>TARA_R110002124_G_scaffold58227_8_pt1 | contig 19903 bp, 15 predicted proteins | sample TARA_R110002124 | Tara Oceans TARA_R110002124 (sample SAMEA4397445) | marine metagenome | biome: Polar Biome; feature: [SRF] surface water layer (ENVO:00010504); material: water (ENVO:00002006), including particulate matter (ENVO:01000060) such as... | depth 5 m | reverse complement strand
TTTCTGCTCCATCGACTAAATCTAGGTATGAGGAAGGATAGCCTGGGCTATTACCAACTCCTGGGTAATCATATTTAATTAAAAACGTTTTTAATTCTTCATTAATTGCATAAAAACTATTATCATATACTCCAGTATCTAAAACACTCTCTGCATTACCACCAGAGTATATAACATATTGATTTTTTTCAGATAATTGATGATCATCATTAAGAGCATCACCTTTTATATCAAGCTCAGTGAGGATGTCACAATCTTTTTTAGCTCGATATGAAATCTGTCCTGGCAAAATAGGAAAAGAAAGTAATCTGCCAAGTAATAAGTTACAAACCAAACGAGCTGGAAAAAAAATAAAACTAACAGTATCTTCTAAAAACAACATAAAAATTACTACCTATAAATATTTATTAACTGATTAATTTACTATTTCGCTTGCTAGCTTAGTAATTATACTTTTAGAAATAATAATGTCAATTATTTTATATCAACAAGCTATTTATTTATAGCTAACGCATCGCTCCCTTCTCGTCTAGGATCAGCTGTTGCAAATAAAAACATAGAATTATCATTAATATTTGTCTCCACACTGGCAGATTGAGCAGATCCCATTGCTCTGAATTTTTCTAAATGGTGTCCCATTTTTTCTAATATATTTATAGTATCCTGGCTAATGCCTTCTTCATATAAAACTTTATCTGGCCATAATTGGCTGTGAATTCTAGGGCTAGCTACAGCTGTTGCAATATTATAGTGATATTCTAAATAATTTAGAATTACTTGTAATACAGTTGTTATAATTCGGCTTCCTCCAGGACTTCCTGTTGCTAATATTGGCCTATCATATTCATCTAAAACAATTGTTGGAGCCATTGAGCTTAATGGTTGCTTATTAGAGCCAACCAAATTTTCCTCATCTTGAATTAATCCATAAGCATTCGGCTGGTTAGCTTTAATAGTAAAATCATCAACAACATTATTTAATAAAAAACCAGCACCTGGAACAGCTTTAGCAATACCAAAAGAATAATTTAAAGAATAAGTATTACTTACCATATTGCCATCTTTATCAATTATTACATAATGCGTAGTATTAACACCTTCTTTTATGTTTTTATAATTTTTATCTATATCTTGTGATTTAATATGTTTATTAGGTTTAATTTTTTCAAAAATTTCTTTTGCATGTTTTTTTGAGATTATTTTATCTACTATTTTGTTAATATCTTTTACATACAATGGATCGCCTAAATTATAATTTCTATCATAAAAAGCAAAGTTCATAGCCTCGACTAAATAATGAATATATTCAGCGCTATTAATACCTATATTAGAAAAATTTAAATTTTCTAATATATTTAGAATTTCTATTAAAGTAATTCCGCCTGAACTAGGCAAAGGTGATGATAAAATTTTATATTTTTTATAACTAGATTTTACAGGTTCAGAGATCTCTGCTTTATAATTTATTAAATCATTAATCTTTAATAAACCTTGATTTTTATTTGATGCTTTAATTAATAACTCTGCTGTTTTACCTGTATAAAATTCTTTCGTGCCATTTTTAGATATTCTTTTTAAAGTATTAGCTAAATCTTTTTGTTTTAATAAATCCCCTGCTTGTAAAATTTGACCATCTTTAAAAAAAATATTTTTTGTATATGGATCTTTATTTAATCTATCTTTTGCATAATATAGTGCATCAGCATTTGCATAACTTATTTCATAGCCATTCTCAGCAAGTTTAATAGCTGGACTAAGTAAATTTTCTAAAGTTAAATTACCGCTGCCAAATTTTTCATAAGCTAGATTTAAACCATAAACAGTTCCTGGAATACCAACTGATTTATAAGAATTTGCTAATATATCAGTATCAACATCACCTTTATTATTTAAAAAGATTTTATCATTAATATTACCGGGGGCTTTTTCTCTGTAATTTATATTATATGCTTGTTTTTTTTTTGCATCCCAAATCAACATAAACCCACCACCAGCTATATTACCTGCTCGTGGTAAAGTAACACCTAAAGCATATCCAACAGCAACAGCCGCATCAACAGCATTACCGCCTTTTTTTAAAATATCGACCCCCACTTTTGCAGCTAGTTTTTCTTGAACAGAAACCACCCCAAGTGTACCAATAACAGGGTGAAACCTAGATTCTTTTTCAAATAAAGCTGTATTTAATTCTTCATACGATTCATTACTAGATTTAACTTTTATATTATTAGTGTTTTTTTGAAAACCAAAATATAAAAAAACTCTAATAATAATTAATAAAAATATAAATAAATAAATATAAACAAACTTTTTGTTTTTTAACATATAAAAAAATCCTTTTGACTCAAAATTAGCTGTAGGAAAAATATATTATTAAATATCTTTAATAGGCAAATAATCAGGAAGCCAAATCTTACGATTAATTCGCTCTTCTACTGAAGATTCTTTAATATCTTGAGCTAACCCTTCTTTTATAGCCTGATTAGCAACTGCTAAAGCAACTTTTTTAGATATCTCTAAAGGATTTTCAATTTTAGGAAGAATCATATTTGTTATATTCGGATAAGCTTGTTTTGCAAGAGCTTGACATGCTTCAACCAACATCCCTTTTGATATTTTTTTAGGGTACACTGTACTAGCGGCAAGACCAATACCTGGAAAAGATAATAAATTATTACATTGTGCTATCTCACAAGTTGAATTTCCGTATTCAACAGGTTTAAATGGACTTCCTGTTGCAATTAAGGCTCGACCATTACTCCAGTTTAATAAATCTTCAGGAACAGCTTCTGATCTTTCAGTTGGATTAGACAAAGGCATAATAATAGGCCTAACTGATTCATCTACTCCTTCACACATTTTTGTTACAACTAACTCAGAAAAAGCTCCAGGAACAGCTGAGCAGCCTAATAAAATATTTGGCTTTAAATTTGTAATAACATCAAGAAGGCTAATATTTTCTACATTATTCAATTTCCAGTTAGATACATCTGATAATTCTCTAACGTAAGATGCTTGTATATCAGGTATATCTTTACCACCTTCAATAATTAAACCATTTCTATCTATAATCCAGAAACATTTTCTAGCAAATTTTTCGGAAATTCCAGAATCAATCATAATATCACAAATCTGATCGGCTATTCCTATTCCTGCTGTACCGCCGCCAAAGATAACTATTTTTTGATCATGTAATGCCTGATTATTAACTTTACATCCGGTAATAACTGCAGAAGCGGCAACAACGCCTGTACCTTGAATATCATCATTAAAACTACATAAGTTATCCTTGTGTCGATCTAAAATTCTTTTTGCATTATCTCTGCCAAAATCCTCCCAATGTAAAAAGGCATTAGGGCAATTTTTTTTAACAGACTCTACAAAGGCATCAATAAAATCATCATATTGTTTACCAGTTACTCTTTTATGACGCCAACCTAAATATAAAGGATCATCTAATAACTCTTGATTATCAGTTCCAACATCAAGCATAACTGGTAAAGTTAATCCTGGAAATATACCTCCACAGATGGTATACACACTTAACTTAGCAACAGGAATATCCATACCGCCTATACCCTGATCACCTATTCCTAAAACTCCTTGACCATCACTTGCAACTATAATATCAACATCATAAGGCGTCCTATTTGCTAAAATTTCATCTATTTTATCAATATCAGGATATGAAACATAAAGACCTCTTGGTGCTCTAAACTCTCGACTAAATTCTTTAACTGCAGAACCAACTATGGGTGTGTATATTATAGGTAGAACTTCATGTAAATTATCTTTAATTAATCTATAAAACAAAGTTTGGTTTCGCTCTAAAAGGCTCATTAAATAAATATTTTTCTGTAAATCATTTTCAAATCTTTGCAATTGAGAATAAACTCGACTGACCTGCTCTTCTATAATTTCAACTCTAATTGGTAATTTACCTAATAAATTTAGACGAGCTCTTTCTTCGTCATTAAAGGCAGTGCCTTTGTTTAATATTGCAAAATTTAATAATTTCTTCCCTTTATGAGAAGTTTCAAGACATTTTTTGCCTGTTTTGGAATCAATTTTTAATATATAATCTTTCATTTTATTTCTACTTTAATATTTCAACGTCTTTAGGAATAAATAATTTAAATTTCTTTAGGGAAATATTTTTGTTTAATTTTACTTTATAAAAAGCAATAGTAGTAATTAATTTGTTATTGCTAAACAACTCTATACTACTTAATGCGTTGTTACTAAAAGCCATATCAACAGCGGTTATATTTTGCCCCTGATTAAAATTTTTTTTAGGAGTTATTTTATTATTTTTAGGCGTCAGCCTATATATAATTTTTTTATTTTTATTTGATAATTTTTTTATATCATAATTTTGTTCAATACTTTTAGAATTACCACTTAAAATATAAATAGGTACTTTCTTACTAATATTTTTTAAAGATTTAATTGATGCTTGTTCTAAATCAATATCATAATCAATAAACTGATTTCCATCTGAGAGCAAAACTTGATTGTTTGGATGTAAAATATCCCATCTAAATTTATCTGGTTTTGTTATAAATAATGTTCCACTACTTTCAAACTGTTTTTTATTATTATTAATACTATACTGCTTGAATTGAGCTGACATTGTTTTAAAAATATCAATTAGCTCATTAAAACTCAAATCAGTATTAGAAATATTTTGATTATTATTTGCTAATATATTTATAGAAAAAAATAAAATAATAAAGTATGTGGCTTTTTTTATAATTGTATTCATAATGATCATCCTACTCCATCAGTAATTAATATTTCTCTTAAGCCATTTGATTGAACAGGGCTTAAAACACCTACTTCTTCCATATGCTCTATAATTCTTGCTGCGCGATTATAACCAATTTTAAACCTACGTTGCAATGCTGAAATTGAAGTTTTTTTATTTTCTAATACAAATTGTACTGATTCATCGTATAATTCATCTAACTCTGTATCATCGTCATTATCTATGTCTAATTTTGGTAATCCAGGAACATTAACTTTATTTAAAATTTCAGGAATATAATCTGGTTCAGCATCTTTTTTAATCTCATCTACAACTGCATGAACTTCATGATCTGCAACAAATGCACCATGAACTCTATTTGGAATACCAGTACCTGGCGGTAGAAATAACATATCCCCTTGGCCTAACAAATTTTCAGCTCCTTGCTGATCAAGTATAGTTCTTGAATCTATTTTAGATGATACTTGGAATGCTATTCTTGTTGGAACATTAGCCTTAATTAATCCTGTAATAACGTCTACCGAAGGTCTTTGAGTTGCTAAAATCATATGAATTCCTGCCGCTCTTGCTTTTTGAGCAATACGAGCAATTAACTCTTCTACTTTTTTACCAACCACCATTATCATATCCGCAAACTCATCAACTATTACAACAATATATGGTAATTTCTTTAATATAGGTGGCGGATCTTGAGATTCTTCTGGCCATAATGGGTCATAAATAGGATTATTCTTTTTGATAGCTTTTTCTACTTTATCATTATATCCAACGATACTTCTAACACCTAAAGCAGCCATAAGTTTATAACGTTGGTCCATTTCAGCAACACACCATCTTAAAACATTTGCTGCATCTTTCATATCGGTTACAACTGGAGTTAATAAATGAGGTATTCCCTCGTATATTGCCAATTCCAACATTTTAGGATCAATCATGATTAATCTTACATCACTAGGACTAGATTTAAATAAAATACTTAAAATCATAGCATTAATCCCAACTGACTTACCAGCTCCTGTCGTTCCTGCAACCAACAAATGCGGCATTTTACTTAAATCCGCAATGGTAGATTTTCCGGAAATATCTTTTCCTAAAACTAAGGTAAGTGGTGACTTAGATGTCTGATACTCTGAACTTTGTAAAACTTCCCTTAAAAAAACTATTTCTCTATGTTGATTGGGAATTTCAATACCGACATATGGCTTACCTGGAATTACCTCAACAACTCTTACACTTTCTATTGATAATGATCTTGCTATATCTTTGCTTATCGTTGTTAACCTACTCACTTTAGTTCCTGGAGCAAGCATTAATTCAAGCCTAACAATTACAGGACCTGGGCTTACCTCAACAACCTGAACTTTTAAACCAAAATCTAATAATTTAGACTCAACTAATTGCCCCATATCTTGTAATTGTTGCTCTGTATAACCAACTTTATTCGATAAATCAGGTGAATCTAATAAACCCAAAGCTGGTAACTTGATATTAATATGCTCTGATTTGCTTTTACTCAAATTATTAACATTCGCGGTATTATTCATTTTATTACTAGATTTAGTTTCAATAACTTGATTAGTAAAAATATCTTTTAGATTTTCTGCTTCTGAATTAACTTCATCCCAATTATTAGCATAATCTTCTTTACTCAGCGCTTCTTTTTTATTTATAGCTTTTTGACTGATGTCATTAGAGTCTATTTTTTTAGATATTTTGACTGATTGATTTTCATTAAATATATTTGAGCTCTTTAGATTAACATTATTTTTGTTTTGCTCTAGTTGAGTTTTATTAATAGCCTCCTTACGCTCTTTTCTAGATTTATGATTATTTCTATAATTGATTATTGTATTCAATATAATTTTTTTTATTTTTATAATCAAAAAATTAATGCTTTTAATAAACGTTGAAAATAATAATATCGATAATTCTTTAACTTTATCAAAAATAAAATTATAGTAATACACTAAACTTTTAGATAAAAAACTAAATGCAGATATTATAGAAACACCTGTAAATAAAATAATTCCTATCAAAAAAGTAGCTATTAAAAATAAGCTGGCTCCTATTTTATTAAAATTTGTAGTTAACTCGCCTGCTAACAATTTACCTATCAATCCACCAAGACCATTTGGTAAATTATATTGAACATGCATATATAAATCAGATAAAGCTGAACCAGAAATTAAAATTAATATAAATCCTGCTATTTTAATTAATATTGATAAATATTTAGAATCCTCTATAAATAAATTATTTTTATAAGATAAATAAACTCCATATAATCCTCCTATAGGAATCCAATATGCAAACATTCCCCAAATATAAAAACACAAATCAGACAGGAAAGCCCCTATTATACCACCTGCATTTGTTACATTTTTATTAGATCCAACATAAGACCAACTTGGATCATAGGAATCATAGCTTACTAAAGATACTAAAAAATATATCGCTAAGGTTCCTAAAATAATAAGAAAAATTTCTTTTACTCTATTGTTTGCTAATCTCAAAACAACAAAAATCCCTATTAATTAAATTATTTATATATTATTATATACTACATCAAAGGCTTTTAGGAGTTATTAAATTAATTATTAGGATTGAATATGACAGACAAAACCATACACAGTAATCTATTAATTCTAGGATCAGGCCCTGCTGGATATTCTGCTGCGGTATATGCAGCAAGAGCTAATTTAAATCCTGTATTAATTGCTGGAATGGAACAAGGCGGACAACTTACGACTACGACTGATGTAGACAATTGGCCAGGAGATCCTGAAGGCTTACAAGGCCCTGTCTTAATGGAAAGAATGTTAGAACACGCTACAAAATTTAATACGAAAATTATTAATGACCATATTCATACTACAAATTTGAAACAAAAACCTTTTAGTTTAATAGGCGATAATGCTACCTACACTTGTGATGCTTTAATTATTGCAACAGGAGCATCTGCAATGTATTTAGGTTTAGATTCCGAAGAGTCATTCAAAGGTCGTGGAGTCTCAGCATGTGCGACATGTGATGGTTTTTTCTATAAAAACAAAGTAGCTGCTGTGATTGGTGGCGGTAATACTGCTGTTGAAGAAGCTTTATATTTATCAAATATCTGTAGTAAAGTACATTTAATACATAGAAGAGATAAACTTAGATCAGAAAAAATTTTACAAGACAAATTATTTAAAAAAGCAGAGTCTGGAAAAATAGAAATACACTGGAATAACAATTTAGATGAAGTGCTTGGTGACAAAATGGGAGTTACAGGCATCAATATTAAATCTACAATTGATAACACTATTAAAAAACTAGACTTAGATGGTGTCTTTATCGCTATTGGTCATAAGCCAAATACTGATATTTTTAAAAATCAATTAGAGATGAACAATGGGTATATTGTAATAAAGTCTGGAAGTAATGGTAATGCTACAGCAAGCAACATTCCTGGAGTATTTGCTGCAGGTGATGTTGCTGATTCAGTGTATAGACAAGCAATAACGTCAGCTGGCGCAGGATGTATGGCGGCTTTAGATGCAGAAAAATATCTAGATGAACTAGACAATACTTAATATACAAAATATAATGTGCATTCCAAGGCTTACAATAAAAAGATTTAAAATATAAATTTGCAATATAAATTGCAATATTAAAGAGGTATATAATGGCAAAAGAAGATAGATTATTAATGTCTGGACTTATAACGGACGCACTTCCAAATGCAATGTTCAAAGTAAAATTAGAAAATGGACACCTTATAATTGCTCATATTTCCGGAAAAATGCGCAAGAACTATATAAAACTTATAAATGGAGATAAGGTCACAGTTGAAATGTCTCCTTATGATTTAACCAAAGGAAGAATTGTATTTAGAGATAATTAATTTATAATAAAGATTAAATAAATTCAATTTAAGTTTTAGTTTACATATGGACTTACATCTATCTAACACAAACATGATTCAACATCAGATAAGAACTTGGGATGTATCTGATGTCAGAATTTTAGACTTATACTTAAAGCATAATAGAAGCTATTTTGTTCCAGAAGAATTTAAATCTCTGGCTTACAATGACATGAGAATACCTCTTGATGAGAATCAAACGATGTTATCTCCCAAAGAAGAAGCTAGAATATTACAAGAACTAAAAATAAAGCCAACTGATGAAGTTCTAGAAGTTGGTACTGGTTCAGGTTTTGTTACTATTCTATTAGCAGAATTAGCTAAATCTGTATTATCAATAGATATTTTTCCTAAATTAATAAAAATTGCTAGCAGAAATATAAGAGAGGCAAGAACTAATAATGTTACAATAGAAGAACATAATGCTTTTTGTGAACTTTTAGATGAAGGCCCTTTTGATGTCATAATTATTACTGGAGCAATGCATGAACTTCCAGAGTTTTATAAAGAGAACTTAAATATTGGTGGTAGGCTATTTGCATATATAGGAGAAAGTCCAGCTATAAAAGGTATTGTAATTGAAAGAATTACATATAATACATGGAAAACTAGGACTGTTTATGAAACGGATATTCAATATTTAATCAATAAAAATGCCAAAGATAATTTTATTCTATAAATATTTAGTTATTTTAATATTAATTAGCTCTTTTCAACTAAATGCAGCTAAAAATAATAATAACAAAAATGAAATAATAAAATCTAATTCAAGCAATATTGAAGATTTAGATGCAATATATAGTCTTGCAAAACACAATGATCAAACGCTCCAAGCAGCAATTGCAACATATCATGCTATCTTATTTAATTTACCAATTAGTATATCCGAGATATTACCCCAAATTAATCTTGATGGTCAATGGACTAAGACTACAACAATTCTTAGTGATAACATTAACAATAGTAATAATATTAATAATAATGTTGCAAATAATAATCTTTCAACTCCAAACTTTAATTCTTTATTTGTTGGTGGAACCAATAAACAAAGAATCAAGGAATATGATCTTACTTTAGATCAAGTTTTATTTAATTTAGAAAATTTTGTTGATATTTTTCAAGCTAAGAGTCAAATGCTGCAAGCTTTTTTTAATCTGGAAACAGCAAGACAAGATTTAATAACAAGAGTAGTAACAAATTATTTTAAAATAAAATCTGAAGAACAGAATTTAATCTTATTAGTAGCTGAAAAAAAAGCAGTAGCAAAACAATTAGAGCAAGCTCAAGAACGATTTAAAGTTGGAGTTAGCGCCAAAACAGATGTTGATACAGCACAAGCTAGATATGATAGTATAGTCACAGAAAAAATATCAGCTGAAAATTCTTTAGAAAATAGTAAAGATGAATTAAGTATTATTACTAATAAGAAAACAGAAAATCTTGCTGACTTAACAAAATCTAATTTAAAACTTTTTAACCCATTGGATTATAAAGTTTGGGTAAAAAAAGCTATTGAAAAAAATCCTAACTTACATTCTCAGAAAATTGAAACTAACATTCAATCTCAAAATGTCACAAAAAAATTTAGCGGACACTTTCCTACTTTAGATTATAGTGCTGAAAAATCTCGAAACAATACTCTAACTATTATTAAAAATAGACCTGATCCAGATATTATAACTAAAACATTATCACATACTATAACTTTAGATTTACCTATTTTAGCTGGTGGTAATACTGTTTTTAGCACCAAACAAGCTAAGTATAATTATGACGCAAGTAATAATAACTTTGAATTAGCTTTAAGAACAATAATTACAAACACTAAAATAAGTTATCGCGCCTGTATTACAAAATATAAAGAAATTCAATCTCAAAAAGTAGCTGTAACTTCAGCTGAAAGCTCATATCAATCAACTTTAGCGGGATTTGAAGTTGGCACAAGAAATATTGTAAATGTTTTAGATAGCATATCAGAGTTATATAGACAAAAAAGAATTCTAGCAACTAATAGATATGAATATTTAGTCAATATTACTATATTAAAACAAAATTCCGGATCATTAGAAGATAAAGATATATTAGAAATAAATAAATTACTAGAGTATTAAAATGAAAAAATCTTATAATTTAAAATTTAAGATTAGATATTTTATTATTTTCTTTATATGCATATTTATAAATAACTTAAATATAACTTATTCAGAACCAACTTCAACAAAATCAAAAAAATATAATCTTATAGAAGTATATAATTTAGCTGTAATAAATGATCAGTCTATCAAAGCAGCTTATAATCAATTAAGAAGCTCTGAATTTAATAAATATGTAAATCTATCTCCTCTTTTACCCCAATTAAATTTTACTTCAAATTATCAAACTGAAAATGGAAAAACTAAAATTAATGATAATTCATTAGATACTAGCTCAAATAGCAGAAGTTTTATTTTTTCATTAAATCAAATTCTTTTTAATTACACATTATGGCAAGCACATAAAAAATCATCTTATGATTTTGACAGTCAAAAAATGAGTTTCTATATTAGCACTCAAGAATTAATTATTAACACCGCTAACAGATATTTTAATATAATAAAAGCCCAAAATAACTTAATATCTCAAGAAGAAGAATACAAAGGCATCCTAAGTCAATACAAACAAACATCTGCTCAATATAAAGTTGGCATAGTTGCAAAAGTTGATCTAGATAATGTAAAAGCAAAATTAGCAACAAGCAAAACACGAGTAATTAGAAGCAAAACATTCGTAAAAAATGCAATAGATGAATTAGAAATATTAACTAATAAACAAATTAAACTGATAAATAAATATAATCATAACAACAAGCTTTATAAATATAATTTAGATTATAATTTATGGCTAGAAAAAGCTAAACTATCTAACTACAATATTAAAAAAAGCTTTTATACTAAACTTTCAACAAACACTGATATTAAAATTGTATCAGGAGATTTTTTTCCAACTGTTAGTTTCAATGGAAGTTATGGCGGCTCAAAAACGAATACTAAATACCAAATTACCCCAGGGTATAACCATAATAAAATTTATATGATATCTTTAAGTTACCCTATTTTCTCAAGTGGTAATACTTATTTTTCAAGAAAACAAGCCATATATAACTATAATAAATCAAAGAATAATTATAATCAGACTTATCGTGAACAAACTACTAATGTCGATATATATATTAGAAATATAAAAACAGATCTAAGTAAAATAAGTTCATTAAAGCAAGAATTAAAATCTGAAAAAGCTGCTGTTGATGCAGCTAAAGCAGGATACCAAGCAGGCACTAGAACTATGACTGAAGTATTAGATCAGTTAAGCTCATATTATAACGCTCAAACTCAGTACTATAATTCTTTTTATGATTATTTTTTAGATACACTAAAATTAAAGCAAGTATCTGGAGAATTAGGAACTTCTGATATTGTAAAAATTAATAATTTACTGCTAACTTAATGATATACAACCAATAAATAAATTTCAATTGACAACCTTTTGTTTTAATGTATAATCAATCATTTACTCCCTAGTTTGATTTAAAGCTAACTAGCCCTTGATTTTATTAACTTTTTTGAAAGATACCATATGAATAATACTCCAGATACCTCCCTTAAAGAAATAGACTCTAAACCAATAAAAAACACTAAGAGCTTTAGTGATTTTAACTTACACGAAAATATTCAAAAAGCATTAAAAAAAATTGATTACACAACCCCTACTCCAATACAAGAACAAACTATTCATTTAGCTTTAGAGAATCATGATATCATTGGTGCTGCTCAAACAGGAACTGGGAAAACAGCTGCTTTTATTTTACCTGTTATCAATAAGTTACTTAATAATCCACAAGATAAAGCTTTAGTTTTAGCTCCAACAAGAGAGCTTGCAACTCAAATAATGGATTTTGTTTACAAATTAATAAATAAAAAAACTGATAATCTTAAAACTGCCCTTTTAATAGGTGGTATGTCTATGCATCTTCAGCTAAGACAAATCAAAGCAAATGCAAGACTTATTGTAGGAACACCTGGACGTGTATATGATCACTTGACTCAAAAGCATTCTCCATTAAAATTAGATAGAGTTACTTCTTTTGTACTTGATGAAGCAGATAGAATGCTTGATATGGGCTTTAGTGTACAAATAGATGCTATTTCAGAGTTTTTACCAAAAAACAAACAAATGCTGATGTTCTCAGCAACTATGCCACCGAAATTAAATAATTTAACTAAAAACTACATGAATAATCCCAAGCATGTAGAAATAAAAGCAACAAATAAAACTCGAATTAAAATTAAAGAATCTCACATTAAAGTATCTGAAAAAAATAAATACGAAAAATTAATGGAAGAGCTAGAAACAAGAGAAGGCTCTATCATTATATTTTCTAATACAAAAGCCAATACTGAAAAACTATGCAAGCAATTAAGATCAGATGATTTTAGTGCAGACTATATCCATGGTGATTTAAGACAAAGACAAAGAGATTCTATTATTAGAAATTTTAGAAATTATAAATTCCAAATTATTGTTGCTACTGATGTTGCTGCCCGAGGATTAGATATTCCTCATATTGAACACGTTATAAACTATGATATACCAACAAGCCCTGAAGACTATGTTCATCGTATTGGTAGAACAGGTAGAGCTGGTGAATCAGGTGAAGCATTATCTTTTATTTCTAAGCAAGATGAAAGAAGATGGTTTGACGTTGAATGTTTCTTAGATCCAGAGAAGAAAAAATCTGCATCTCATAATAAATTTGCTAATAAAAAACCTAGCGGCAGATCTGGAAGATTTAAAAGAGGCGGTAGCTCAAAAGAAGATATCTTTGGAAGTAAAAAACCAAACAATAGATCAAGTAGTTCAAGTAGTTCAAATAGATCAGAACGCTCTGAAAGATCAGATAGACCTGGAAGATCTGATAGATTTGAAAAATCAGATAGACCTGCAAGATCTGATAGATCAGACAGACCTGCAAGATCTGATAGATCAGAAAGACCTGCAAGATCTGATAGATCAGACAGACCTGCAAGATCAGATAGACCGGGAAGATCTGATAGATTTGAAAGATCAGATAGACCTGGAAGATCAGATAATAATTTTCCAAAAGGTAAAAATAGAAGCTCAAATAAAAATAACACAAGAGATAATTCTAGCGGAAAACCTAGAAGAGATTCAAGAACCGCATAATAAAAAAATCCTGAGCTCTAGTTACTAAATAACTAGGGCCCAAGAAAACTAGGTCTATTAATGTCACCTATAAAATATACTTGCCCTATTTATTTGTTCTTGGGTTTGTAGTTGTTTTTCTGCCACTTGCTGCTTTTCTCACTGTACGCCTTGAAGATGCTCTTGTAGCCGACTTTTTTACAGCTTTTTTAGCTGCTGCTGCAGGTTTTTTAGATGCTGTAGTTTTTTTAGCAACTGTTTTTTTACCAACAGTTTTTTTATTAGCCGTTGTTTTTTTAACTGTTTTTTTAGCAGGCTTCTTTTTAGCAACGGAAACTTTTGCTTTTTTAACAGTAGCTTGAACTTTTTTCTTTTCAGCTTCTACTTTTTGCTTCATTTCTTTTCTAGCTGCTTCTACTTTTTGCTTCATTTCTTTTTTAGCAGCTTCTACTTTCTTTTTTAGCTCTTTGCACATTGCAGTCATTTTTTTCACTTCTTTTTGAAGTTTTTCTTTTTCTGCTTTTACTTTATTATGCATTACTGCACTTACGCTTGCTACTTTTTTCACAACCTGCTTAACTACTCTTTTAGCTACAGGTTTTTTAGATACGCTTTTTTTAGCTACAGGTTTCCTTGTAGCTTTCTTTACTGTTTTTGTTTTAGTAACCATAGTTATTCTCCTAATTTTCTTGGACAGTTATATACAAAAATAGCACATTAATTTATTTAGTCAAAAAAATCATTTTATTTTATTGGACTTTTCAATAAAAAACCTTTTCGGTTATAGCTTAACTCTATTACTAAAATAAAATAAAAAAGTTTTTCTTATTTTATTTTCAATAGTTTTACTATAGTAATTTACTATATTAATTTTTTAATATTCAGCTTTCAGTAATTTTTTATTTAGTCGTTATATATGTAGTAAAAATAAATATACTTTTTATCTAATAAATAATTAATTAATATTTATTAAATATATCAGCTTGTTATATTTTATATTTTTTTAAATTTTTAAATTTTTAAATATGAATAATTTTATAAACTCAAAAAATAATAAGTTATATCTGGAAAAAAGCCTTCCAAAACAGTTGTTTTTGTTGCCTATAATAGACAAACCATTTTTTCCAATGCAATATGCACAAATAATAATAGATGATAGTTCAACAAAAAAAACCATAGAAAAAATCAATCAACAAAAAATATCATATGCCGGTATTGTATTAAACAATAGCTCCGATGATAATGGTCAAATTAACAAAAAAGAATTTGAAAAAATTGGAACTCTTGTCAAAATTAAAGATATTGTGCCTTATGATGATCAATATCAAGCAACAGCCATAGGACTATACCGATTTAGAATTAAAAAATGGATAAATAGTAAAAGCCCATATTTAGTTGAAGTTGAATATATTATTGATGATTTAGAACTATATAATTTAACAGAAATTCAAGTTTATACTAATACTATATTAAGCATTCTTAAATCATTCATTCCTATAAATCCTATTTATTATGAACAAGTTAAACTATTTTTACATGATGAAAAGTGTTATAGCCCAACTAATTTAGCTGATTTTTCCGTATCTATTACAACCTCTGAAAATGATGAACTGCAAAATTTTTTAAGTGAAATAAATGTTATAAAAAGACTAAAAATTTGTATTGATATTTTAAAGCGTGAACTTGAAGTAGTTAAAATAAAAGATACTGTTAAATATGAAATTAAAAACAAATTATTAGAACATAATAGAGAGTTTTTTTTAAAAGAAATATTAAAATCGATTCAAACAGAATTAGGTATATATAAAGATGATCGGAGCGCAGATATTGATAATTTTAAAAGTAAAATACCTGCATTAAATATTCCTGAAAAATTACTTCATAAAATAAATGAAGAATTAAATAAATTGTCAATTCTTGAACCTGGATCTCCTGATTACATGATCACAAGAAGCTATCTTGATGTAGTAAGCTCTTTACCATGGAATAAGTACTCTAAAGATAAAACTAACCTAAATTTAGCTAAAAAAATTCTTAATCAAGATCATGAGGGATTAGATTATATAAAAAATCGTATTTTAGAATTTATTGCAGTAAGATCATTAAAAGGTGAAATTGCTGGATCTATATTATTACTAGTAGGCCCTCCTGGAGTAGGAAAAACATCAATAGGTAAATCTATAGCAAAAGCACTTAATAGAAAATTTTTTAGATTTTCTGTTGGTGGCATGCGTGATGAAGCTGAAATCAAAGGGCATAGAAGAACTTATATAGGAGCCATGCCAGGTAAAATAATTCAAGCATTAATAGATGTACAAACTGCAAACCCTGTTATTATGCTCGATGAAATTGATAAAATCGGCGCATCCTATCAAGGTGATCCAGCAGCATCATTATTAGAAGTTCTAGATTCAGAGCAGAACTTTGATTTTCTAGATCATTATTTAGATTTACGATTTGATTTGTCAAAAGTTTTATTTATATGTACAGCAAACCAAATTGATACAATACCGCAAGCATTATCTGATAGGATGGAAATTTTAAGACTTTCAGGTTATATAACAGATGAAAAAATAGAAATAGCTAAAAAACATTTACTTCCAAAACTTATATCAATACTTGGACTTAAAGAAAATCAAATCACAATAAGTGATGCATCTTTAAAATTTATTATAGATGGCTATGCAAGAGAATCTGGGGTCAGAAGTTTAGAGCATAAACTGTTAGAAATTCTTAGAAGAATTGTTATGCAGTATGTAAAAAATAAAAATAAAAAACATTTCAGTATAACTGTAAAAAATATACCGAATTATCTTGGTGATCCTATTTTTCAAGATGAACAGCAATTATATGGTATAGGAATAGTAACAGGACTTGCATGGACAACTATGGGAGGAGAAACCCTAACAATTGAAGCATCTAAAATTCATACCAATAAAAGAGGTTTTCGCATTACTGGTAATTTAGGTGATGTTATGCGAGAATCAGCAGAAATAGCTATAAGCTATATATCTGCAAATATTAAAAAATATAATATTCCTTATGATTTTTTTGAAAATTCTTTAATTCATCTTCATGTTCCTGAGGGAGCAACACCTAAAGATGGTCCATCTGCTGGTATGACTATGGCAACAGCTCTGCTTTCTTTAGCTTTAAACAAACCTATTAAAAAACATATTGCTATGACAGGTGAAATTACTTTAACAGGTCATATATTAGGTGTAGGAGGAGTTCGTGAAAAAATCATTGCTGCAAGAAGGGTTAAAGTTAAAGAAATAATTTTACCAGAATCAGTCAAAGTAGATTTTAAAGAATTACCATCTTATCTTAAAGCAAAAATTAAAGTTCATTATGTGTCACATTTTAATGAAATTATTAAATTAATATTTTAGCCTTCTTCATACTCAGGCTCATCCCAAATTTGAACTAATGATTCATGTATTCTAACTTTATATATAGGTAAATCTTCAAATGCTGGCGGTGTCAAAGCTTTACCTGTTTTCAAACAAAATTTAGCATCGTGTAGAGGACATTTAATATTACACTCTTTTAAATCAACTTCTCCATCATCTAATTCATAATCAGCATGGGTACAAAAGTGATCAACAGCATAATAATTATTATCTATTTTAAAGATTAAAACATCTGTATCATCTAATTCTACAAGTTTTCTAGTATTATCTTCAAAATCAGAATCTTTGCATACATCAATCCACTCAGCCATTTTATTTTATAACATCCCTAATTGTAATTTAGCCTCATCAGTCATCATATCTTGACTCCATTGAGGATCCCATACTAATTGTACTTCTACTTCAAAAACATTTACTAATTTTAATAATTTAGTCCTAACATCTTCAACTAATACAGGCCCCATACCACAGCCTGGCGCGGTTAAAGTCATATCAATTAAAACTTTACTACCACCTGTTTTTAAGAGCTCAATAGTAACATTATAAATTAGCCCCAAAGAAACTATATCAACTGGTATTTCAGGATCATAACAAGTGCTTAAAGTATTCCAAATCTCTTCTTCATCAATACTACCATCACCGATTATTTCTTTTGTCTTAGCTATATCTACACTAGAACTATTATATTTTTCAAAGCCTAAAGCATCTCTATCCTTTGCATCAATTCTAGCCAAATTGCCATTAATATATACAGTATAATTACCACCTAACTCTTGTGTAATAACAACTTTATCACCTTTAGGTAAAAAAACTGGTATGCCATTTGGTATTAATATAGCATCAACATCTCTTGATAACTCTATAGTATTACTTTTTGTATTCTGTTCACTCATAATATAACTAATTTACTTCTAATACTTTAATCAACTAATATTTTAATAACTTTTTTTAATGCCTCTATAAAAATATCGACATCTTCTTTAGTATTATAAAAGCTTAATGATGCTCTTATAGTTCCTGATATCTTTAAGCTTTCCATAAGCGGCATATTGCAATGATGCCCTGTTCTGACGGCTACTCCATATTGATCTAATAAAGTGCCTACATCTTGAGAGTTTAAATTTTCTAGAACAAAAGATAATATCGGAGCTTTACTAGATAAATCTGTATAACCTACAATTTTAATTTTAATTAACTCAGATATTTCTATAAATCTTTCTAATAAATAATTATATAATTCATGCTCTGTTTTATTTATATAATCATAACCAATATCATTAATATAATCTATTGCAGCAGATAAACCTATCGCTCCTGCAATATTTGGAGTTCCAGCTTCAAATTTATATGGAGGAACTTGATATTCTGTTTTATCAAAGCTAACTTTACTTATCATCTCTCCTCCACCTTGATATGGAGGCATTTTATTAAGCCAATGAGATTTAGCATATAAACCTCCTATACCTGTTGGACCTAACATTTTATGACCAGAAAACACGTAAAAATCACAATCTAAATCTTTAACATCAACTTTCATGTGCGGCACAGCTTGCGCACCATCTATTAAAACTGGAATATTATGTTCTTTGGCTATATCTATAATATCCTTTACCGGGTTAATTACTCCTAAAGAATTCGCAACATGTACTATGCTAATTAATTTAGTTTTATTTGTAATTAATTTTTTAAGACTATCTAGTTTTAATTGGCCAGATACAACTTCAATATTTTTATTATTGTTTAAATAATGAACATCTAAATCTATATCAATAATCTTTAATTTGATACCAATATATTTTTCTAAAAGCTGCCATGGAACAATATTAGCATGATGCTCCATAGTAGATATAATAACCTCATCGCCTTTTTGTAAATAATCTAACCTTGATAAACAAGATGAGATAAGATTAATGCCCTCTGTTGTACCTTTAGTAAAAACTATATTATCAGGACCATCTGCATTAATAAGCTTAGCTGTTTTATTACGAGCATTTTCATAAAGCTCTGTTGCAACATCACCTAAATAATGATGAGCTCTATGAATATTAGCGTTATATTTTTTATAATAATCGCTGATAGAATCAATGACACTAATTGGCTTTTGTGATGTTGCGCTATTGTCAAAATACACAAGCTTATTGTCATTAACTTTTTGATTTAATATAACAAAGTCTTCTTTGTAGTTCATTCTATAATTTAATATATTAGTCTTTAATTTATTTTTAAAATATCTAAGATAAAATGCTTTAATTTAGAATTTAAATTTTTATCTAATTCTATTATTTCACCCAAGAAAGCCTCTATTAGAATTTTTCTTGCTTCAAAATAAGATAAACCTCTACTTTGTAAATAGAATAAGGCATCATTATCCAAACTACCTATAGTAGTGCCATGACTACATTTCACATCATCATTATAGATTTTAAGCTCGGGTTTTGTGTAAATATTAGCATTATCAGAAAGTAATAAGTTTTTATTACTCATTCTAGCATCTGTATTAGATGCTTTTTGTTTAACAACTATACTGCCATTCAATACAGCTGTACTTTTATCATCAGCAATACCTTTGTAATTTTCAAAACTAGAACAGTTTTTTACATTATGGTTAACTCGAGTATT
>TARA_R110002124_G_scaffold4800_10_pt1 | contig 19952 bp, 13 predicted proteins | sample TARA_R110002124 | Tara Oceans TARA_R110002124 (sample SAMEA4397445) | marine metagenome | biome: Polar Biome; feature: [SRF] surface water layer (ENVO:00010504); material: water (ENVO:00002006), including particulate matter (ENVO:01000060) such as... | depth 5 m | reverse complement strand
CCCCGGTGCAACCCGCCCCGACGCCCGACGCGCTGGAACAGGCCGCACGGATGCTGGCGGGCGCGCGAAACCCGGTGATCGTCAGCCAGCGCGGCGCCGGATCGGAGGCGGCGTTTCGGGTGCTGTCGGGGTTCCTGACCAACTGGGCCGTGCCGTTGTGCCATTACTGGCCCAACCAGGTGTCGGTGCCGATGGATCACCCGATGCAGGTGGGCACCGATCCCGCGCCGTGGCTGGAACAGGCCGATGTGGTGCTGGTCATCAACGCGCTGGCGCCGTGGTGGCCGGACCGTGTGAGCCTGCCGGAAACCGCGCGGGTGATCCAGTTGGGCCCCGATCCCCTGCACAGCCGCACACCCGTGCGCAACTTCCCCGCCGATCTGACCCTGCCGGGCGAAATCGCGCCGACCGTCCTGGCGCTGATCGCCGCGATGGACCAGCAGCACCGCGACGCGGACCTGATTGCCACCCGCCGCGCCCGCGTGATGCAGCGCGCGGACAAGATGCGCGCGGCATCCACCGCGCGGGCCGAACAGGGCAACGGCGCGCCGATGACCAAGGAGTGGGTCAGCCTGTGCCTGGGGCGCGCGATCAGGGCTCAGGCGATCAAGGGGCGCACGGCCACGGTGTTCCACGAACTCGGCTGCCCGATCGAGGCGCTGGGCACCGATCAGCACCTTGGCTACGTGCAGGAACCCTACTCCGGCGGTCTGGGCTGGGGTCTGCCCGCCGCGCTGGGCGCGCAACTGGCCGATCCTGACCGGCTGATCTTTGCGACGATGGGCGATGGCAGCTACATGTTCGCCAACCCTACCGTCTGCCACATGCTGGCCGAGGGGCTGGGCCTGCCCATCATCACCCTGATCCTGAACAATGAGGAATGGGGCGCCGTGCGCAAATCGGCTGAAGGGCTGTATCCGCATGGGCAGGCGCGGCTCAGCAACGACGTGCCCCTGACCAGCCTGCGCCCCAGCCCCGATTTCACCCTGACCGCGCAGGCCAGCCGCGCCTATTCCGAAACCGTCACCGACGGCGCGGACCTGCCGGATGCGCTGGAACGCACCATCGATGTGGCCACCCGACAGCGGCGGCAGGTCTTGCTGAACATCGCCATTGCCCGCGAAACCGCCCCGTAGGGCGCCGTTGGCCGCATCGCCCCGTTGACGCACCGCACTCACACGCGCATATCCGCCATAAGACCCAATTCGAGCTGCTTTCTGCCCTGACAGGACATCCCATGATCCAAGACACCCCCGCCCTGATCGCCGCCATTCGGGCCCACTTCGCGCATGTGGACACCTGCCCGTTCCAAGGCCCGCGTGTTTTCTTTGAGAACGCCGGCGGTGCGCTGACGTTGAAAGCCGTGGCGGAAACGTCGGCCAGCTATGCCGCGATCCCCGACAATCAGGGGCGCGACAACCCGGCGTCCCATGCGCTGGTGGCGACGATCAACAAGGCCAAGGCCGATATGGCGGTGTTCATGAACGCCGGATCGGGCCAGTTCTTCGCCGGCGAAAGCGGCACGGAATTGTTGTTTCGCATGATCCGCACGGCCTGCCTGAACGCGCCGAAGGGGGGCAAGGTCATCGGCTCGTCCATCGAGCACCCGGCCAGCCGCAGCGCCGCGCGCCGCTGGGCCGAAATTGCAGGGCTGGACTATGTCAACGTGCCGCATGATGACGCCACCGGGCGGGTCACCGCCGCCGATTACGCGGCACGGATGACCCCGGATGTGGCGGTGGCGACGATCCTTCATGCCTCGCCCGTCACCGGCATCGGCATGGATGTGGCGGCGATTTCGGCGGCGATCCGGGCGGTTGCGCCCGATTGCCTGATTGTCGTCGACGGCATCCAGCACGCCGCGCATGGCAATATCGACATCGACGCCTACAACGTCGATGGCTACGCGATTTCGCCCTACAAGGTGTTCTCACGCCACGGCTACGGGATCGGCTGGATTTCGGATCGCCTGTCGCGCCTGTCGCATGACAAGCTGGACGGCGCACCGGAAACGGGGTGGGAGTTCGGCACCCGTGACACCGGCGCCTATGCCACGATGTCCGACGTGGTGGCCTATTTCGATTGGCTGGGCGGCGAAGTGTCAAAGGAAACCGAACCCCGCAAGCGGATCGAGGCCGCGGCGCGGGCGATCCATGACTACGAAACGCACCTGACCACCGCCATGATCCACGGCACCGGCAACCTGCCCGGGCTGGCCCAAATGGACCATGTCACCGTGCTGGCGGGCGCGGACAACCCGGCGCGCGAAGGGTTGGTGTCCATCGTGGTCAAGGGCCGCCCGTCGCCCGAGGTGGTGACGATCCTGAACGAGCAGGGCATCCGCACCCATACCCGCAAGGCCGACCACTACAGCGCCAACGTGCTGGAGCCGCTGGGGCTGAGCGACTGCATCCGCATTTCCCTGTGCCATTACAACACCGAGGCCGAAGTGGCCGCGCTGCTGGCGGTGGTCAGGGAATTGGCCGACTGAGCAACCCTTGCTAGGCCAGGACGCGCGGAAAGGGGCTGGTGTTCACCGCCCCGATCAGGCTTTGCGCCAGCCGCGCCAGCATCTCTGACCTGAGGCCCGCAGCCGCTGGATCATTCCACAGGTTCCGGGTCTCGTCAGGGTCGGTGTGCAGATCGAACAGCTCGCCCCAATCGCGGCCGTGATAGACCGTCAGGCGGTGCCGGTCGGTCAGCACCGTGCGGCTGTTGGCGGGTGCGTCGGGGAAATGGGGTTTGGGAAAGGCGTTGTCCTCGAACTCGATCAACAGCTGCTCGCGCCGTCCCGCCGCGCGGATATCCCGCCCCTGAACCCCGTGATACCCGGCCACCCCGGCGCGCGCCAGCAGCGTCGGCGCGATGTCGATGCTGGAGCACAGCGCGTCATCGGTATCCCCGCCGGCCAGCGCCGGGTCCCGCCAGATGAACGGCACGCGGTAGGTGGAATGGTGCACATAGGGGCCCTTGAGCAACATGGAAAACGCGCCCATGAAGTCCCCGTGATCGGAATTGAAGATCACCACCGTGTTGTCCCACTGCCCGTTTTCCTTCAGCGCCGCCACGATCCGGCCCACCTGATCGTCGATCATGGTCATCATGCCGGCGCTCAGCGCCATGGCCTCTTGCAACTGGCGGCCGGGGGCCATGAAGGCTTCCTGCCGGTCGGTCACCTGCGTGCCGGCGTTGAAGCGGTCGCGCAGGGCGGAAATCACCGGGTTGGGGGTCTGATTGGCCTCGAAGGGCAGATCCAGCGGGAAATCGGTGGGATCATACAGGTCCCAGTATTTGCCCGGGGGGTTGAACGGGTGATGGGGGTCCGGAAAGCTGACATAGGCCAGAAAGGGTCTGTCAGGCGTCTGCCGCGCCAGATACTCGACCGTGCGGGTGCCGATATAGGCAGAGGGATAGAGGTCCTCGGGTAGCGGTGTGCGAAACGCCTGCGGGCAGGTGTAGTCATGCGGCACCTGGTTGGCGCGGTCGCGCAGGGCCTGCCAGTCATCGGGGCGCTGCCGTTGCAGCCATTTCAGGTAATGGCCATGCGGCGCGTCGCCGTGTTCGCAGGCGAAGTCCACGCTGTCGAACCCGTAATAGGGGCGGGGCACGCGAATATCGCCCGTCGCGCGCATGTTCTCCGGTTGCTCGACGCTATAGGACGCGCCGTCGCGCTGGGCCTCGGGCTCGGGCCCGGTTTCGGGGCGCGGGCCCTTGCGCTGCGGGCGGTTGGTCATCGGTTGCAGATGGCTCTTGCCGATCATCGCCGTGTCATAGCCCGCGCGCCGCATTACATCCGCGAAGGTCACCTGCGCATGGGGCAGGTGCAGCCCGTTGTGGCGCAAGCCGTGCACCGATGGATACCGCCCCGTCAGGATCGAGGCGCGGTTGGGCTGGCACACAGGGGTGGCCACGTTGAACCGGGTGAAACGCGTGCCCTGAGCGGCCAGCGCGTCGATATGCGGGGTCCTGACCACCGGGTGCCCGGCGCAGCCCAGCCAGTCGGCGCGCAATTGATCCGTCATGATCAGCACGATGTTGGGCCGGTCGGCCAGCCCTGTCACCGCACCCGCACCGGCATGCGGGCATAGCCGCGAAACCGGGCCAGCGGCATGATTTCCGCGTCGCCATTGGCCGCCAGCCCGGGGAACCGCTGAACCAGCTGGCCCAGCGCAATCCGCCCCTCGATCCGGCTCAGGGTCGCGCCCAGGCAGACATGGATGCCGGTGATGAAGGCGATATGCTTGTTCGGCTTGCGGCGCAGGTCCACGCGATCAGGGTCGGCGAACACATCAGGGTCACGGTTCGCCCCGCCGATGGAGGTGTGAATATAGGTCCCTTTGGGCAGCACCCCGTGGCTGAGTTCGATATCCTCGCCCGCCATGCGGTTGCCGATTTGCAGGGGCGATTCAAAACGCAGGAATTCCTCGACGGCGGTTTCGATGATGTCGGGGTTGTCCAGAAGGTCACGGTGCTGGTCGGGGTTGTCCAGCAAGGTGGCCACCGAATTGCCGACCAGCGATGTCGTGGTTTCATGCCCGGCGTTCAACAAAAAGATACAGTTCTGGATCAGCTCTTCTTGCGTCAACGCGCGCCCGTCCACCTCACCAAAGATCAGCGAGTCCAGCACTTCGCCCTGCCCAGCGCTTTCGGGATGGGCGCGGCGGTGGTTGATGAGATCGTTCAGGATCTGGGAAAACTCGGTCACGGCGGCGTTGCCGGCCGCCAGCCGTTCCGCCGAAACGACCGGGTCCAGCGCGCCCAGGATGGCCAGCGAAAAGCGGCGCAGATTCGGGCGGAATTCCTCGGGGATGCCCAGCATGAAGCTGATGATCTCGGTCGGCAATTCCTTGGCGAAATCGTCGATCATGTCCAGCTCGCCCAGGTCCTCGATCCGGTCCAGAAGCCGGGCCACGATATCGGCGATCAGCGGTTCGAATTCGGCCAGCTTGCGCGGCGTGAACGCGCCCGAGATCAGCTTGCGCACCACGGTATGATAGGGCGGATCGTTGAAGATCAGCGATGTCGTGTGATGCTCATACAGCGGGCATTGGCCGAATTTCTTGCCGAATTCCTGCGTCTTGTCCGACAGCATCGCGCGGGATTGATAGACCTTCAGGCAGTCGTCATGCCGCGTCAGGTAGACCGAGCCGTCGGCATTGCGGTGCATCGGGCTTTGCGCGCGCAACCGGTGCAGCACCGGGTGCGGGTTTTCGATGAACGCGCGGTTGATGCTGTTCAGGTCGAAATCGTCGATGGTGTCTGGCATGGGGCCCTCCGGCAGCCAGCCTAGCGGCGAGGCGGGGGGCGGGCAAGAACAGTTGGCGCGGCCACCCGCCAGGGATCACAGATCCAGCGTCAGGTGGCCGTCCGCGTGCAGGGCGCGGGACTGGCAGGTGATGATCTGGGTTTCGCGCTGGGCGTCGGACAGCACGAAATCCCGGTGCTCGACCGCGCCGTCGATCAGCCCGCATTTGCACACGCCGCAGATCCCGTCCGAGCATTTCACGTCCACAGGCACGCCATTGTCCAGCAACACGTCCGACAGGGTTTGATCCGCGCTGACCTGAAGTTCCTTGCCAGACTTGGCCAATGTCACGGTGAACGGATGGTTCACGTAATCGGGCTGTTCGGGAACCGAGAAATATTCCAGATGCCGCGCCCCCTCTGGGAATCCCTGCCGTTCTGCGGCCTCGATCACGCCTTGCATGTAGCGGTCCGGCCCGCAGGTGTAGACATGCCAGCCGGGCCGGTAGTCGGCCAGGATCGCATCCAGATCGGCGCGGCTGCCCTGATCCGAGAAATGGAGCGTCACCCGGTCCGCCCAGGGCGCGCGGCGCAGATCGTCCAGATAGCCCGCGCCATCCATGCGGCTGGCGGAGTAATGCAACTCAAAGTCGGCGCCCAGCGCGTGCAGGCGGTGGGCGAAGGCGATCATCGGGGTGATGCCGATGCCGCCGCCCATCAGGAAGGTCCTGGTGGCGTCCTCGACCAGTTCGAAATGATTGATCGGCTTCGAGATGAACACCCGCCGCCCTTCGGTGAAGATCCGGTGCAGCATCTTCGAGCCTCCGCGCCCGTCATCCTCTCGCAGGACGCCGATCTGGTAGGTGCCCGTATCGGCCGGGTTCCCGGACATCGAATATTGCCGCAGCATCTCGGGTGTCACCACCACGTCCAGATGCCCGCCCGCCGTCCAGGCCGGCAGCGCCGCGCCGTCCCAGGCGGTGAATTCGTATTTGGTGACGGCATCGGCCATGCGTTCGACCCTGGACACGCGTGCCATGATCACCGGGGCGTCGTCGAATGTCGGGCGCTCATGCGCCAGCCCGTCGGTTTCACCCCGCGCAAGCCGCGCCTTGTATTCGGTTGCGCTGATCATGTCGCGGTAGGCCTGTATCCCGGCCTCGCGGTCCATGGGAAACGGATAGGGCCAGGGCCAGGGCGCCAGATTGGCGGGATAGACCGCCAGCGTCTGGTCCTCGAACTTCAGGTCCAGCTTTGGGTCCAGCTCACGTCGGTTGACGGGTTGAGCGGGCGCTTTGTATCCGCCGTCGGGTTTCAGCTCCAGATCCCACCACCATTTCTTGGCGTCGTTCAGCCCGCCATGGCCCAGCGTATCGTCCAGCTTGGCCAGCATCGGCGCGGCCGAAGGCAGGTTCATCGCCATCCAGCGGAACGGCTTTTCGGCAAAGATCCCTTCCAGATTCCAAGGGCAGGTCTTCATACAGCGCCCGCACATCGCCCCGCCTTCGGTGGTGATGCGGTAGGTCGTGCATTTCTGGCTGTCGGATTTCCAGATCTCGTAGCCGTTGAACATCCGCTTCGGCCCGGCGGTGATCGCACCGGACGGGCATTCGCGCGCGCATTTGTTGCAGCTCTCGCAGAAATTTTGCAGCCCAAAATCGATCGGTTTGTCATGTGCCAGCGGCATGTCGGTGGTCACCACACCGGATTTCAGGCGCGGGCCCAGCAGCGGGTTCAGAATGACCTCACCGATGCGGCTGACCTCGCCCAGCCCGGACAAGAGCAGCAAGGGCGGTTGCAGCACCTCGCCATCCATCACCGAATGCGCCTTGGCCTTGTAGCCCAGATTGCGGATCTGCCTGGCGATCACCCCGCCCAGCAATGAGAACCGCAGATAGGCGCGCATGGATTGCGCGACGGCGATCCAGTCATCGCCCGAGGCCCCCTCCATCGTCTCGAACCCCTGGTCGATGATCATCGAAATCGCCTGGTCGTGCGGCGGGTCGATTTCCGCGCCGGTGGAATCGTGGCTATACCAGGTCCAGTCCGGGCAGCGGCTGATCCCCACGGCATCGACCCCCAGGAAATAGCTGGCGGCCTTCACGTTGTCGGCGTTGCGCCGGGCGTCGGTCGGGCGGTGCTGCGTGGGGGCAGGATCACCATCTTGCAACAGCACGAAGGCCCCCAGCATCCGTCGCTGGGCGAACGAGGGTGCGCTCTTGCGCGCATACCAGCCGCCCGTCGCCGCCTGTTGCTGCTTCTTGCCCAGATCCCCGAACTGTGAGCGCGCGAACATGTCGGTGCGCTTGGGCACCCGCGCCACGCGTGGCTCGTAGATAAAGGTCGTCGGCGTATCCACACGCTTGAGCGTCTCGAAGGGATGCGCGCCCATCACATAGTCGCGCCGCGCATAGGGATCGCGGTTCAGCGCGCCTTTCTGGGTGCCCTTGCCCAGCCACCAGGCCGGGCCCTGGGTGCGAAACCACGGCTGCCGCGCCATGGGTTCAAGCGGCGCGTCATGGGCCAAGGCGAAATTCGTAGTGACGACCGCCAGCCCGAAGCCCGGCCCGATCCACGGCGCCACCAGCTGCCCGTCCTGGACCACGGTGATGCCGGCGGCCACGGCCAGCTTGTTCAGATCGATATCCGTGGAGGTCGGCGTATGTGCGCGCGCGGAATAGCCCAGCAGATGCAGATAGCTGCTCAGGATCACCGCGCATTCCGTCGCGCGCAGGGCGCCGCGATGGTCCTGCGCGTCTTCGATCCATTCGCTGCCGCGCTCGCCCCGGCGCACCGTGCGGTTGTGCTCGAACAGGCAGACGATGGCATGGGTATGATGGTCGATCGGGCCCAGCGGCGCCTCGATACTATCTTTCAGCCCGGCCATGATCTGATCGATGCCGGAAGCCAGCGTCTTGGTCTGCCTGGTGCGGATGTCATCGGCCAGCCGGTCGATATCGGGGTTGCGGGCGGGCGTGTCCAGCACCACGCCATCCGGCATCCGGCAGATCCCCATCATCGAGGCATCCTGAAAATAGCCGAAGGACTTCATGTGGTTGGCGCGTTCATCCAGATCGCCCGGCGCGGCGGCGGGCTCTGGGTTCACCAGCCCGTCGCGGATCACATCCATCATCGCCTGATATTCGCCCATGGCGTTGACCAGCGAATGCGGCGTGTTCAGGGCGCGAAAATCCAGCGGGCTGAACGCGGGCACGGCGGACAGATCCACCGGCCCCGGCCGACGCGAGAGGCGCTCCAGCGGATAGGGGCCCAAGTGAAACGGACGAGTCTTGCTGGAGAAAAAACGAATGCCCATTTCAGTCCCTACCGAATTGATTGCTGTGTTAATCATTGCACCCCGGCGGCCAAAAGCCAAGCCGTGGATGCAGCTAAGCCGCCAGCCGTGCGTTCAGCCGCTCCAGCATGGTCAGGCACTGGTCCATCTGATCCAGTGAAACATATTCATCCGCCTTGTGCGCTTGTTCGATGGAGCCCGGCCCGCAGACCACCACATCGGTGCCCAGCGCCTGAAAGAGCCCCGCCTCGGTCCCGAACGCCACCAGATCCGCACCATTCGCGCCGGTGAGTTCAGCCATGATGCGCCGCGCTTCGTTGTCATCGGTGGGGATCAGCCCGGCGACCTCGCCAATGGTTTCCACGTCGATCGCGGCGTCGGCGTAGACCGCGCGCATGGCGGGCAGCAACTCGCCGTCAACCAGGGCGCGCAGGTGGTCCTTGACGAAGTCCGCGTCCCCGTCCTGCACGGGGCGCATTTCCCAATCCACCTGAGCCGTCGGCGCGATGACGTTGTGCGCCACCCCGCCATGCAGCGCGCCCACGTTGATCGTGGTCCAGGGCGGGTCAAAGCAGCCATTTATCGGCGCGCGGGCGCGCAGGGCGTCTTTCAGCGCCAAGAGCCGCCCGACATAGCGCGCGGCGTATTCCACCGCGTTCACCCCGTGATCGGGGGCCGAGCCATGGCCGGGCAACCCGTGAAACCGGGTGGTGTATTCGAAACACCCTTTATGGCCTTCGATGATGCGCATCTCGGTCGGCTCGCCGATGATGGCCACGCCCGGCGTCAGGCCACGGGCCTTCAGCGCCGCCACCAGATGACGCGCGCCGATGCAGCCGGTTTCCTCATCATATGTCAGGCTGATGTGCAGCGGGCGGGTCAAGGGGCGTCGCCCGAACGCCGGGGCCACGGCCAGCACGGCGGCAATGAAGCCCTTCATGTCACAGGCGCCCCGCCCATAAAGCCGCCCTTGGTCCTTGCGCAGGGTAAACGGGTCGCTGGACCAGTCCTGATCGGTGACCGGCACCACATCGGAATGGCCCGAAAGCACGATCCCGCCATCCGCCATGGGCCCGAAGGTGGCAAACAGATTGGCCTTGGTGCCGCAGGGTGCGTCGATGATCTCCACGTCTGCGCCCGCGTCGTCCAACAGCCCGGCGGCATGGTCGATCAGCGCGCGGTTGCTGTCGCTGGACACGCTGGGAAAGCCGATCAGATCGGCCAGAAGATCCTCGGTCCGGGGCAGGAGAGGGTTCATGGTTTGACGAACAGCTTGCGGTCGATGGCGCACAGGGCCACGGCGGGGCCATCCGGGGTGATGAGGATGGTTTCGGTGGTCTCCAGCCCCCAATCGTCCATCCAAAGCGCGGGCATGAAGTGGAACACCATGCCGGGTTGCAGAACCGTCTGATCCTCGGCGCGGATAGAGGCCGTGCGCTCGCCCCAGTCCGGCGGGTAGGACAGGCCGACGGGGTAGCCCATGCGCCCTTCGCGCCGGATGCCGTAGCGGCCCAACACCTGCATGAAGGCGTTTGCGATGTCACAGGTGCGGTTGCCCGCGCGCGCCGCGTTCAGCCCGGCTTCAATGCCTTCCAGCTGCGCGGCTTCGGCGCGGCGCATGTCATCGCCCGGCGCGCCCAGAAACACCGTGCGGCACAGGGGCGCGTGGTAGCGGCGGTAACAGCCCGACAACTCGAAGAACGTGGCTTCGCCGGCGCGCATGGGGTCGCCGTTCCACGTCAGATGCGCGGCGGTGGCGTCCAGCCCGGATGGCGTCAACGGCACGATGGCCGGGTAATCGCCCCACAGATCGTCCACCCCGGTGATGCCCGCATGAAAGATATCCGCGACCAGATCATTCTTGCGCAGGCCCGGTTCGGCGCGTTCAATCGCGACCTGCATGACCTTTTCGGTGATGCGCGCAGCCTTGCGGATGAAATCGATCTCAGGGCCGGATTTGATCAGCCGTTGCCAGTTGACCAAGGCGGTTGCATCGCTGATGCCAGCATCAGGCAGTTCAGTGGTCAGCACGGCATGGGCCTTGGCGGAATAGTAATAATTCTCCATCTCGACCCCGATCCGCGCCGCGCTGTGCCCCAGATCGCGGATATGGCCCGCCAGATCCTGCATCGGGTGGCGTTCCGTGGATTGCACGTAGTGGTCGCCGTAGCCAAGGATGCTCGCATCGGCCATCCAGCAGGTGCGCCGCCCGCCCACCGCATCCATGTTGCGCCCCCACCAGATGGGGTCACGGTCATGGCTGACGATCACGCCCTGATGCACGTAGAACGACCAGCCGTCATACCCGGTCAGCCACGCCTGATTGGACGGGTCGGTGACAAACAGCAGGTCCAGCCCGGCGCGCTCCATCGCGGCGCGGGTCAGGGCCAGACGGCGCTGATACTCGGCGCCTGAAAAGGGGATGTTCTTGGTCATGGACCAGATCCTTGATGTGCCCGCATTCGCCGCCACGCTAGGCGCGGAAATTGATCTTGGCAATCGCGGCGATGATCCGCTATCCAAGGGACAACCCGGCAATAAAGGCATTGCGCGCTGCTGCCCGGTCACGCGGTTGATCCGCCCGAACTGCGCGCGGCTCACCGTTTCAACACCACCCGGCGGCGCGCCGCCCCTTGTCGTGAAAGGTGAGCCATGCTCAGAAACGATCAACTGGACCAATGGGACCGCGAAGCGTTCTTCCACCCGTCCACCCATCTGGCCCAACATGCGCGCGGCGAAACGCCCAGCCGCATCATCCGCACCGCCAAGGGTTGTCATATCGAGGACCGCGACGGCACCAGACTGCTGGATGCCTTCGCCGGGCTTTACTGCGTGAACGCCGGCTACGGGCGCATGGAAATCGCCGATGCCATCGCCGATCAGGCACGCGAGCTGGCCTATTACCACGCCTATGTGGGCCACGGGACCGAAGCCTCGGTCACGCTGGCGCATATGGTGCTGGAACGCGCGCCGGCGCATATGTCCAAGGTGTATTTCGGGCTGGGCGGATCGGACGCGAATGAGACCAACATCAAGCTGGTCTGGTATTACAACAACATCCGCCAACGCCCGGAAAAGAAGAAGATCATCAGCCGGTGGCGGGCCTATCACGGCTCGGGCCTGATGACCGGGTCGTTGACCGGGCTGGAGCTGTTTCACAAGAAATTCGACCTGCCGCTGGCGCAGGTGCTGCATACCGACGCGCCCTATTACTTCCGCCGCGAAAATCCTGACCAGACCGAAGCGCAATTCACCGCGCAATGCGTGGCGTCGCTGGAGGCGCTGATCGAACGCGAAGGCGCGGACACCATCGCCGCCTTTATCGGGGAACCCGTGCTGGGCACCGGGGGTATCGTGCCGCCGCCCGCCGGCTATTGGCCCGCCATTCAGGCCGTGCTGGAGCGCCATGACATCCTGCTGATCGCGGATGAGGTGGTCACGGGCTTTGGCCGTCTGGGCAGCATGTTCGGATCGGATCACTACGGCATGAAGCCCGACCTGATGACCATCGCCAAGGGCCTGACCTCGGCCTATGCGCCTTTGTCGGGGTCGATCGTATCGGACCGGATGTGGAAGGTGCTGGAACAGGGCACAGATGAGAACGGCCCCATCGGCCATGGCTGGACCTATTCCGCGCATCCCATCGGCGCGGCGGCGGGGGTGGCGAACCTGACGCTGATCGACAGTTTGAACCTGATCCAGAACGCCAGCCAGATCGGCGCCTATCTGAATGAAGCGATGACGCAGGCGCTGGGCGACCATGCGCATGTGGGCGACATTCGCGGCGAGGGGATGCTGTGTGCCGTGGAATTCATCGCCGACCGCGCGGATCGCAAGTTCTTTGCTGCCGGTGACAAGGTTGGGCCCCGGATCGCTGCGGCGCTGGCGGCGAAAGGGGTGATCGGCCGGGCGATGCCGCAGGGCGATATCCTGGGCTTCGCGCCGCCCTTCTGCCTGACCCGGGCCGAGGCCGATGAGGTGGTCGCCAAGACCGCCGAGGCGGTCGCAGAAGTGCTGGGATAAACCATGGCGCAGCACACCGCCCATGACGCCGAAGCCGACGACCGCAACGATCATATCCTGATCTATGTGGACGGCCAGATCGTGCCCAAGGCGGATGCCAAGGTCTCGGTCTATGACAGCGGGTTCATGCTGGGCGACGGCATGTGGGAGGGGCTGCGCCTTTACGACGGTGAATGGGCGTTCTTCGACGATCACATGGACCGCCTGTTCAATTCACTGAAAGCCGTGTCGCTGGACAGCGGCCTGACGCCCGGCGCCGTGCGCGACATTCTGGACCGCACCGCGCAGGCCAATGGCATGACCGGCGACGCCCATGCGCGGCTGATGATCACCCGGGGGCGCAAGGCGAAACCGTTCCAGCACCCGTCGCTGTCGCGGTTTGGGCCGACGGTGGTGGCGATCCTGGAACACTCCAGACCCGCCGAAACGGTGCAGGCGCGCGGTGTGCGGCTGGCCACGGTGCCGCAGGTGCGCGGACTGCCGATGAGCCAGGACGCCAAGTTCAACAGCCATTCGAAGCTGAACTGCGTGATCGCCTGTTTGCAGGCCGAACAGGCGGGCGCGGATGAAGGGCTGATGCTGGACCCGCATGGCTTCGTGAACACCACAAACGCCTGCAATTTCTTCATCGTGCGGCGCGGGGCGGTCTGGACCAGCACGGGCGACTACTGCATGAGCGGGGTGACGCGGCAAAAGGTGATCGACCTGTGCCGCGCCAATGACATCCCGGTGTATGAGAAAAACTACTCGTTGTATGAAGCCTACGGCGCGGATGAGGCGTTCCTGACCGGCACCTTTGGCGCACAGACCCCGGTGGCGGAAATCGACGGCAAGCAGATCGGCAGCGGCGGGGCGGGGCCGGTCACGCAGCGCATCCGGGCGCTTTACAAGGATCTGATCGCGCAGGATGTGGCCCGGCAGAAACGTCAGCGGCTTTCCAGGTAATCCAGCAGGCGCAGGAACCACACGGCGGTGCCCACGCCACGGGTCTGGATGGCATGGGCGAAGATCGGCTTGATTTCGGTGACGGGCAGGGGGATGTCCCCTTCAGGCCGCCCCAGCGCCCTGGCGGCCAGCGCCTGACCCATGACCTGTGACATGGCCACACCGCGCCCGTTATAGCCCAGCCCCACCAGCACGCCGGGCTGCGGTTGGTGTAGATGCGGCAGGTGATCGTCGGTCACCGCCACGCGCCCGCCCCAGCCATGCGTCCAGTGCGCGTCCTTCAGCTGCGGAAAGACTCGCAACGCATCGCGGTGAAGCGCCTTGAACCCGCCAGGCACATTCGCCGCGCTCAGCGATCCGTGGCTGCCGTAAACCATACGGTTGTCGGGCTCGCGGCGGGCATACATGATCACGCGGCGGCTGTCGGAAATGGTGTGGCCTTGCGGCAGGATCTGGCCGATCACGCCCCCGGGCAGCGGGTCCGTGGCCATCTGGATCGGGGTGGCGGCGATGATGCTTCTGGACAGTTTGGGGATCAGATCGCCCGAATAGCCATTGGTCGCGACGATCACCTGCGCCGCCGAAACCTGCCCTTGCGCGCCACGCAGGATCCACCGCGCGCCCTGCCGGTCCATGCCCAGAACGGCGCTGTGTTCATAAATCCGCCCGCCCTGCTGGCGCACCGCGCGCGCCATGGCCAGCGCCAGTTTCATCGGCTGCACCGCCCCGCCGCGCGGCGTCACGATCCCCGCATGATAGGCCCGGGTGCCGGACAGCGCGAAAATGTCCTCACGCCCGACGATCTCCATCCCGGCGCCCAACCGGTTCCAGGCCTCGGCGTTGGCCTTGGCGTTGCGCAAGGCCCCGGCGCTGTGGCAGACGCGCAGCCAGCCATTCTGGCGCGCATCGCAATCGAATTGATGGGCGCGGATATAGTCGAACAGCGCATCCGCGGAACCCAGCGCCGTCGGCACCAGCCTGTCGAAAAAGGCATCCCCCAACAGCGCGCGCAACTGGTCCGGCGTGTTGAAGGGCAGCATTGGGTTCACCTGCCCGCCGGTGCGCCCCGAAGCCCCGCCTGCCACCGTCCCGGCATCCAGCACCGCCACCGAGGTGCCCGCCCGCGTCAGTTCATGCGCGGCGCGCAACCCGGTGAACCCCGCGCCGATCACAGCGACATCCGCCTCATGCGCGCCCGCCAGCGTGTTGGCGCCAATATCGGGGTTCGCGGCTTCGGCCCAGAAGGGCCGGTTGAGGCGGGTGTCAAAGCTCATCGCCATGGTCTGGTGTCCTTGCAGCCGGTGTTCGCGGAACCTTGGCGCGGCGCCGCCCGGCGCGTCAATCGGTTTCCCTGTCACGCGGGGTCCGGGCCGTGCTACATCGGCACCATGAATCGGTTTGTGATGATCGCCGCAATGCTCCTGCCCACGCCCGTTCACGGGCAGGTCACCGCCGCCGACGAGGCCGCCGAAGCCGTTCTGCGCCAGGCCGATGCCAATGGCGATGGGGGTTTGTCGCGCGACGAGTTCCGCGATTTCATGCAAGGCATGGCCGGGCTTGGGCACCGCGCGGCGCGCCTGGTGAGCACCTTTGGCGTTTACGGCATCGCGTTTCGCCAGATCGACACTGACGGCGACGGCTGGGCCAGTCCGGCGGAACTGGCCGCCGCCCGCGACTGACCCTCAGCGCCGCAGATGCGTGATGGAGAAGGCCCGGCTGTGCCCCTTGAAGGCGTGGCTTTGCAGATCCGGGATCTGCGCGGCTTCGGCGGCTTTCATCAACCGTTCGGCCATCAGGAACGAGATCAGCGCGGCGAACACGCCGCCCGCCATCTGGCCGATCAACACGCCTTCCGCGCCCCAATAGGCCGCGCCAGCCCAGACAAAAGGCACCGTGCCCAGCGTGTTGCGGCCCCAGTTGACCCAGGTGGAATACATTGGCCGGCCAAGATTGTTGTAGGTCGCGTTGCCGATGAAGATCACGCCGTTGAAGATCCAGGCCAGCGACAGCGGCCCGCTGAACAGATAGACCAGATCGCGCGCCGTGCCGCTCAGGCTGAACAGGTCGGCAATGGGGCCGCGCAGCACGAACAGCACGGCGACAACCGGGATCACGTAGAGCACGATCAGAACCATGCTGGCGTTGAACGCAACGCGCACCCGGTCATGGCGCCCGGCGCCGAAATTCTGGCCGATGATCGGCCCGATGGAGCCTGACATGGCAAAGATCAGCGCGAAGGCGATGGGCGTCAACCGCCCGATCACGGCCATGCCCGCCACCGCGTTCTCGCCAAACTGGGCCGCCGCGGCGGTGACATAGGCGCTGCCGATGGGCGCGGCGATATTGGCCAGCATCGCCGGCACGGCAATCGCGGCGATGATCCTCAGATCCCGTGCGACGGCGCGCGCCGACAGCGCAGCCAACCCGCCATAGCGCGTCACGATGAACCACAGCGCCGTGCCCGCCACCGCAAAGCGCGACAGGACCGACGCCCAGGCCGCGCCGTCCAGCCCCATGTCCAGCGCGAAGATGAAGATCGGGTCCAGCACCGCGTTCACCACGCCCGCGACAAGCGTGACGATCATCGACAGTTTCGCCGCGCCATGCCCGCGCAAGGCCGCCGATCCGACGATGCCGATCAGCAGGATGGGCATTGTCGGGATCAGGATCTGCAGGTAGGAAACCGCCAGCCGCTGCGTTTCGCCGGTAGCGCCGATCAGGGCTGTCAACCCGCCAAGATTGGCATAGATCAGCGCCGCAAAGCCGATGGCAAACACCACGCCGACCACCAGCACATGGGTCAGCAATTCCCGCGCACGTTCGGCCTGATCCGCGCCCAGTGCCTGCGCGACCAGGGCCCCGCCGGCGATCCCCATGCCGATGCTGATCGACGTGGTCAGGAACAAAAGCGTCCCGGCGAACCCCACGGCGGCGGCCAGTTCATCCACGCCCAGCATCGAGATGAACAGCATGTCCACCAGATCGACAACGAACAGCGCCAGAAACCCGACCGCCGATGTCAGCGACATCGTGATGATATGCCGGGTCAGGCTGCCGGTCAGGAACGTGGCCTGTGCGCCGCTCATGTCAGGGTCGTTCGGTGGCGGTTTCGACGCTGGGTGACGCCGGTTCGGACAGGATGGACTTCAGCCTTTCGCCCAGCTGGACCTCCCAGTCGCCGCGCCGTTCGCGGATCGCATTCATGTAGGCTTCGTTTTCCAGTGCCGGGATGGCGGGATCGTAATGCTCGGCGGCGTCAAGCATGGTCTGGCGGTCCATTCCATTGAACGCATCGACCGCGCGCTGCGCCTGATCGCGCGAGAAACCCAGCCCTTCGATCGCCGAGCGCCCCATGCGCAGGGAACTGTCGTAGGTTTCGCGGATGATGTCGCGGCAGCCGGCGTGCCACAGGTCATAGACGTGGTTGCGGTCCACCGCGCGCGCCACGATATGCACCTTCGGATAGTGCTGATGCACGTAGCGCGCCAGTTCGGTGATCTGATCCTTGCCGTCGATGGCGATGACGAACAGCCGGGCATTGGCGATCCCGGCGGCGTGCAACAGGTCCGGGCGTGTGGCATCGCCGTAATAGGCGTGCACATCGAAGGCCTTCAGCATGTCCAGTTGCCTGGCGCTGAAATCCATCACAGTGGTGGTCATCCCCGCCCCGCGCAGGATGCGGTTGACGATCCCGCCGACCCGGCCATGCCCGGCGATGATGATCTGGCCCTGTTCGTGGATGTCGTCCATGTCCCGGTCATCCAGCGCGGCGAAACGCGGTGCGATCACGCGGTCATAGAGGATGAACAACGCGGGTGTCAGCAGCATCGACAGCGCGACGACCAGAAGCAGGCGGTCCGCCAGGGCTTCGGGGATGACCGCGCTGGCCACCGTGAAGGACAGCAGCACGAATCCGAATTCTCCGGCCTGCGCCAGCCCCAGCGCGAACAGCCAGCGGTCGGCGCCCCGGATCCTGAAACTCACCGCCAGCACGTAAAGCACGGCGGCTTTCAGGGCGATCAGCCCCAGGGTCAGGCCGACGATGACACCCAGGTCATCGAACAGCAGGGCGAAATTGATCCCCGCGCCGACGGTCATGAAGAAGAGGCCCAGCAAGAGCCCCTTGAACGGGTCGATATCGCTTTCCAGTTCGTGGCGGTATTCGCTGTTGGCCAGAACGACACCCGCCAGAAAGGTGCCCAATGCAGGCGAAAGCCCGACCAGCGTCATCAGTAGGGCGATGCCGACCACCATCATCAGGGCGGTAGCGACGAACAGTTCGCGCAGGTTCGCGGCGGCGATGAAGCGAAAGACCGGACTGGTCAGGTAGGACCCGGCGACGATGACCAGGGCAATCGCGCCCAGTGTCACCAGCGCGGCCCCCCAGCCGGGCAGCCCTTCGACCAGTGACAATGTCAGGCCGCCGTAACCCTCGCCCTCGCCCTCGCCGGACCGGGCCATCATCCGGGTCAGTTCCGGCAGGGCCAGCAACGGGATCAGGGCCAGCATGGGGATGACGGCAATGTCCTGAAACAGCAGCACCGAAAAGCTGGATTGCCCGCCATCCGATTTCATCAGCCCCTTTTCGCCCAGTGTCTGCAACACGATCGCGGTCGAGGACAGCGCCAGAACCATGCCGACCGCCAGTGCGACGCTCCAGTCCAGGCCAAACAGCATGGAGATGGCCATCACCGCCAGCGTGGTCAGCCCGACCTGCCCGCCGCCTAGCCCCAACAGCCTGGTGCGCATCGACCACAACAGGCGGGGCTCCAGTTCCAGCCCGACCAGAAACAGCATCATCACCACGCCGAACTCGGCGAAATGCTGGATCGACACCACATCCACGCGCAGCAGCACCAGAACCGGGCTGATTACGATACCGGCGATCAGGTAGCCCAGCACCGACCCCAGCCCCAGCCGCGTGGCAATCGGCACGGACACGACCCCGGCGACGAGGAAAATGAAGGCAAGCAGCAGGAATTCCGTCATCGAGTGGGTCCTTTCCCGGTATCAGCGCATCTTTTCAGACATGGACCGAATGTAAACCCGCCGCCCTTCGGGGCCAGCCCGCGCGGCGCAGGCAAGAAAAAAGCCGGCGCCACGCGGGCGCCGGTTTCAATAACGGATGGCCTTGGCCCGATCAGTTGTTCACGGCGGCGCGGAGCTGTGCCAGGCCGACGATCGGTGTCAGGACGCTGCCAATGGTATCGTTCCAGCGGGTGATCGGATCATTGGTTACAAAGACCACGTCCAGCGGCGCCATCTGGAAATCTGTCGCCAGCACCAGCGCGGTTGCGGATCGCAGATCGAATTGGAAGACGATGAAACCGTCGGGCGTTTCGGGTGTGCGGCGGAACACGAAGATGCCCCGCGCATCGGCGCGCACCCGGTTGATCCCGCCCACCTGCGCCAACACCTCGGTCAGCGTCATCGAGTCGCCCAGCGGAACCTCCCGGGTTTCGATCTCGCCAAAGGTGAAGACCTTGTTGGTTTCGTTCTCGGGGACGTTAATCAGGTCCCCGGGCATGATGATCGGGTTGTTGCTTGGCGCGCCACGGTTAACAAATGCATTGAGGTCAACGACGTATTCCGTGCCGCGGCGGCGGATCGACACGCGGCGCAAATCCGCGAATTCGGTCGTCTCGGCCGCATTCACCAGGTCCAGCAGGCGGCGCGGCACGTTGGTCAACACCGTGGCGCCGGGATTGGCGACAGCGCCGGTGATGGTCGCGCGACGCGCGTTGAAGACCAGGACCGACACGTCCACCTGCGGATCAGCGATATAGGTGCGCAGGCGTTGCGCCAGGTCGCGGCGGATTTCCGCAACGGTGCGACCGGAAGCGCGCACCGATCCCACGAAGGGATAAAAGAACTCTCCGCTCTCGTCGATGACGATCCCCGAAGCGCCGTCGCCAGTGGCCTCGGTCGCAGTCTGGGTGCGCTCGGGATCAACATAGACCGTCACGCGCAACACATCGCCCGGCCCCACACGATAGGTGTAAGGGTGGACGCCCGGCGGCGGATTGACACCGCGCGACCGGTCAACGCGGAAAGCCGGCGTGCGGTATTGCTGAATGTTGGCGGGCGACATCTGGATAACCTCGATGTTTTGCTCCGCCAGGTCGCGCTGGGCGGACAAGGTAACCGGAAAGCGCATCTGGCCCGAGCAAGACGCCAGCACTGCCAGCGCCGCCAGAGCAAGAAATGCACGTTTGCCGCGCCACCCACCGCCTGCAAGAAACCTTGTGCCCGCCATCAATTCGCCCATGTTCTGCATTCCGATCTTTTTCGTTCTGGATACCGACCCGGGGTTCATGGCGCAACATCCATCTGCAGTTTCGCGCTATGGTTGTTGGATTTTGCATGAGGCATGATGCGTCCGGGACACTGATCCTGGGCGGCGTTCGGCGTTTTCGCCCCTCTAGCGGCGGTTCGCGGCCGGACT
>TARA_R110002124_G_scaffold158613_2_pt1 | contig 19973 bp, 24 predicted proteins | sample TARA_R110002124 | Tara Oceans TARA_R110002124 (sample SAMEA4397445) | marine metagenome | biome: Polar Biome; feature: [SRF] surface water layer (ENVO:00010504); material: water (ENVO:00002006), including particulate matter (ENVO:01000060) such as... | depth 5 m | reverse complement strand
AAGGCATCATCTTTATTGGAAACAATCGACATCCTTAATCTCAACCAACAAAAAGAAGAGGCAGACGGACTACAAGATAAGATTGATACTCTTTTACGAGAACAACAAAAGAAGGGACAGGAAAGAGAAGCAAGTCTTCGACAAATCAAGATTTTAACAGACATCCCCTGCGGAAATAAGTTCTTAACTTCTTGTAAGTTTATAAAAGACGCTCATAACTCAAAGCAAGACCTTTCCATTACAAAGAAGGTTTTATTTGAGGTCGAAGATAAACTAAAACTAAAAGCAGGCGAACTATCCGATATTGATATTGATAAAGTCGGTAGTACTATTAATAATTGGGTTAGACTAACTGATAAAACAAAAGATGAACAATCAAAACTCACTAATTTAAATTTGGATTTGGAAAGAACTAACTCTGCTTTACAGAAATTAGAAAGTGAAATCAAAGAATTAAATAAAACAGCAGACTATTATGAAGAGCACAAGGAAGTTCTTGAAAATATCGAAAAGGCTATGTCCGAGTTAGAACTTACCAAGACTAATAAGGAAAGAATAGAACAAGAGCTACAAGACTGCGAAAGCCAAATCTATACCCTTGTTGGCAAGGAAGGGGCATTAGAACAAAAGTTAGAGAACCTAAAAGACCTCAAGACTGAAAAGAATAGATTAAACACAGAATACTCTGCTTATGATTTGTTTATGACTTGTATGCATTCTAACGGCATCGCATTTGATATTATTAAGAAAGCATTACCAGTGATTAACATAGAAATCGCAAAAATTCTATCTAATGTTGTTGAATTCGAAGTTTTCTTTGAAAATAACGAAAACAAATTAAACATTTTAATCAAACATCCAAAGCACGACCCAAGACAACTTGAAACTTGTTCAGGTGCGGAAAAAACCCTTGCTGCCATCGCTATTAGAATTGCCCTACTAAATGTAAGTAATATACCAAAATCAAATTTGTTTATTTTAGACGAACCGGGAACTGCTCTTGACGCTGACAACATGGAAGGTTTTGTTCGAATTTTAGACCTAGTTAAGGGATATTTTGATGTTACTTTACTAATTACTCATATAGAAAACTTGAAAGATGTCGTAGATATGACAATTGAGATTTCTAAAACAGACGACGGATATGCTTTCGTTAATCAATAAGGAACTAAAAAAATGAAAGATTTAAAGCTAATAATGGAAACATTTCAGAAATCTCTAAAGGAAGAGGAAGAAAGAGAGAAGCAGGTAAATAGTGATGAATACCAATGGGTGCTTTTAAAGGGTGTCGATAATGACGATATCGATGGTCGGGCTAAAGAACTTGCTTCTATAGAATTACCAAGTTCTTTTATTGAAAAAGCGCCGTATATGGGACTATCGATCCTCACAGATGAAGGCGTCGCCTACGTTACAAATAAAGTATCAAACTTTGATCCCGAACGTTATTCTATCGCACCAAGAAGAAAGCCCTTAGTTATTAGTTGGAACGAGGAATAAATCTGATAACTCAGTAAAAAAACAACCAGAGAGGGTAAAATGATGGCAGCAGTAAAAGCATTTGCAGACAAACATTTAGAAAGATTCGTATCAAAAAAACTATTGGTATGGTTAACAACCACAGGATTGCTTCTTGCTGATAAACTAGATTCAGAGCAATGGGTGATTATTGCTTCAGCATACGTCGGTACACAGGGTTTTATTGATGCTGTAGCTCGTTTCAAAGGTAAATAATAAACAATGAGAACTATGAAACTTATTATAGAAAACTTTAATAGATTTTTGACAGAGAAAGAAGAGAAGAAAAAATTATTTATTCTTGTTGGTCCCCCTTCAGTTGGTAAATCTTACTGGATAGAAAAAACTTTTGAAAATAAGCCTTATATTATTAGTAGGGATGATATAGCGGATGAAGTTGCTAGAAATTACAGCGCACCAGATGGAACACCTTGGTCCTATGATGATTTATTTATCCCACCACCAAAAGGCTCCAAACTTGGGGATATTGATAAAAATTATGGTAGGGTCATTAGATCGCCACTGTGGATGAGAAAGTGGCAGCCCTTATCATATAGTAAAATTAAGAAAGCAAATGATATAATCCAGCAGAAATTTGTGGAAAGAGTTGGAGGCGCAGTACCAAGTGACCAAGATATTGTAGTTGATATGACAAACATGACTACTCCTGCCCGCTTGCGAGCCATGGAGGCAATCAAAAGTGAAGAGCAGGATTACAAAAAAATTGCTGTCGTTTTTGAATTTAAAGATTCGGAAGAAATCATTAAAAGGGTCGCGGTAAAAAGACAGAAAGACTCAAAAAAGCAAGGTAAGGCAAAAACTATCCCCCTTCACGTTATCGATAGAATGTTTAAATCATTTCAGGAAATAAAAGATTCTGAGGGATTTGATGAAATTATTTCCGTTGACAATCGGGAAGCTTTAAAACTACTTATCGATAAGGAATCAGAAGCTAAAACTTCTGATGACGAGGCATAATGAATTGGTTAACCGCTAAACAAATCCTACAAAAAGCTTGGTTTTACATTAAAAATTATTGGTGGGTTGGAGCATTAATCGCATTAGGTTTTGTGCTCCACAAGTTTTTTCTATTCGATAAAGGTGTTTTAGGCGGCTTATACAAAGACAAAACAAGACAAAACAAAGAAGAACTTAAAGTTTTAAATAAAGCACACAAACAAGAAAAAGAAGAAAAAGAGCGCGTGCGTTTAAATCATAAACTTATTATTGATACTTTGGAAAAAGCCCGCCAACATAAAACTAAACAAGTTAATAAAGAAGAAAGCAAAAGAATAAAAGAGATAATTACTATACCGGAAGAAGATAGGGTCGAGGCTCTTGCCGAGGAGTTTGGTTTAGAAGTCATTAAAATTAAAGGGACACAGCAATGAAAATCACCAAAACACTTTTAAAACAAATTATTAAAGAAGAATACGACAAGGAGTCTAAAAAACAGGCTACCTGGATTGCTGACGAATATGGTATAGCTAAGTGGACTTATAAAGGGTGGACTTTGATAAAAAGAACGCCTGATGACGAACCTGATATTGAAGGCCCTAAAGGCGCTGAAGTCTGGTTTGATTCGGAGTATTTAAGTATAAGAGGGGAAAGCGAAAGTTCTGGATACGAATCGCCCATGGCTGAAGTTGTAAACATTCCCTTAATAGTCCTTAAAGAAATTATGAATCACATATAAGGAAACGATAAACTTTAGAGGTTAATAAATGAGAATTTCAGCAGTCATTTTACTAACAGTACTCTTGCCAACACTCTGCTTCGCTAATGGCAAAGTAGCAGGAATAAAGAAAGGGCAAAGAGCACCCTATAGCGGCATTTTACTTGATAGAACAGCAGAAGCTACAATGACCGCAAAAAGAGAGTCCGCAGTTAAGATTTGTGAAATAGATAAAAATTATACAGTCAAAAAATTAAAAACAGAGTGTAACTTCAACAAAAGAATTCTAACAATAGAAAAAGATTCAGATAAGAAAAAGCATGATGCACTAATGAACCTCAAAAATGCCGAAGTTGAAAGATTAGAAATTACTCTTAAAAAATTACAAAAACCAGATTATAGTAAGTTATGGTTTGTTAGCGGTTTTGTAGCCGGTGTGAGTTTATCTATCGGTATCTTCTACACCGCCGCCCAGGCGAGTAAATGAAAAAAGATTTAAATCAAATAGCAAAAATAGAACAAGCTATCGAAAAGCGATGGGGCAAGGAGGCTGTTGAAAATCCTGCTACCCATTGGAATAAAGAAAAAGAGAAAGAATACTTAGAACAACTGAAAGAAAGAGTGAGTAAAGAAGAGCGATCTTCAACTACTCACGAACATGATGGCATTTTAATAACCTCAAAACTATTTATTGATAGAAAGTCTGACAAATGCCCTATATGTCATAGTTTTAAAATGTCTAACATCGATAAAGTTATGATAAAAAAAATAGGACACTGCCAGCGTTGCGAATGGAAAAAAAACTAATGTACGAAGATAAAGTTCACAAAATTATTCAAGGTATTGCCGCAGCAATGGCTAACTCTTATGATGGAGCAACTGACGAAAATGGCGATCCCATTAAGATCGGTCTCCGAAGAGAAGAAGGCAATCCTATCTTAGATAGCCGTGTTATGGATGGCTTTGGGTGCAAGATTCAAGGTGATCTTCTAATTGTTAAATACAATACAGAGGAGAACATTAAGGGTCTTCGTGGTATCCATCATATAGGTTTGGAAAAATACCAGAAAGAAATCGAGCAAAGAATGGCCGACATTGCTAAGTTTATTAAGAAGGAAGCTAAAAAAGCTACTGGCGCTACTGTAAACTTGAAGTTGGATGGCGAAATTGACATTCTTATTCAGCCCATGAACAAGCTTCGCACCATGGTTTCCGCAGTTGGTATGTACAAAATAGCTGGTATGAAAGCTCAAAAGGATCCCAAACCAGAAGGTAAAACAAGAAGTGAAGCGAACTTCTACAAGAGTTTTATCTCAAACCTTAAAGAAGAAAAGCGAAAGAAGACTCTAGGTTACAAGCCTTTTTGGCGTAAGTCCTAGTTATTTAGATGGCTTTTAAATTAAGTAAAAAGCAAATTATAGCTGAAATTATCCGTAGCGGAAAAGAACCTGTTTATTTTATTAATAACTTTTGTAGAATTTCTCACCCGTTAGAGGGGACAATTCCATTTAAACTTTATGACTTTCAAGGCGATTGTATTGAAAAATTTAACGAGCATCGCTTTAATATAATTAATAAAGGCCGTCAGTTAGGTATCTCAACCACAGCAGCAGCTTACATCTGCTGGATGATGCTTTTTCACAGAGATAAAAACATCTTAGTTGTAGCTACCAAACTTAGTACAGCGTCGAACCTAGTAAAAAAGGTAAAGTTTATGATGAAATCACTTCCAGACTGGATGATGATTGCTAAGATTACCACAGACAATAAAAACTCTTTTGAGTTAGCTAATGGCTCACAAATTAAAGCTTCTTCAACTTCCGGTGATGCTGGCCGTTCAGAGTCTCTTACTCTATTGGTGATAGACGAGGCTGCTCATATTGAAGGTCTAGACGAGCTTTGGACAGGTCTTTACCCCACATTGTCTACTGGTGGTCGTTGTATCGCCTTATCAACCCCCAATGGTGTTGGTAACTGGTTTCATAAAACATTTACAGAGGCAGAAGAAGGAAAGAACGATTTTTACACAATCAACTTACCATGGTCAGTTCATCCAGACAGAGACCAAGAGTGGTTTGATAAAGAAACTCGCAATATGTCTCGTAGGCAAATCGCACAAGAACTTGAATGTTCGTTTAACTTTTCAGGTGAAACACTTATCCATGGCGAGGATCTGGAAAGAATGCAGCAGTCATTATGTGACCCAAAGTATAAAACAGGCCACGATAGAAACTTTTGGATTTGGGAGCCTTATGAGTCTGGTAAAAATTATGTTTTAGTAGCCGATGTTGCCCGAGGTGATGGTAAAGACTTTTCAGCGTTTCAAATTTTTGAAACTGATACAATGACTCAGGTAGCTGAATACCAAGGTAAACCCACCCTTGATGTCTATTCCGAGATGATTTTTGAAGCAAGCAGAGAATACAGCTTTTGTCTAACCGTGGTAGAAAACAACTCTATTGGTATGACTGTGCTAGATAAGCTAAGAGAAAGTAGGCACCCAAATATTTACTACTCAATCAAACACTCCCATACCTATATCGACATGTATGAGGCTCAAAATAGCTCAAATGCTGTCCCTGGCGTTACAATGTCTTCTAAAACTAGACCACTAATTATTGCCAAATTTGAAGAGTTCATTCGTACAAAACTAATTACAGTAAAGTCGAATAGACTAACAAACGAAATGAAAACTTTTATTTGGAACAATGGCAGGGCAGAAGCGATGCGAGGTTACAATGACGACTTAGTGATGGCTTGCGCGATTGGTTGTTGGATTAGAGACATTGCTTTAGTCGCCAATAAAAGAGAACTGGAATATAAAATGGCTTTTGCCGGTAATATTAAAACATCAAAAAAAGAATTTAATACTAAAATTCCTGGTCAAATAGGTTATAATAATCCAAATAAGAAGTTACGACAACAACATAACCAATACAAAAATTTTGCTTGGTTATTTAAAGGATAAAAAATGGCAGACCAAAATAGAAATCCAAGAAATAATATTTCTCCGCTCTTTAAGGCTTTAACGAGAATCTTTTCCGGTCCTATTATTAATTATAATCAGCGACAGGTAGCTCTTGATAGAAGAAAAAACTTAAACAAATACTCAAGCAAATTTAAATCAATGGCAGGATTAGACTTTAAGAAGTCTCGTTATAATCCATATGACTATATGAATTCTGCTATTATGGTTAATCACAACCGAGCAGAACGATATTTAGATTTTGACCAGATGGAATACATGCCTGAGTTGGCATCAGCATTAGATATTTATGCCGATGAAATGACAACCCATAGCATTTTAACACCACTATTAAAGATTGATTGCCATAACGAAGAATTAAAATCTATCCTTGAAGAGCTTTATTACAATGTGTTAAATATTGATTCTAATTTATTTAGCTGGTGCCGTAACATGTGTAAGTACGGTGACTACTTCCTTTATCTAGATACTGATGAAAAATTGGGTGTCACTTCAGCTATTGGCCTTCCGCTTAGAGAACTTGAAAGGTTGGAAGGTGAAGACAAGACAAACCCAAACTACATTCAATATCAGTGGAATAATGGTGGATTAACCTTTGAAAACTGGCAAATGGCTCATTTTAGAGTCCTTGGTAACGATAAGTACGCCCCTTATGGAACTTCAGTCTTAGAATCAGCCCGTCGCATTTGGAGACAGCTAACTCTAATGGAAGATGCTATGATGGCTTACAGAATTGTAAGGGCTCCAGAAAGAAGAGTTTTTAAAATTGATGTTGGTGGCATTCCACCAGAAGACATTGAACAATACATGCAAAAAGTTATTACTAACATGAAAAGACATCAGTTAGTAGATCCAGATAATGGGCAAATGGATCTTCGTTATAACCCAATGTCTGTAGAAGAAGACTACTATTTGCCTGTTCGTCAAGGTTCGGCAACAACAATTGAAAGCCTCCCAGGTGGTCAAAATACTGCTGCTATTGATGATGTAAATTATCTAAGAGATAAGATGTTTTCAGCTATTAAGATTCCAAAATCTTATTTATCGCAGCTAGATCAAATGCCTGAAGAGAAAACAACATTGGCTCAAAAAGATATTCGTTTTGCTAGAACTATCCAAAGGTTACAAAGATCAGTCGTCGCAGAACTAGAAAAGATTGGTATTATTCATCTTTATACTCTAGGTTACAGAGGTGAAGATATTATTTCGTTTAATTTATCTTTAAATAATCCAAGTAAGCTAGCACAGATTCAAGAACTAGAGTTTATCAAGCAAAAATTTGAGGTTGCTGGAGCAGCCCAGGACTCCATGTTCAGCCGCCGCTGGATTGCAGAGCATATTTTTGGCTTGGATAACGAAGAATTCCTTAGAAACCAAAGGGAGAGATATTTTGACAAGAAAATGGACAAGTCGCTTGAAGCTACAGCAGAAGAACCAGCTTTTGATACCCCAACTGGAGGAGACGATTTAGGCACCGAAGAGCTAGGTGGTGAAGTTGGTGAGGAATTGGGTGATGAATTAGGTGGAGAAACGTCGCCAGCCGCCGCTGAAGCCGCTCTAGAAGAACCAGCCGCACCAGCAGCCGAAGAAGAGACTACTCCGCTCCTAGTAGAGCCAGGAGCAGCAAAAAGAGATGATGGTATGAAGCCGGTTAAAATGATTTTTAAAGACGGCTCAGAGATGTATGTTGGAAAAGGCAAAGGTAAACGCTATAAGCCAGTGCCAGCATTCAAAGACGGTCGTAAATCTGCTGGTCGTAAAAAGAACTTTTTAAGCACAGCAGGAGCTTCAAAAGATATTAAACAGCTAGGTCGTGGTATAGTTGAGAATAAACAAACTATTTATAATAGTTTGGCAGCCCAGTTAGAATCATTGACTGAAAGGGCAAATAAAATAGTTAATGAACTGGAGATAGAGGATGAAGTTTAGACACAACAAGAAAAGAAACCCGGCATTTGTTTTTGAAGCTTTAACAAGAGAATTCGCTAAGGCAAGACTCTATAAAGATGAAGAAGGTCTCAAAAAAATAAAAAAGATAATGCAAGAGGTTTTTAATAAAGATGGCCTGCTCTACAAACAGCTAAGGCTTTATAAGGCTTTAACAGAAACAAGGAACGTTGATTACCTAACAGCAGAAAAAATCGTTGCTGAGGTTCATAGGGTCTTTTCAACATTCGAACAAAAAGCCCTTTATGACGAGCAAACAACAGCTATTCATAAAATTAATTATGAACTTGCACCTTCTGTTTTTAACAATTATATTTCAAACTATAAGTCATTAGCATCTGCCTACCAAATGTTTAACGACAATACGATCGGTGTAAAAGATAGGGTGCTTTTAGAGAAAAAGATAATCCAAAAGATGATTACTCCATTAACAGAAGAAAAGATAGAAGAACCGGTTGATGAAATCGTTGTTAAAATGTTTATGAAGAAATTTAACAACACTTTTGGTAATCTAATGACAGAACAAAAAACCCTTATCTCAAAGTATATGGGCAGCTTAAAAGACGATGATACTGAGCTTAAAATCTTTGTAAACGAAGAATTAGAAAGGCTCAAAGAAGAAATCAAAGAAAATATGGGAATCGAAGAGTTTCAAGCTGACGACCTAATGAAGAAAAAAGTAGCAGAAGTTTACAAGCTTTTAGAAGATTTTAGAAGTAAAAGAACTTTGCAAAAGCAAGATCTTGTTTTTATCCTGAAAACTCAACAATTAGTAGAGGAGATTAAGGGCTAATGGCTATTGAAATCAAAGTAGGGGAAGAGGCACTTAGGGCTGTTGGGATTGATCCAAATGCCCCGCCAGACATTATTATTGATATTAAAGGTCCTATTTTTACTATTAAACTAGATGCTAGAAAAACATTAGATGACAATATTATTGTTTACGATCAAAAATTCTTTAATATTATATTTGTTCCATTTAAAAATAAAATTATTACAATGCCCAAGCAGTATGTAAATAGGGATACTTATAATATGCAAAATGAGTACTTAACTTTTTTACAAGAGAGGGGTGCTATCCAAAGCGGAACAATTAAAAGTGGTGGAGTTTTTAGATCACTAGAAGCCTTCTACCCAGTTAATGAAAACCTTGATGTTTTACAAGTTTTGTTACTCTTAACAAGTGAATATATGAAAGAGCATGGTGGTGACTTCACCAAAATGGAAGAATACATTGATGATGTTGAAGAAATGTATGTTGATCCGCCAGATGATGAGACAACACCCTATGGTAAGGTACCACAAAAGGCAGAAAAGGGAGCACTCCCTAGCCCCTATAGTAAACCTTACGGTTTAGCTTACAGGATTTAAAATGTTGTGGTTTATTTTAGCTTGTTACGGATTAACTCAAATCCTAGTCTACGGTTCTATTTTTAATTCAATCAGACCAAAACATCATTTCTTCAAGTGTCCTATGTGTATGGGATTTTGGGTTGGTATAATAGTTTGTTTGATTTCACCCTGGACTAGACTATTTACTTTTGAAACCAATTTAGTTAATTTACTTTTATGTGGTTGGCTAAGTTCAGGCACAAGTTATGCTTTGTGTACGATAATAGGAGATGAAGGAATAAATGTCAAAAAAGATTAACATTTACACTGAAAACCATTGGATGCTCAGACCTCCAACTAATTGTTGCCGAGGAAAGTGTATCATGCGGGTGATGCCCGCTTTAGGAGATTATTAATGAATAAGTTGCAACTTACAAAAGGCGAACTAACAAAGATCATTCTTGAAGAGGTAAGAGACCTTCAAGAGCAAGTGGACCCTGAATCAGCCACAAAGGCTAATGATTGGTGGGATACTCTGTCCCCACAACAAAAAGTCACTATAGCTGGAGAAGCACTACTAGGAACATCAGAGTAATGAGTAAGTTGATCCTAACAGAATTTTTAGAGTTTAAAACTGACTCTGACCTTCTTACTGAAGCTGAAAAAAAAGCAGTGCAGGAAGGTGAAGAGATTTATCTGGCTGGTGTTATGCAAAGAGCAGGTGCTACCAATGGTAATGGTAGAGTTTACTCAAGGCCAATTCTTGAAAGAGAAATAGAGAATTACCAAAAGATAGTTCGTGAAGGCAGAGCGGTTGGCGAGTTAGACCATCCCGATAGCTCCGTAGTTGAGCTTAAAAACGCTTCACACTTAGTTACCGAGATTAGAATGGACGGTGATGATGTTGTAGGTAAGATTAAGATTCTAAATACCCCAGCAGGTAAAACAGCTATTGGTCTTCTAAAGGGTGGTGTAAAACTTGGAATCTCTTCAAGAGGTCTAGGTTCCACCAAACAAGAAGCTGGTAAAACAATTGTTCAAGAGGACTTTCAACTAGTCTGTTTTGATTTGGTATCAGAGCCTTCTACCACTGGAGCATTTATGCTTAGAGAAGGCAAACAACCAAACATTTTTACAAAAGCAGATAAGATTAACAGATTGTTAAACGACTTGGTGAAGGAATGAAAAACAATAAATTAAAAACTGTTTTAAAACCACTTATCAAAGAGTGCATTAAAGAAATAATTTTTGAAGAGGGTATGTTATCTTCTATTATTAGAGAAGCACAAGGTGCCTCAACTAAAGAAATTATTAAAGAAGAAAAGAAAGAAAAGGTTTTTTCAAAATTTATGAAAAAAGACAAACAAGAAAACAAACGATTAGTTGAAACAAGAAATAAAATGCGTAAAGCTATTGCTGGAAAGATTGGAGCAGATTTTGATCCTTTTGAGGGAACTAAACCACTTTCAGAATCACAAGCTTCAGGTAATCCATCGCAAAGCCCAATGTCAGGTATAGATCCAAGTAATGAAGGTATTGACCTTTCTAACATTCCAGGCATGGGTAATTGGGCAGCTATTAAGGAAAGATTAAAATGAGTAAAGTAGTAAACGTTGAAGTCATTGCTAGAGGTAATATGTCCAGTGAGGCTCTAATTAAAAAGTTCAGTAGGGCTGTTGAAAAGTCTGGTATAATTCAAGAAATTAGAGAACGTCGTTATTACCAAAAACCTTCTGATGTTAGAAGAAAAGAAAGAATTAGAAGAAAGAAACTAATTAAAAAGAACAACCAAGAAGATAACAAAGTTGTTAAAGGGAGTAGGGATTAAAAATGGCAGAATTTCAATTTGCAAAACCAGGGCTCAATGCTGTCGGACAATATCAACAAAGTGGTATCCCCTTCGCTTCAGCTAGTATTTTAGTCAGCAATAGCTCAGTCACAGAGGTTGAGTTCCCTACCATAACTAAGTTTGTCACTGTAGTCAACGAACACAGTGGTTCATCATCAGCTAAACTAAGAGTTGGTTTTAGTTCTGCCGGTATTGTTGGAACAAACTATTTTATTTTAGATAATGGTGAGTCCTATACTGGGGAATTTAGAGTTTCCAGCATCTTTATTTCAGGACACAGTACTCCCTCAACTGCATCAGTCATCGCAGGTTTGACTATGATTGAGACAAACAATTTACCAAATAACTGGTCTGGGTCCACTTCAATTTACACAGACGGAATTGGGTAAATGCGAAGCGGGTTCGGCGGAAAACAAGGGTCCATTTCAAGCAGGTCTGTTGGTAAGCAAAGCCTTATAGGCCGCACTAGATCAAAACATAATTAATTTGTTCTATTGATGGTGCAGCGATACCTTTAAATGAACATATCTCAGATTTTATTACAATAACCAGATTGTTTACTGCCAGCGAGACAACGTGTTTATCAAAAGCTCTTCTCTCTTAATAGGCACTTTAAACTTTTAACAACTATTTATTGTAATCCATTTTAGGAGTTTCCACATGTCATCTATGCTAGAACAAGCAATTATCGAAGCAGAGCAACTAAAAAAGGTTGCTAGTCGCAACGCCGAGCAGGCTATTTTAGAGAGATACTCTCAAGAAATTAAAGAAGAAATGGAAAATCTAATCGAGCAAGATTTAGGTTTAGGTGACGCCGCTGGCGGTGGACTTGGCGACGGGCTAGATATGGGAATGGGCGCAGAAGCCAAGCCACAGGTAGATTTTGAAGGTGCTAAAACTGATGCTGACAAAGTTCCAGATCAGCTAGAATACGCTGCATTTGATGGCTTAACCATTGGTCAAACCAAGTACCCAGAGCAGAATGATTTAATTGAGATTAACTTAGACTCATTATCAGATTACGAACTAAATCCAAAAGCTGGTGCAACTACTCGCAATATTTCTGAATCAATTGAAATCGATGAATCATTACTATACCAATTTATTAACGAAGAGTTAGAAGAAGAAAAACTTGTTTCTAAAAAAGAAAATAAAAAATGTTCTAAATGCAATAAAGTTCATGAACTAGATGAAGCTCACTGTGGTACGAAAGAAGAGCTAGAAGAGTCAGAAGAATTAGAACTAGATCAAGAAGCTTTAGAAGAAATGATTAAAGTTGATTACCACTCAGTAAAAGAAGGTAATCCTTTTGGAACAACTCAAGAAAGAGATGAAATGAATCTTATTCTAGCAGATCTAAAAGCTCAGAGCGATGAGCTAAACATGAAAAACGAATCACTCAGTAAAAAGAACAAAAAAGTTCTAAAAGAAAATACTGAGTATAAAAAGAATTTTGAGTCAGCCGAGAAAAATTCCCGCGACTTAAACAACAAATATGCATCATTACTTGAGAAAGTCAAAGAACTCAAAGGGGCCTTTGAAGAATCTCAGTTAATAAATGCTAAATTGGCTTACACCAACAAAGTCTTATCAGATGAAAAATTAAATATCCGTCAGAAAAATCAGATTGCCGGATCCATCGAAAAGACAGATAGTGTAAACGAAGCTAAGATTGTGTACGAAACACTTATAAGCACAGTGGAGAGCACTTCCAAGAAAATGCCAGAATCACTGAGTGAAGCAGTTACACGTCGTAAGCACCCCCTTTTCGTTAAGGGGAATCAAGAGGGCCAAAAGCCCTCTAACGATTTCGCTAATCGTATGATGCGTTTAGCGGGTATTGACAAGTAACATTCATAGGAGGATAAATTATGTCAACTATCGTAGAAAGTTTAACAAGAGATATCGTTAATCGCGACCTTTCAGCCGAAGGTGCCGCTCTTCTCAACAAGTGGGAGAAGACTGGTCTTTTAGAAGGTCTAGATAACGAGAGAACTAGGAACAGCATGGCTGTACTCTTAGAAAACCAAGCAAAGGAGCTTCTTCGTGAAGCTTCCTCAATGAGCGCTGGTGATGTTGAGGGCTTCGCAGCCGTCGCATTCCCAATCGTTCGCAGAGTATTCGGTGGCTTAATTGCCAACGAACTCGTTTCCGTCCAGCCAATGAGCCTGCCATCAGGTCTCATTTTCTTCTTGGATTTCACCTACACAAATCCAAAACTACTTGGTCAAACGGCCTCAGATGCATTTAACGATGGACAATCTGTTTATGGTGGTGGTGTCGTAGGTCGCGGCGTGGCACAGGGCGTCAATCTAACTGGTGCAAATGCCGAGCTAGGTCCATACGCACTAAACAATGGCTATGCTTCAGCTACTGGTTCAAAAACAATGACTCAATCTAGCTCATTGGGTGTTGCTAACGAATACACACTTAGTGCTGTCTATACTTTGGCTACAATGACTGATGCTTTGAAATCCGACGTTCTTAACGATGATCCAGATGAGATTGGCTCAACTGATTCACCACAGTACCGTCAGCTAACTTTTCAAACTGCGGATATCACAAACTTAAATGTTGATAACCTGATCACAATTAACTTGAAGTCCTTAACGGGTACAAACGATCCACTTGTTTTGGATACTAGAGTTGTAAGAAGGCTAACCAAGAATGTCGGAAGCAGCACTGTTGTAACCGTTCGCTGCCCCGGTGCCGACCCTGGTGCTGGTGCGACCGGAAAGACGATCACAATGGAATATTCCAGAACTGATATTTCTGCTGCCAGTGGATTCGCAATTGGTGCTCTAGAACTAGATCTTTTTGCTGAAGGTTCTGGTGATGGTACAAGCTTTACCAATACTGATCTAGGTGGTCAAAACACAGCAATTGCCGAGATCGACATCAAGGTTGATTCAATCGCTGTTACAGCTAACACCAAGAAGCTCAAAGCTAAGTGGTCACCAGAGCTTGCTCAAGACCTCAATGCTTACCATAACCTCGATGCTGAGGTTGAGCTTACAAGCATCCTTTCTGAGCAGGTTGCCCTAGAGATTGATCAGGAAATCCTAAACGATCTCATCAAGGGTGCTACTGCTGGTAGGCTTTACTGGAGCCGTCGCCCCGGTAAGTTTGTAAATCGTGAGACAGGTGCTCAAGTTGGTGGCACTACTTCTGCTCCTGACTTTACTGGTACAGTTTCAGAGTGGTATGAGACTCTAGCCGAGACTATCAATGATGTTTCTGCTCGTATCCACAGAAAGACACTTCGCGGTGGTGCTAACTTCGTAGTTTGCTCACCAGAAGTTGCCAACCTCCTAGAGTTCACTGCTGGTTTCCGTGCAAGCGTAAATCACGAAGAGCTTAAGGGTGGATCAATTGGTGCTGTCAAGGTAGGCTCAATGAGCAAGAAGTTTGATGTTTACGTCGATCCATACTTTCCCCGTCAGGTGGTTCTAGTTGGTCGTCGCGGCGGTAGCTTCTTGGAGAGTGGTTATGTCTACGCTCCATACGTCCCACTACAGGTCACACCTACTATCTTTGGTATCGAGGACTTCGTACCCCGTAAGGGCGTCATGACTCGCTACGCTAAAAAGATGGTTCGTCCAGACATGTACGGAATAGTTATCTGCCAAGATATTATTGGTTAATAACTCTGTGTAGTTAGGGATTCCCCGTTGAGTTTTTTACTCAACGGGGAATCTTCTTTTTGGAGAGACTATTTATTAATGTATAAAGCCAAAGGGCTAATTTTTCAAGGAGAATACAAATCATGGCTAAGAATGGTTTTTCAATGTCAAACAGGGTAGTCCCTGAAGAGTTGGTCGGCACAGTTACCGCAACAGCAGCCGACTGCGGAAAAGTCTATGTTGTTGATACAACAACCGCAGATATCCAACTTAATCTACCAGGACTAGCAGCGGCGGGTAATGGATGGAATTGCAAAGTGCAGACTGTTGCAGATCCAACAATTACAAAAGTGGTAAAGATTGTTAGTGCTGATGCTAATTTAGTTTACGGTGGCGTGACAGTTGCCGCAATCTCAGGTGCTGCTGGTGATAACCCAGGTGCCGGATACTTCAAAAGCGGCGCTAGCACAAACATCACACTAGCTTCCGGCGGTTTAGGTGGTCAAGGAAAGGGCTTTATGGGTTCATCAGTTACCATCACTGCTTGTGTACTAGCTGACGGTATTACTTCTGTATGGGCAGTCGAAGGTAACTTGGCAACAAGTGGTACTACCGGGCACACAACTCCATTCAGCTAATTTAAAATTTAATTAACAAGTGGAGAAGAAAATGTTTAAAAGCGTAATAAAAATAAGTGATAAAAAAGCTACACCAAAGGATAAAAGGCCAAAGCCAGAGCCAAAGCCAGAGCCAAAGTCAAAGCCAGAGCCAAAGTCAAAGCCAGAGCCAAAGTCAAAAGCTGATCTTTTGAGAGAGAAAATTGAACTTAAGCGAGCAGAACATAATAAGGCTGCAAGTAGAGGTCCAAGAGCAGCAGAGTCTTGCCGTCAAGAATTAATCGCCTTGGAAAAAGAACTTTCAAAACTAGTTTAATATAATAACCTAAAGCTTTATACAAGACCTCCCAGTGAAAACCGGGAGGTCTTCTTTTATTAGACTATTTAATAATGTAGGAGAACGACTTAAATGGCTCAACCAACTTTAACACCAGCTAGTTCAACACCGACTAATATTTTATCTTCTGCTTCTTTAGCAAGTACAGCATTTACATTTAGTTACCCATTTGGGATTTATAACTCAGGTGGCCCACTAGAATCACAATACTTTGCTTCAGGAGCATCAGATCAAGTAGCCTTTACTTACAAAAGATTAGGTGGTGATGTCCTAGACATTGAGCTAACCGATGGAAACGTGTTTGCTGCCTACGAGGAGGCCGTTCTAGAGTACTCCTATGTGATTAACCTACATCAAGCAAAGAACGCCTTATCGAACGTCCTGGGCTCCGCAACAGCTAGTTTTGACCACAATGGCAATCCTATTGCTGGTGACGCACAAAATTTACAAGCAGAACTTAAATATCCTAAGTTTAAATTAACTTATCCTGTAAGAGTGGCTAGAGGTTTAGCTAAGTATGCCGGAACAAACGGCGATGTTCGTTATTACTCAGCCAGTTTTGTTCCAACTGACTCAGTACAAGATTATGATCTACAAGAAATTATCTCATCAAGCTTTCCAGGGGTGATAACCGATAACCAAAGAGCCACTATTACAGATGTTTGGTATAAATCTCCGCTTGCTATGTGGAGGTTCTTTGCTTATTATGGTGCTTTGAACGTTATTGGTAACTTATCAAATTATGGTCAATACTCAGATGACTCTACATTTGAAGTAATCCCAACTTGGCAAAACAAAGCTCAAGCAATGGCTTATGAAGATTCCATATACACAAGAATAAGCCACTATTCATTTGAGTTAATCGATAATAGACTTAGATTATTTCCAGTCCCTCAGTCTGGAATGATGCCAGATCGTTATTGGTTTAGATTTTATGTAGACGGTGGAGCTTACGACGAAGATCCAACAAGAAAAGAAGGTTCTGATGGTGTTAACAATATGAACACCCTACCCTTTAATAATATTGCCTATACTAGTGTTAACTCTATTGGCAAGCAGTGGATTCGCCGCTATGCTCTTGCCTTGACCAAGGAGATGCTAGGACAGATTAGAGGTAAGTTCGGTGGCACGGTGCCAATTCCAGGCGATACAGTAAGCTTAAATTCAGGAGACTTATTAAGCCAAGCAGCCGCAGAAAAAGATACTTTAAAAACAGAACTTAATAACATCCTAGATCAGTTAACTTATCTTGAATTGGCTAAGAAAGATGCCGAGTTGGTTAAAACAACTGAAGATGTTTTTGCAAAGGTGCCAATGCCTATTTTCCAAGGATAGAATAAATGCCAGATCCAAAAGACAAATGGGAACAACCCGCAGCACCGCCCGGTCCAGTCTTCTTTAATAAAAAAGAAAGAGATTTTGTTAAGCAAATAACTGATGAAGTTACAGATCGAGTTGTAGCCCAGCCAGTTGCCTATTACCCTCTGAGCATAGAACATTCAAACTATCACCCACTTTACGGTGAGGCTATTGAAAAAACATTCCTACCACCTATTAGAGTTTATGCTCTTGTAACTTTTGAAGGAATTTTAACTGAAACATCAGATTTTGGTGTGGATAAAAAAGCAACGATTAATATAAAGTTTCATAAAAGAAGATTGGGCGAAGATCAAAATATTTTTGTAAGAGAAGGGGACTTCGTTCTTTATGGAGATATTTTTTATGAAATTACAGAATTAAACGAACCAAAACAACTATTTGGACAAATCGACTTTCGTTATGAAATCGAAGCTAAATGTGTAAGAGCAAGAAAGGGGAAGTTCAATGCCAAATAAATCTACAAAACAAAAAACACTTAGCCCATCTACTTTAGAGACCGTCGATTTTGCTCTTTACAATTGGCTAAATGAAAAACTAAACATCTATACTGATTCAAACGAAGGGCGTAGAAAGGTACCAATCATTTGGATTACCGCAGAAAGGGCTTTTCAAGTCAAAGATGACAAAGAATTAAGAGAAATTGATTCACAATCTATCATTTATCCAGCTATGGTTGTTGAAAGAAACTCTGTTTCTAAAACAAACGCAAATGAAAGAGTTATTCCAGGTAATATCTTTCCTCAGATGGATAGAAAGCGTGGAGCTTTTCCTCTTTACCGAAGAGTCGTAAAAGATAAAACACAAAACTTTCAAAACTCAGTAGCTAAAAAGTTCACAAGTCAAACACAAGAAACTTTTAAATTACCTTTTGAATCAAGCGAAGTGGTCTATGAAACACTTTACACGGGCTATCCAGTGTTTCTAAACATGAACTACACAATTAAAATTAGAACAATTTATATTCAACAATTGAATGAAATTTTATTACCTTTCCAAAGATTTACAGGTGGTATTAATCAGTTCCTAGTGGAACACGAAAACCATAAATACGAGGCTTTTATTGAAGATGATTACTCAATTAGCAGTAATGCCTCTAACTTAGGTGGAGAAGAAAAAAAGTTTGATGCTGAAATTAAAATAAAAGTTTTAGGTTATATTACAGCAGATGGAATTAATCAAGATACTCCTTACGTTGTTAGTCGTGAATCACCAGCTAAAATTAGATTTACTAGAGAGCGCAGTATGTTGGATGAAAAAAACTCAAACAACGACGACGGATTCTTTAAACAATAAGCATTTTGCTTTTTAAAAAACTATTTACATTAGACTAATGTCCGAGGAGTTTTAACACATGGCAGTTTCAGCAAAGAATTTTAGATTTATTTCACCCGGTATCCGAATTGAGGAAATTGACCGTTCACAGATCCCAGCAGGGGAGCCAGCAATTGGTGCTTGTGTAATTGGTAGAGCAGCAAGAGGACCAGCCTTTACTCCAGTAGAAGTAAGAAGTTTCTCAGATTTCGTAGCTACTTTTGGTGAACCAGTAGCCGGTGGCAACGGTGGCGATGTTTGGAGAGAGGGTAACTATACTTCCCCAATGTATGCCACTTACGCTGCCCAATCATGGTTAAGAAACGGCGAAGCCCTTACATTCATGAGAACATTAGGTGTTAAAAACAGCGCCGTTACCGATAGCAGCACAGGTGCAGCAGGTTGGAGAGTCGGCACTGCTAACTTTGGAGCCGCCGCCGTTGAATCCGCTGGAGGCGCTTATGCTTTGGTTGTTTTTCCATCGGCATCAAATATTACCGCAGCTACACCAACAGGTTCTGTAGCAGCTATCTTCTATATGGGAGACGGCGCACCAGTCTTAAGTGGTTCGAACACTGCTGGAATTGGTTCAAAAGGCTCTTCAGAATTAATTAAGTCTATTGGCGGCGAGTTAATGGTTCAGTTCTCAGGATCAATTGAGGGCGGCGCTTCAGGATCATTTGGGGTTTCTTTCTCTAAGGGTAAGTCAAACTTTATTAGAAAGGTCTTTAACACTGACCCAACTCTAATTGGAAGATCAAGCACTACAAACGGTAAAATCAACTACTTCTTAGGTGAGACTTTCGAAACAACTTATGAGGCAGAACTAACAGGAACTAACTCCGTAACTACAGAGGTATTTGGAGCTATTGTTGGATTGGGAGGCTTTGATGCCACTGGCTCTGCCGCCGCTTCAAATGGTATTCAAGGACACGATGTTAGAAAAGGCGCTGTAGAGTCAAACAGTTACTCAAAATCAGGCTGGTTCTTAAGCCAAGATCTATCAAGCGATACAGGTAGCTGGAGTTCAACAACTTCTACTAACTTAACAACAGGAAGACTTAAAAAGCTATTCCGCTTTGTTGGTTTAGATGCTGGGGAGTGGACACAAAATAACATTAAAGTTTCACTATCCAACATTAGAGCACCAATCAACGAAGACGTAGATCCCTACGCCACATTCACAGTTCAACTTAGACAAATCCAAGATAGTGATGATAGCATTAAAATTGTTGAGTCTTTTGGAGGTTGTAACTTAAATCCAAATTCAGACAATTACTTGTTAAAAAGAGTTGGAACAAGATTTTCAGAGTATGATTACACAAAGGGCAGAATCATTGAAAAGGGCGAGTTCGCAAACAACTCTAAGTATGTTAGAGTTGAAACTGCTCCCGAGTT
>TARA_R110002124_G_scaffold284320_2_pt1 | contig 19989 bp, 19 predicted proteins | sample TARA_R110002124 | Tara Oceans TARA_R110002124 (sample SAMEA4397445) | marine metagenome | biome: Polar Biome; feature: [SRF] surface water layer (ENVO:00010504); material: water (ENVO:00002006), including particulate matter (ENVO:01000060) such as... | depth 5 m | reverse complement strand
GGGCAAGGGCTTTGCCGTGGTGGCCGTGGAAGTGCGCCGCCTGGCCCAGTCAGCCGCCAATGCGTCGGCCGACGTCAAGCAGTTGATCGAGGCCAGCGCGGTGGAAGTGCGCAATGGTGCGCAACTGGTCGGCAAGGCTGCCGAAACGCTGCTCGATATTCTGAGCGGGGCACAGGAAAGCGCGTCGCTGATCGATGCCATCGCCCGGGCCAACCGGCAGCAATCCGATGCGCTGGGCGAGATCGCGGTGGCGGTGCGGCAGATGGACGAGATGACCCAGCACAATGCCGCGCTGGTGGAAGAGACCAATGCGGCGATCGAACAGACCGAGGGCCAGGCCGGGCAGCTCGATGACATCGTCGAGATATTCAAGCTTCTCGATGACTCCGTCTCGGCTCCCGTCCGGCCTGCTGCCCGATCGGGCAGGAAGCCGGTGCCCGCGCTCAAGCAGACCAGCAATCTGGCGCCATCGCCCGATTGGAACGAGTTCTAGCGCCCGCCATACTGACGGGGGCTGTCAGCAGAACCATGGCAGATTGCGGTGCGGGCGAAAGCCCGCATCGCTGCATTTGCCCGGACCCGAAATGCCTGCTCAAGTGATGCCGTCCCACGCTGCCGATCTGCTCCAATCCGCCGCCTTCCACGCGTTGATGGCGCCGCTGCCTGAGCCGATTGTCGTGCTGACATCGCAGCTGGTCACCCTGGTGGCGGCTCATCGGGGCCTGAGCGGCAAGGTGATGGCGGGGTGGCGATCGGTCAATTTCCGCCACAGCACGGCCGGCCATGTCTGCGCGGTGTTTCCTCATCAGGATCGGGTGTCGCTGTATTTCGAGCACGGGCGACTGCTCGAACAGGGCGATGGGTTGCTGCGGGGCGACGGACTCAAGAAGGGGCGCTACCTGCGCCTGGTGCCGGGCCGGGCCATTCCGTCCGACAGCATCGGCATTCTGCTCAGCGAGGCCATTGCCCTGTTTGCGTGAAGCTGCTTGAACAGGCCCATCACTGGAGGATGGCATGGCACGCATTGGCCTGGTAGCACATGACGACAAGAAGGAAGCGCTGTGCCAGTGGGCCCTGCGTCACCGGCAAAAGCTCGCGGCGCACCAATTGTGGGGCACCGGGACCACGGGCAGCCGGATCATTGAAGCCACCGGACTGCCGGTCACACTGCTCAAAAGCGGGCCGCTGGGCGGCGACCAGCAATTGGGTGCGATGATCGCCGAGGGCCGGCTGGATGTCCTGATCTTCTTCATCGACCCGCTCTCGGCCCAGCCGCATGATGTGGACGTCAAGGCGCTGACCCGTCTGGCGACGCTTTACGACGTTATGTGTGCCAATAACGAAGCCACTGCCAATGCCGTGCTGGCCTATCTGTGAACGCACCCGGCCGGGATTGCGCGGGCTTTAGGTTGACCGTTTGCCTGCCTTATGAGCAGATGCCCCAAAATCGCCTGGATTGAACCAGGCATCCTTGGCTTCAGGAAACGGGACGAAATTTGGTGTCCTCCGACTTGGTTATCGACGTTCGCAACGTCAGCAAACGCTTTGGCGGTCTCACCGCCGTCAACAATTGCTCGCTTTCGGTACGACGCGGCTCCGTCACGGGCCTGATCGGGCCCAATGGCGCGGGCAAGTCGACGCTGTTCAACATGGTGGCCGGCAATATTGTCCCTGATGAGGGCACGGTGATTTTTGACGGCAAGGACGTGACCGGACTGGCCCCGCACCAGCTGTTCCGCGCGGGTATGCTGCGCACCTTCCAGATCGCGCACGAGTTTTCCAACATGACGGCGCTGGAAAACCTGATGATGGTGCCGGGCGACCAGCCGGGCGAATATCTGGGCAATATGTGGTTCCGCCCCGGCATATCGAGATCGCGCGAGACCGCCGTTCGCAAGAAGGCTCTCGACGTCATCGACTTTCTCAAGCTGGGCCATGTTCGCAATGAGCTGGCGGGCAATCTGTCGGGCGGGCAGAAAAAGCTGCTCGAACTGGGGCGCACCATGATGGTGGATGCCAAGGTCGTACTGCTCGATGAAGTGGCCGCTGGCGTCAACCGGACCTTGCTCAATGATCTGGCCGCCAATATCGAGCGCATGAATGTCGAGCTGGGCTACACCTTCTTTGTCATCGAGCACGACATGGATCTGATCGGGCGGCTATGCGATCCGATCATCGTGATGGCGCAGGGCGAGAAGATTGCCGAGGGCCCGATGAGCGAAATCCGTGCCAATCCAGCGATTGTCGAGGCCTATTTCGGCACGCCGGTGGAGACAGCGTAATGGCATTGATCGAACTCAAGCATGTTGTCGGCGGCTATGGTGGCGCGCCGATCCTCAATGGGGTCGACATGGCCATTGAGCAGTCCGACATCGGCGTGATAGTCGGCCCCAATGGCGCGGGCAAGTCGACGACGCTCAAGGCCATCTTTGGTCTGCTCAAGGTGACGGGCGGCACGATCGAATTCGATGGCGAGGACGTTGCCAATTCCCTGCCTGACAAGCTGGTGCCCAAGGGGCTGAGCTTTGTGCCGCAGGAGAAGAACGTGTTCACCTCCATGAGCGTGGAAGAAAACCTCGAAATGGGGGCGTTCACGCGTCGGGACAATTTCACCGCCACCATGGAGTGGGTCTACCAGATGTTTCCGGTGCTGGCCGAGAAGCGGCGCCAGCCGGCGGGCGAACTGTCGGGCGGGCAGCGGCAGATGGTGGCCATGGGGCGGGCCCTGATGAGCAAGCCAAGGCTATTGATGCTCGATGAGCCATCGGCCGGGCTGTCGCCGCGCTATGTCATCGAAATCTTCGAGACCATTGTGCGGGTCAATGCCGAGGGCGTGGGCATCTTGATGGTCGAGCAGAATGCGCGTCAGGCGCTGGCCTTTGCTTCGAGAGGCTTTGTCCTGGCTGGCGGGCAGAACCGATTCACCGGCACGGGTGCAGAACTCATTGCCGATCCCGACGTTGCCAAAAGTTTCCTTGGGGGCTGAGGGATATGGACGAGCTGATTTTCTTCATCAATCGCGTGCTGATCTCGGGCACAGTGCTGGGATCGATCTACGCGCTGGGCGCCATCGGCGTGACGCTGATTTTCGGCATTCTGCGGTTTGCCCATTTCGCCCATGGCGACATGATGACGATGGGCGCCTTCATCGCCTTCGTGCTGGCCGGACTGCTGACCGCCATGGGTATCGTCACGCCGTTGCCGATGGGCTTTGTCGTGCTGCCGGTGGCGATGGTGATTGCGGCGGTTCTGGCGCTGGGCATCGACAAGGGATTTTATGCACCCCTGCGCCAGCGCGGCGCCAAACCGGTGACGATGTTGATTGCCTCCATCGGGGTGACGCTGATGATCCAGGGCCTGCTGCGGCTGATCTTCGGCTCGGGCACCCGCAGCTTTTACGACACCGAATCCAAGGACATCTTCCGCATCGACATGTCGATGTTCGGTGGTACCAGGCCCATCTCGATCACCGAGCCACAAGTGCTGATGTTCGTGGTCACCGCCGCTCTGGTCATCGCGCTACATCTGTTCCTCACCCGCTCGCGGCTGGGCAAGGCGATGCGTGCCATGGCCGATAACGCCGATCTGGCGCAGGTTTCGGGGATCAACACAGCGCTGGTGGTGCGCGTGACCTGGATTATCGCGGGCGGCCTGGCCTGCGTGGCCGGGGTGATGCTGGCGCTCGACGTGGCGCTGATGCCCGATCTGGCATTCAACATCGTGCTGCCCATCTTTGCGGCCGCCATTGTTGGCGGGCTCGGCCACGCCTATGGCGCGATTGTCGGCGGCTTTCTCATCGCGTTCGCCGAGACTCTGGCGGTGTTCAACTGGACCGCCGTGCTGCGGCCGCTCAACGGGCTATTGCCCGAGGGCATGGCGCTGCCGGCCAATCTGTCGCTGGTGCCGACCGAGTACAAGCTGACCGTGGCGTTCGTGATCCTGGTGGTAACGCTGCTGGTGCGACCCACCGGCATTTTCAAGGGAGCCTCCTCATGAGCGCCGCCCAGGCCAAGGTCAGGCTGATGGACCGGCCGCTGTTTCGTGGCATTGCACTGTTCGTCGCGCTGTTCCTGCTGGTGGTCGCCGCCGGGGTTTCGCAGGGCACGGCGAGCATGCTGCTCATTCTGGTGCAGGCGACGGGCTTCGCGCTGATTGCACTGGGGCTGAACATCCAGTGGGGCTATGGCGGGCTGTTCAACTTCGCCATCATGGGTTTCATGATGGTGGGCGGCGCCGCCGTCACCTTCATCTCCTACCCCGTCAATGACAGCTTCTGGGTCTCCGATGGTCCCATGCTGCTGGGGCGCGCGCTGCTGGCCTTTCTGGTCGGTCTGGTCCTGGTCTATGCCGCCCGCCAGACCAGGCGACTGGGGCTGCGCGGCTTTGGCTATGGCCTGGTGGTCGTTCTGGCCTGGTTTGTCGCCTACCTCATCTATCGCAGCCAGATCGACCCGGCCGCGGCCTATATCGAATCCACCGCCGGCTTTGTTGGCGGCTTGGGGCTCAATCCCATCCTGGGCTGGCTGTTCGGTGGCCTGCTGGCTGCGGTGATCGCCTTCTTCGTCGGCAAGATCAGCCTAGGACTGCGGACCGATTATCTGGCAATTGCCACCATCGGCATCTCAGAGATCATCCGGGCGCTGATCAAGAACATGGACTGGCTCACCCGCGGCACCATGTCGGTGTCGCCAATGCCCTGGCCCACCCCCTTGCCGCAGGATTTGCAGGCCGGTGGCGTGGGCATTGCCGAAAGCTTCGTGCAGGCCCGGCTGGGCTTCCTGGCGCTGGCTGTCGTCCTGCTGGTGATCGTGTTCTATTTCGTCCAGCGCGCCTATGGCGGGCCCTGGGGCCGCATGATGCGGGCGATCCGCGACAACCATATTGCCGCCAGTTCGATGGGCAAGGACGTCAAGGGACGGCAGCTGGAACTGTTCGTGCTGGGCTCGGTACTGATGGGCGTCGGCGGCGCCATGCTGGTGTCGTTCAGCCAGATCTTTGACCCCTCGGGCTATCAGCCGATCAATCACACCTTCATGATCTGGGTGATGGTGATCGTGGGGGGCGCGGGCAATAGCTGGGGCGTGCTGCTCGGCTCGCTGCTGATCTATGTCGTGTGGGTGCTGTCAGATCCGGTGGCGCAGCTGGTTTTCCTCAATCTGTCGCAGCTGACGCAGAATTTCGGCTGGGGCGCGATCCCGGAAATCGATTCGCGCGCATTGCAGATGCGGGTCTTCGTGCTGGGCGTGGTGATCACGGTGGCGTTGCGGTTCGCCCCCAAGGGCCTGATCCCCGAAGTGGTCCGGCACGAGCGCTGAGCCTTCGGCGCAATCGCCTTGACGCCCTGCCGTGCCCGTTCACGGCGGGGCGTTTTCATTTCCGCGCCGTCACCCAGAGCCATTGGGTGGGCAGCCGGTCATAGCCGGAACCCATGGTGGTTTCGAGCTGCAGGACTGTCCAGTCGGCGGCCGCGCGATAATGGGCCAGAAGGGTGTCAGGCTCAGGATAGTTGTAATGCGCCCGAAGCTGTCGCGACCTTCACCCGTTCCGGCCTTGAAGCTGGCGGCAAACAGGCCGCCGGGGCGCAACGCGGCGTGGATGCGGCGCAGATCGTCGGTCAGCTCGGTTGCCGGCGCGTGCAGCAGGCTGGCATTGGCCCAGACCCCGTCATAGCTGGCCTGGGCGTCGAGCTCATCAAAGCGCAGGATGCGGACCGGTCGACCAAGGCGCTGCTCGGCCTGGGCGGCCAGTTCAGGCGAAGCGTCGGTAGCTTGCACCGCAAAGCCGCGGGCAAGCATTGCCGCGGCGTCCCGTCCGCTGCCCGAGCCCAGTTCGAGCACGCAGGCTGCCGGCGCCAAGGCATCCAGAAATGCCAGCAGCCGGGGGCCGGGCTGGTCAGGCTGGCCCGGATTGTCGCGGACATAGTCGGCGGCGTTGGTGGCGTAGAAGGCCAGCGTTGCGTCATCGGCCATGAGTGGTATCTCCCCAAAAAAAGACCCGGAATTGCTTCCGGGCCTTCGGATTGATCGGGCGGGCAGACCTATTCGATCAGGCCCTTGTTGACGACTGCGCCACCTTCGATGACGAAGTAGTTGATGGCGCCGGCAACGTCGCCGACATCGTCAAATTCGATGGTGCCCGAGGCACCTTCGTAGTTGATGTCGGTGCCCTCGGCGATCAGCTTCTTGGCCTTGGCCCATTCGCCCGGCAGGATGACTTCGCCGGGTGCATTGGCGACTTCACGCAGAGCGGCGGAAACCCCGTCGCGATCAGCCGAGCCGCTCTTTTCGATGGCCAGGGCCAAGAGGAACACGGCGTCATAGGAGTTGGTGACATAGGTGCCATTGGCATCCTGACCGGCGGCGCTGGTCAGAGCGGTCAAGGCTTCAAAGGAAGGACCGGCTGCCGCGGCAGCCTGGGTGAGGATCATGCCTTCGAGCGAGGCCGCATCCCGACCGGCGACGAGCGCATCACCGGCCATGCCGTCGCCACCGACGAACTGGGTGAACGAACCGGCCTCGATGGCCTGGTTCAGGATCGCCCCGCCACCGGCATTTTCATAGCCGTAGATGACCAGCGTGGTCGCGCCGGAGGCTTCGACCTGACCAATTTCCGGACGGTAGTCGGCCTTGCCGTCTTCGTGGGAAACGCTGACGGCAACGGTGCCGCCGCCGGCTGTGAAGGCGTCGGAGAAGGCCTGGGCGAGGCCTGAACCATAGTCATTGTTGACATAGGTGACGCCCACTTCGGTGATGCCCTTGGCCAGCAGGAGTTCTGCTGCCTTGACGCCCTGGATGGAGTCCGGAACCACATCACGGAACACCAGGTCATTGTCGTCCAGTTCGGCCACGGCCGGCGCCGTCGATGCGGGGGAGATCATGACGACATTGCCCGGAATGGCCGAGCCATTGGCTCCGGCGATGGTGGCGCCCGAGCAATAGCCGCCGAAGATCGCCACGACCTGCTCGCCATTGACCAGACGGTCAGCGGCAGGACCGGCGGCGCCGCCGTCGCAGGCGCTGTCGGCGATCACCGAAGCCAGGGTCTGGCCGTCGAACATGCCACCCTGTTCATTGACATTGGCAATCGCCAGGTTGCCGGCATCGACCATGCCTGGCGCGAAGCCGGCGATGGGACCGGTGACGTCTGCGAGGAAGCCGAGCTTGACTTCCTGGGCAATGGCGGGGGCTGCCACGACGAGCGTCGAGGCGGCAACGGCCAGGGTCAGGGTCTTTTTGAGATTGAACATATACATCCCTCTGCTGGGTTGTTCCGTGGGGTGGCCCTTGCGCGAGCCATCTTGCCAGGCGAAACAACGCGATAAAGGGGGCGCATCCCGCGCCCCGCTGGCCTGACTGTGGCACATATTGGGCGAACGAGTCACCGGGTATTGGATGGGGCGGTCCGGCTGCCATCACTGTTGCTTAACGGCGGTGGTTTTTGCATAGAATGCAGCCTTGAAGGGGAGACGATCGGTGCGCACAGCGAGCCTGGCGAACATTGTGGCGCTGCTGTTGGTCACCGCCTTCTGCACGCCGGTGCAGGCGCAGTTTACCGTGCTCGATCAGGCGCAGGACAATATCGGGAACGCGCCCGGCCGGCAGGCGGCTCCCGAGATGCCGCCGCCATGTGGCAACCAGACCATCAGTATTGCCAGCATGAACTGGCCATCGGCGCAGATTCTCGCCGAAATCCATGCCCGGTTGCTGGTTGCCGTTTTTGGCTGCGATGTCCGGGTGACGCCGGGCGATCTCGCGTCGACTGGCTCTTCGATGGGGTCGAGCGGACAACCCGCCGTAGCCCCCGAGATGTGGCCGACCCGGGTTGCCGATGTCTGGAATGCCGGGATTGCTGCGCAGATGCTGCGTCTGGCTGCCCCCACCTATGTCGAAACCACGCTTGAGGGCTGGTTCATCCCCGGTGCACTGGCTGCAGCCCGGCCCGAGCTGCGCCGGGCTGCGGGGCTGGCCGCGGCTTTGCCCGCGCTCAATGGGGGGCGCAAGGTGCGGTTCATCTCCTGCCCGCAGGACTGGGCCTGTGCCGTTATCAACCGCAATCTGATTGCCGCCCACGGACTGACCGACCTGGTGGAGTTGATCGAGCCGGCCAACCGTTTCGAGATGGACACGCTGATCGCCGAGGCTGTCAGCCGCAATGAGCCGGTATTGATCTATTATTGGCAGCCCAATGCCGTGCTGGCCCAGCTCGACCTGGTCGCGCTGGACATGGGCGAATTCGACGGCGAGGCCGCCAAGTGCCTGGGCCAACGGCTGTGTACCGCGCCGCGTCCAAGCGCGTTTCCGTCCGAAACGATCCTGGTGGCCGTCAGCGAGTGGGTTTTTACCGATATTCCGGCCATTGCGGGATATTTCCAGCGCACCAGCCTGCCCCTGGGGGAAATGAATGCCCTGCTGGCTCAGCTGAATGAACCGGGCGGCAGTGTCGCCGGCGTGGCCGATCGCTTTGTTGCCGAGCGGGGCGATCTCTGGCGCGGCTGGGTTGACGCTGCGGCGCCCTAACGCATCGTTTACCGCGCGATTGCCTGCAGCGATCGGCGTCGTATCGTTGTCATGAAGGGGCTCTATTGTCAGATCCCCAATATTGAGGCTGCTCCCCTTAAGTGTCTGTAGTGACACAATATAACCGGGCTGCTTTACCGATTGTTCACGCCTGGCGGCCAAGTATGCTGCGCCCGGCATTATCGGGCTGGACCGGAATATTGCCATGCGCCGCAATCTAGCGCTCTCCGAGATTACCGACGGTTACCGAGGCGTCGCCATTGCTGCGGCGCTGGCGATCATATGCTCTGTCGGGGCCAGCGTGCTGGTCCTGCTCGGTTGGGTTCCCCGAGAGACGGCAACGCTTCCTGTGCTTACCGTGCTGACCGGCATGGCCGCGCTGGGGCTTCTGGCCATCGGATACCGCGTCGTCAGCCGACGCGTCGCCGCTGCAGGCAAGAACAGTCTCGATATCATCGCCTCGGTGCACCGTGATGCCCTGACCGGGGTGGGGACACGCTCGTATTTTCTCGAGACGCTGCGCAACGAAATCTACTACGGCTCGGAACGGGCGGTGGGCTATCTGCAGCTCGACATGGACAATCTCAAGGTTCTCAACGATAGCGCCGGACATGGCGCCGGCGACGCAGCCCTGCTGCATCTGGCAGCGACCATTCGCGAAATGCTGCCCGATGCGCTGGTCGGCCGGCTGGGGGGCGACGAGTTTGGCATTGCCGTTTTTGGTCACGACAACCGCCCGGCTCTCAAGCGGCTGGGTGAAGAACTGCTGCGTCGGCTCGAGCTGCCGGTCAGCATTGCGGGACGGCCGGTTCGGCTGGCCGCCACAATCGGCATCGCGCTGGCGCCGCTGGATGCAACAGATGTGGACGAGTTGATCTCCAAGGCCGACCTGGCGCTGTACAAGGGCAAGAAGAGCGGCCGTCACATGGTGGTGCCGTTTGACGCCGACTTGCTGGGCGACGAGCGCCATCGCCGCTTTGTCGAGCGCGAACTGCGTGCCGCCCTGATGCTCGATGAACTCGAACTGCATTACCAGCCCGTGTTTGACGCGGAGCGCAATATCAGCTCGCACGAGGCACTGATCCGCTGGCGCCACAAGGTGCGCGGCGTCATCGCGCCCAACCAGTTCATTGCCATTGCCGAAGAGAGCGACCTGATCGACAAGGTCGGCGACTGGGTCCTGCGCCGGGCCTGTCAGGATCTGCCGCAACTGGGCACGCCAGTGGCGGTCAATGTATCGCCGGCACAATTGCGGCACGCCGATTTCGCCCCGCGATTCGCAGCCGTTCTGGCTGAAACCGGAACAGATCCGCGCCTGGTGATCGTGGAAATCACCGAAACGGTGCCGCTCCAGTCCCGCGGCGTCGAACTGGCCAATGTCGACGCCCTCCGGGCGCTTGGCGTGCGGATTGCCATTGATGATTTCGGTGCCGGCCATGCGAGCCTGCAATATCTGCGCGGCTTCGCCTTCGACATCATCAAGATCGACCGCACCTATATAGGCAATCTGGCGGCCAGCCGGATCGACGCCATCATCGTGGCGGCGATCTGCGATATTGCGCGTTCACTGCCGGTCGAGGTGGTGGCTGAAGGCATCGAGACCGAAGCGCAATTCAACCTGTTGCGCGAGGCCGGATGCACATTGTTCCAGGGTTTCCTGCTGGGACGTCCGCAGCCGCTCAATGAACAGAACATCGCCAGCGCCGCCTGAGCCCCTATTGTGATGACCGTCGACGGCAGTGATTGCGTTCGCGCAGTTGCGTCGCGGGCTGGCACGCGGATATAAGGGTGCGGGGAAGCCTTTGTTGGCCATGGGAGTAGTGACTTGGATTTGAAGCGGATCAACGATCATGTCAGCGTTTCGGGGCAAATTCGACCCGAGGACGTCGCAGCGCTCAAAGCCGCCGGTTTCGTCGCCATCGTCAACAATCGCCCCGACGGGGAATCACCCGACCAGCCAGACGGCGCCGAAATAGCCGCTGCTGCTGCCGCTGCGGGGCTGGCCTACCACGCCATTCCACTGGGCCGCGAAGGGGTTACTCCTGAAATGGTGGCGCAGACCAAAGCCGTGCTCGAGGGGAGTACGGGGCCGGTCTTCTGCTATTGCCGATCCGGCACGCGCTCCACCACGTTATGGGCGCTCAGCCAGGCCGGGGAAATCGACGCCAGCCAAATCATTTCGCAGGCGGCCGAGGCCGGTTACGACATGAGCCATCTGGCCGGCCATCTGAGCCGCTAGACGCCGTCCTGGCGGCCGGGAATAGCCGTCCTGGCCGCAATGAACAGACCTGAGCCGGACCGTTACGGTCCTCCACCCCTCCTGCTCGGACAGATATAGATGCCCATCAAGAAGATCCTCGTCGCCAATCGCAGCGAAATCGCCATTCGCGTGTTTCGTGCCGCCAATGAGTTGGGGCTAAAGACCGTCGCCGCCTATGCCGAAGAGGACAAGCTGGCGCTGCACCGCTTCAAGGCCGACGAGGCCTATCTGATCGGCAAGGGCAAGGGGCCGGTCGAGGCCTATCTGCAGATCGAGGAATATATCCGGATTGCCCGCATTTCGGGCGCCGATGCCATCCACCCCGGCTATGGCCTGCTCTCGGAAAGCCCCGAATTCGTTGACGCCTGCGAAGACGCAGGCATCATCTTCATCGGGCCGCGGGCGCAGACCATGCGCGACCTGGGCAACAAGGTCGCCGCGCGCAATATGGCAATCGCCTCCGATGTCCCCGTGGTGCCGGCCTCCGAACCGCTGCCCGACGATCCGGCGGCGATCAGGAAAATGGCCGCCGAGATCGGCTATCCGCTGATGCTCAAGGCCAGCTGGGGCGGCGGTGGCCGCGGCATGCGCCGCATCATGGATGAATCGAGCCTGCTGGCCGAAGTCTCCGAAGGCAAGCGCGAGGCCAAGGCGGCGTTCGGCAAGGACGAGATGTATCTCGAAAAGCTGGTCGAACGGGCCCGCCATGTCGAAGTGCAGCTGATTGGCGATGATCACGGCAATCTGGTGCACCTGTTCGAGCGCGACTGTTCGGTGCAGCGGCGCAACCAGAAAGTGGTCGAGCGGGCGCCAGCGCCCTATCTCAGCGATGCGGTACGCAAGGATCTGACCGACGCGGCGGTGCGGCTGGGCAGTGCCGCCAATTATCGCGGCGCCGGCACGGTCGAATTCCTGATGGATGCCGATACCGACAAGTTCTACTTCATCGAGGTCAATCCGCGCATCCAGGTGGAACATACCGTTACCGAAGAAGTGACCGGTATCGACATCGTCAAGGCGCAGATCCACCTGCTCGATGGCGCCGTCATCGGTACCCCTGAATCGGGCGTGCCGCTGCAGGAAGATATCCACCTCAATGGCAATGCCATCCAGTGCCGGGTGACTACCGAAGACCCCGAGCACAATTTCATTCCCGACTATGGCCGCATCACCGCCTATCGCGGCGCCACCGGCTTTGGCGTGCGGCTTGATGGCGGCACCGCCTATGCTGGCGCCGTGATCACCCGGTTCTACGATCCGCTGCTTGAGAAGGTGACCTGCTGGGCGCCGTCGGCCGAAGAAGCGATCGCCCGGATGCACCGCGCGCTGCGCGAATTCCGTATTCGCGGCGTCTCGACCAATCTGGCGTTTCTCGAAAACATCATCACCCACCCCGATTTCGTCGAGAACCGCTACACGACGCGTTTCATCGACACGACGCCCGAACTGTTCAACTTCAAGCCGCGCAAGGACCGCGCGACCAAGCTGCTCAGCTACATTGCCGACGTGACGGTCAACGGCCATCCCGAAGTGCGCGACCGGCCCCGGCCGCCTGCAGATGCTGCCGCGCCCGTGGTGCCCGAATTCCCGCCGCTCAGCGTGATTGAAGGCAGCCGGCAGATTCTGGATCGCGATGGCCCCAGGGGCCTGGCCGACTGGATGAAGGCGCAAAAGCGGGTGCTGTTCACCGATACCACCATGCGCGACGCACATCAGAGCCTGCTCGCGACGCGCATGCGCAGCTTTGACATCACCCGAATCGCCCAGGCCTATAGCCGCGGCCTGCCGAACCTCTTCAGCCTTGAATGCTGGGGCGGTGCGACCTTTGACGTTTCGATGCGCTTCCTCAATGAAGACCCCTGGGAACGCCTGGCCAAGGTGCGCGAAGGCGCGCCCAATATCCTGACCCAGATGCTGCTGCGCGGCAGCAATGGGGTGGGCTACACCAATTATCCCGACAATGTGGTCAAGTTCTTCGTGGCCCAGGCCGCCAAGGGTGGCGTCGATATCTTCCGGGTGTTCGATTGCCTCAACTGGGTGGAGAACATGCGCGTTTCGCTCGATGCGGTGATCGAGGCCGACAAGGTGGCCGAAGGCGTCATCTGCTACACCGGCGACATGCTGGACCCCGACCGGGCCAAGTATGATCTCAAATATTACGTGGGCCTCGCCAAGGAACTCGAGGCGGCCGGCGCGCATGTGCTGGGCCTGAAAGACATGGCGGGCCTGCTGCGGCCGGCGGCGGCCAAAAAGCTCATCGCCACGCTCAAGCAGGAAATCGGCCTGCCGATACACCTGCATACCCACGACACCTCGGGGGCCGCAGCGGCCACGGTCCTGGCGGCCGTGGATGCGGGGGTCGATGCGATCGACGCGGCCATGGATGCCCTCAGCGGCACGACCAGCCAGCCCACGCTGGGCTCAATCGTTGCCGCCTTGCGCGATGGCGACCGCGATCCCGAGCTCGACGCCAAGGCGATCCGGCAGATCTCGTTCTACTGGGAAGCGGTGCGCACGCAGTATCGCGCCTTCGAGAGCGATCTCAAGGGGGGGGCGTCGGAAGTCTATCTGCACGAAATGCCGGGCGGCCAGTTCACCAATCTCAAGGAACAGGCGCGCTCGCTGGGGCTCGAAACCCGCTGGCACGAGGTCGCCCAGACCTATGCCGACGTCAACCAGATGTTCGGCGACATCGTCAAGGTGACGCCAAGTTCCAAGGTGGTCGGCGACATGGCGCTGGCCATGGTCTCGGCGGGCCTCAAGCGCGCCGATGTCGAAGACCCCAATCGCGATATCGCTTTCCCCGACTCGGTTGTCGGCTTCTTTGCCGGCGATCTTGGCCAGCCGCCGGGTGGGTTCCCGCAGGCGCTGCAAAAGAAGGTGCTCAAAGGCAAGGCGCCGCTGACCGAACGGCCGGGCTCCTATCTCAAGGATGTCGACCTTGAAGCCGAGCGGGCCAAGCTGGCCGAAGAAGTCGGCCACGAGATCGACGATTATCGCCTTGCCTCCTATCTGATGTACCCAAAGGTCTATTCGGATTTTGAAAAGACCCAGGACCGCTATGGTCCCACCGAAGTGCTGCCGACGCCGGTCTATTTCTATGGGCTGAGCGAAGGCGACGAGATCCTGGTCGATATCGAGAAGGGCAAGACACTGGTCCTGCAATTTCTTGGTCGGGCGCCGACCAATGAAAAGGGTGAGGTGCGGGTGTTCTTCGACCTCAACGGCCAGCCGCGCACCATTCTGGTGCCCGACCGCCTCAAGGTGGGTGAAGTTACCGTACGCGCCAAGGCCGCGCTGGGCGATGCGAAGCAGATCGGTGCGCCGATGCCGGGTGTCATCTCCGGGCTCAATGCCAAGGAAGGCCAGAAGGTTACCGCGGGCGACATACTCTGCTCGATCGAGGCCATGAAGATGGAAACGGCCATTCATGCCGAGGTCGACGGGGTGATCGCCGAAGTGCTGGTCAAGCCGGGCGACCAGATCGATGCCAAGGACCTGCTGGTGCGGATGGAATAGTAGTCTGGGTCAGTTCAGCGCCATTGCCGGATCGGCAAATATGGCGCGGTCGCGGCCCTGGTGCTTGGCTGCATAAAGTGCCTTGTCGGCGCGCGCATACCAGGATTGCCGGGATTCGCCAGGCAGTGCGACGGCGACCCCGAAGCTTGCCGTGATGGTCTGCGCGCGGTCAGGCAGGGCAAAGTCGGTCTGGGCGATGTTGCTCTGCAGCCGGGCAATGAGTTCGCTGGCTCTGCCGCCACCCTCGGGCAGCAGAATGGCGAACTCCTCGCCACCGATCCGGAAGACGACGTCCGAGCCGCGAACACTGGCGGCCAGCATGGTACCGAATCTGCGCAGCACCGCGTCGCCCAGCGCGTGGCCGTAGCCGTCATTGATCTGCTTGAAGTGGTCAATGTCGGCAATGATCAGACTAGGTGCCGAGGCGCCGGTGCGGCTGAGGAGGCGTTCGGCCAATTGCTCAAAGCCGCGTCGGTTGCGCACGCCGGTGAGCTCGTCGATATCGCGTTCATGCCGCATGTCCTCGATGACATCGCTCAGCGCGGCGATCAGCATGGTGAGGGCCAGCGCTGCGCCAAGCACGGCAAGGGACAGTTGCAGGGTCTGCCAGAACATGGATTGACCAAAGCCGGCCGGATCGTTGCCCTGTCGCATGCTTGCCGCCGTCAGCAGTGTGCGCGGAAAGAACTGCACTGAAAAAACGAGCAGGGTCCAGAACAGAATCCGGTCGATCAGGCGGCCATGAACCAGAGACCGCATCTGGATGGCGGTGAGCAGCAGGATGGCGCCGAAGCCGAAATTCTGGACGTAGATGCGTGCCTGCACGTCGCGGTCGACATAGCAAAAATAGGCGATCAGCCCACTGGTCGATACAAGGGTGGCAACAGCGAACCATGGCGCAAGGGCGCCGCCAGAGCGCCGCAACAGGCCATGGGAAACCATCAGGACGGCTATGGTGTAGCAAAGATTGCTGACCAGCGCATTGATGGCAAAGTCGGGGGGAAGGTGAAACACCTGCACCACCATGCCAGTGCCGAACATCAGGCAGGCGGTGGCAAGAGCCAGCAGATACACACGTTTGCGGTCGATCAGCCAGGCGCCCACAAACCCCAGGCCAAACACCGATATCGTGCCCGGACCAATCAGATTGAGGACCAGCCGCGGTATTGTCTCGTTCATGGGGATCGTCGATTCTGCGAGGGACTGCCAAACGGTAGTCCTTCTAATCTAACGATATGACATAAAAGCCGCTAAAATCTTATCAGCACCGGCAGTTTAGCCTGAAGGCGACGCGTGCGGCCATGGTCAGGCCAGGCGACCAGATCGATACCAAGAACCTGCTGGTGCGGATGGAAGAGCCAGACGAAATGGCCCGGCATGATGCGCGCCTTTTTTTTCGGGTTATGCCGAGGCAGTATCCGTCAGGCGGACGCTGATCGAGCCGTCGCTCTCGAGCACCATGAAGGCGACGTCGGCGATGTCGCGCCCACCGCTGGAGCGTACCGTACCGAGCACTTCATCCTGGGTAACGCGTTCGCGGCGCATGGCAGCAGCGCAGAACTGGCCATCGCGCGCCAGCAGGGTCGGCTCGCTGCGTACCAGGCCGGCAAAACGCGACGAGCGCACGGACAGAAAGGTCACCAGCGCCTGCAGGCCGATCAGCAAGGCCAGCGCGGTGGCGCCTTCGGCCAGCGGGATGGATTTCTGCAGCAGGATGGCCGAAAGCGTCGAGCCCAGGGCCACGGTGACCACCAGGTCGAAGGCATTGAGCTTGGCCAGGGTGCGCTTGCCGGAAATGCGCAGGAACAGCACCAGGACCACATAGGCGAGCGACCCCACGATTAACGTGCGGACGATGCCCTCAAAACTCTGGAAAAACAGTGCCGAAAAGTCCATTGCCGCGTTCCTCTACAAACAAAAAGGACACCCGGGCGGGTGTCCTTCTCTTGAGAACGTCGTAGCGCGCCAATGGTTCAGACGGCGGCGGTGGCTAGAGCCGACGCGCGCGGCCATCAATGGTCGGGCCAGCGCCGTCGCGCCGATCATTGCGCTCGCGGTGGTCGGCCTTGGCCTTTACCGGCAGCCGGCTGACGATCCAGCTGACCATCAGGGGCACCAGGATCAGGTCATCGACCCAGCCCAGCACCGGAATGACGTCGGGGATGATGTCAAACGGATTGAGCAGGTAGAAGGCGGTAAACGCCGTCGCAGCCTTCAGGTAGAACGGCGTTTCGGGTGCAAAGAACGCCTGCCAGAGCAGCACAACTTCCTTGCGGAACAGAACGATGCGGGGGAGGAGTGTTTTGAACATAAGTGATAGATGGTCAGTGCCGGTCCTGGTTCAAGATGCCGCCCATCACATTATTGATGACGGGGGCATGACGACGGGGGCATGACGCAGCGCTGCCTGAGCCGTTTCCCCTGATGCCGAACGGGGCGACCAGCGCAATCGATCTGATCACGCAAGCGTAACATTGCTCTTCTAGGCTCGGCAGCCTATTTCTGAGCCAAAAGCAGAGGTGTGTGATGGCTGGTCCGGCAATGCGCAGGCAATCGGTGGGTGTGGATGTCGGCGGCGTCATGGTGGGCGGCGGCGCGCCTGTCGTCGTGCAATCGATGACCAATACCGACACGGCCGATATCGATGCCACGGTCCGCCAGGTCATGGCGCTGTCGCGCGCCGGCTCGGAGATCGTGCGCATCACGGTGGATCGCGACGAATCGGCGGCCGCCGTGCCGATCATCCGCGATCGGCTGGCCGTGCTGGGCTATGACGTGCCGCTGGTCGGCGATTTCCACTATATCGGCCACAAGCTGCTCACCGATCATCCCGCCTGCGCCGAGGCGCTGGCGAAATACCGGATCAATCCGGGCAATGTGGGCTTCAAGGCCAAGCGCGACACGCAGTTCTCGACGCTGATCGAGTTGGCGCTCAAATACGACAAGCCGGTGCGCATCGGGGTGAACTGGGGCTCACTCGACGAGGAATTGCTGACCAGACTGATGGATGAAAACGCCGCCGCCGGGAGTCCCCTGGGAGCGGCCGCAGTGCAGCGCGAGGCAATCATTCAGTCGGCGCTGCTGAGCGCCCAGCGCGCCGAAGAAATCGGGCTGGGGCGTGACAAGATCATCCTCTCCACCAAAGTGTCCGATGTGCAGCATCTGATCGGGGTCTATCAGGATCTGGCCGCGCGCTGCGACTATGCGCTGCATCTGGGGCTGACCGAGGCTGGCATGGGCACCAAGGGTGTTGTGGCCTCCTCGGCGGCGCTGGGCATCCTGCTGCAGCAGGGCATTGGCGACACCATCCGCATTTCGCTGACCCCCGAGCCCGGCGGCGACAGGACCACCGAGGTCAAGGTGGCGCAGGAATTGCTGCAGACCATGGGCTTTCGGCAGTTCGTGCCGGTGGTGGCGGCATGCCCGGGCTGTGGACGCACCACCTCGACCACTTTCCAGTCGCTGGCCAAGGATATCGAGGAACATCTTTCCAGCTCGATGCCCGAGTGGAAGGAACGCTATCCCGGTGTCGAGACGCTCTCGGTGGCTGTGATGGGCTGCATCGTCAATGGCCCGGGCGAATCCAAGCATGCCAATATCGGCATCTCGCTGCCCGGCACGGGAGAGAGCCCGGCGGCGCCGGTGTTCGTCGACGGTCAGAAGGTGGCGACGTTGCGCGGCACCGATGTGGCCGATCAGTTCAAGCTTATGGTGGCCGACTATATCGAGAAGAAATTCGGCACCGGGGCACGCAGCGCGGCCGAATAGCTATTCGGTCGGCACGGTCGGCGGCAGATCGGGAGCGTCAGCGGGCACCGGGCTTTGCTCGAGATCGGCAATCAGCGCCTTCATCTGGGCGATTTCGCGCACCTGCGCTTCGATGATGCCATCGGCCAGTTCACGCACCCGCGGATCGCGGATATGGGCGCGCGCGCTGGTCATGATGGCGATGGAATGGTGCGGGATCATCGCCTTCATATAGTCGAGGTCGCTGACTGTCTCCTGGCTGCGGACCAGCCAGAGCGAACCGGCAAATACCACGATCGCGCCCACCAGAATGGCGATGTTGGCTGTGCGATTCTTGTACATCGACAGCATGAAGCCGAGCATGATGACGGCCATCACGGCGCCCATCAGCAGCGCCATCCACATTCGGGTCTGGCTGAACAGCACGTGGTCGAGGGCAAAGGTGTTCAGATACATCAGGCCGAACATGACTATCGTCGAGACCACGATCATGGTGGCGAAGCGGCTATAGGACATGGGTTCCCTCCTGGTCTGCAGGAGGAACGGCGCAGCGGCCAAATCGTTCAGAAACCGTGCCGGAGGGCTTGGGTCAGTCGGTACTGAGCCGGTCGCGTCCACTGGCCTTGGAGGCATAGAGCAGGCGATCGGCACGGTCATAGATCTCGGCCAGGGTTTCGTGGCTGGCGGCACTGGTGGCGCCGATACTGATGGTCAACGCCTCGGCATATGGCAGGTTGGGCACGACAAGGCTGGATATCTCGCCGCGCAGGTTTTCCAGGATCGGGATGGCCATTTGCATGGTGCTGCCATGCAGCAGCAGTGCAAATTCCTCTCCGCCCAGGCGGGTTGCCATGTCCATGGGCCGGCGGGCCACGCGGGCGATGGCGTCGGCGACCAGCCGCAAGGCCTGATCGCCGATCGCGTGGCCGAAGCGGTCGTTGAAGCGCTTGAAATGATCGATGTCGAGCATGGCCAGGACGATGGGTTCATCATGGCGCGCGGCATGGGAAATGACGGCTTCGGCATGCCGCTGGAACAGGCGGCGATTGGCCAGATCGGTCAAGGGGTCAAACTGGGCCTGCCGGGCAAGGATGGCGGTGAGCAGGAACTGCCGGCGGTGGGCATGTTCACGCATGTACCCGCCGATCGCGCCAACGGGGATGGCCATGGCCAGAACGAAGACCAGGCCCGGCACGCCATATCGATGGGCCTCATCCAGCAACACGATTCCGGCGACGGCGGCGACAAGGACGGGCACGAACGATGCCGCCAGCGCCCGATAGAAGGTCAGGCCGATCGGCAGGAAGGGCGCCATGACGACGATGACCAGCGCGGATTCGGCGGCAGGCATGCCGTGCGCCTTGTAGATCATGGCATTGAGGGCGGCCACCGAAGCCATGATCGAATAGATGGCGAGGCTGGCCCGCCGCAGATTGGCGCGGTGGCGCAGCGGGCTGGCGTAAAAGGCGGCAATCACCAAGAGGGCGGCCCAGCGGGCACTGATCAGGACCCAGAGGTCGGGGCTAGTGACGCCGGCATTGAAAACATCAAGGCGCACCAGATCAAAGCCGACGAAGCAGGCCCAGATGACTGCGGCCATGCCGCCAAAGATCAGCGCTGGTTTGCGCTGTTCCTGAGTAAAGGCGGCGCGGTATTCAGTTTCAAGGGTCGGCGCAAAGCGCAGATCGGCAAACCCCTGGGTCAGTTGGCGTTCATAGGGCTGTTCGGGCCCGGCCTGAGGCTTGGCCTGGTCCTGGCTGGCGTCAATAAGCAAGCTATTCATCCCTTGTCGCGCAGCCGTCAGGATTTTTTCCAAGGCGGAATATATGTCTTGCCACTTGCAGAGTGGTAAATGGCACGCCGCAAAACGGCAGGTCCTGCAGCTAGTTGATTATCAAAACGATTGTGTGATGGATTACGGCGCCTCGGGCGGCGGCTGGCAGGCAT
>TARA_R110002124_G_scaffold93072_4_pt1 | contig 19999 bp, 20 predicted proteins | sample TARA_R110002124 | Tara Oceans TARA_R110002124 (sample SAMEA4397445) | marine metagenome | biome: Polar Biome; feature: [SRF] surface water layer (ENVO:00010504); material: water (ENVO:00002006), including particulate matter (ENVO:01000060) such as... | depth 5 m | reverse complement strand
GGCTCCGAAGAACTGGCCGACGTTTCGAAGGCCTTCTCGCCGCAAGCGATCGAGTTCATGAAGGCCGGCGGCTCCTATGCCATCGACTTTGGCAAGAAACTCCAGATCCTCGCCGCCGAAACCCTGGGCGTGACCCCGAAACCGGTATTCGCGCCGGCCAAGGTGGTTTCCCACCCGGGCCAGGGCCTGACGGCGGTCGAGAAAATCTTCAACAACAATGCCGTGGGCGTTCCGGAAGGAACCGTTCTGCATGCGGGTTCCGACGCCATGGTGAAGGTCAACATCGTCGGATCGCAAGACACGACCGGCCCGATGACCGTCCAGGAGCTGGAGGCCATGGCCGCGACCGTGATCTCCCCGGTTCTGGACGGCGCCTACCAGTCCGGCTGTCACACGGCCTCCGTGTGGGACAGTAAGGCGCAGGCCAATACGCCCAAGCTTATGGCTTTCATGAACAAGTTCGGGCTGGTCACCGGCCGCGACCCGAAAGGCGTCTACCCGGCCATGACGGACGTCATCCACAAGGTCTTGAACGACATCACCGTCGACGACCGGGCGATCATCATCGGCGGCGATTCGCACACCCGGATGTCCAAAGGCGTCGCCTTCGGGGCCGACTCGGGCACCGTTGCGCTGGCGCTGGCCTTGGGCATGGCGAACATCACCGTTCCTGAATCCGTCAAGGTGACCTTCAAAGGCAAGATGGCCGACCATATGGATTTCCGGGACGTGGTCCACGCGACCCAGGCCCAGATGCTGGCCCAGTTCGACGGGGAAAACGTTTTCCAGGGCCGTATCATCGAAGTGCACATCGGCACGCTGCTGGCGGACCAGGCCTTCACCTTCACCGACTGGACCGCCGAGATGAAGGCCAAGGCGTCGATCTGTATTTCCAATGATGAAACCCTGATCGAGTCCCTGGAAATCGCCAAGTCCCGCATCCAGATCATGATCGACAAGGGCATGGAAATCCCGTCAGGGATGCTTCAAGGGCTGATCGACAAGGCGGACAAGCGCATCGCGCAAATCAAATCCGGAGAGCAGCCCGCGCTGCGCCCGGACGACAACGCCAAATACCATGCGGAAGTCGTCGTCGACCTGGACCAGATCAACGAGCCGATGATCGCCGACCCCGACGTCAACAATATCGACGTGGCGAAACGCTATACCCACGACACCATCCGCCCGATTTCCTATTACGGCGGCAACAAGAAAGTCGATTTGGGCTTCGTCGGCTCCTGCATGGTGCACAAGGGTGACCTGAACATCGTCGCGCAGATGTTCCGGAACCTGGAAAAGGCCAACGGCAAGATCGAATTCAACGCACCCCTGGTTGTCGCCCCGCCGACCTACAACATCGTCGATGAGCTGAAGGCGGAAGGCGACTGGGAAATCCTGCAAAAGTACGCCGGGTTCGAGTTCGACGACACGTCCCCCAAGACCGAGGCGCGTAAAGCTTACGAGAACACCCTTTATCTGGAGCGTCCCGGCTGCAACCTGTGCATGGGCAACCAGGAAAAAGCGGAAAAGGGCGATACGGTCATGGCCACGTCGACCCGCCTGTTCCAGGGCCGGGTCGTGGCGGACTCCGATGAAAAGAAAGGGGAATCGCTGCTGGCGTCGACCCCGGTCGTGGTGTTGTCGACGATCCTCGGGCGGACACCCAGCGTTGACGAGTACAAGTCCGCGGTGGATGGCATCAACCTGACCAAGTTCACGCCGCCGCTGGCGTAAATATCGGTTAGGTTCGCGGCACCGTTATTGGCCGAGAATTAGAACGGGAACTTGCGCCCCGGTGAGATGCGTCGACGTCCTGAAACGCATCTCACCGGGCGCTCCCTGAATTCGGCGCTGCCGCCGGCGCGCTAAGCGCAGCGGCACCCCCCCATTCTTCATATCCATTGCATGCGATGATCTGCACGGCGTCACCGGGGATGATTGTCTCCGCATCGGCTCCGTCGGGCCATAAGATGACGCAGCGTCAACTGCGAAAACTCATACATGCCTGTTCAGCGCCGGGACATTTCGGCTTGCGTCTTTCGGGGCAATCTGCATCCTATTTCCCCATAGCGCTCGGCAAGAGGCGTCGACCATAAAAAAATCCTAAAGCACATCTGACTTAAGAAGGCTGAGGATTTACAGGGAGACATCGATGTCCGGCGATCATGCGGCGGGCCTAGACACTTTTCCCAAACTGTTGGCCGCGAACGCGCGCATCCGGGGGGGCAAACCCGCAAGCCGCGAAAAAGATTACGGGATCTGGCAGACCTGGACATGGTCCGATGTCGCCGACGAGGTCCGCGCACTCGCCTGTGGCCTGGCGGCGTTGGGATTCAAGCGGGGCGACCGGTTGGCCATCATCGGCGACAACCGGCCCCATCTGTACTGGTCCATGCCGGCGGCCCAGGCCGTGGGCGGCGTGCCGGTACCGATCTATCAGGATTCCGTCGCCGACGAGATGCAATACGTGCTGGCGCATGCGGAATGCCGTTTCGCCGTGGTCGAGAACCAGGAGCAGGTCGACAAGCTGCTGGAGATCAAGGACCGCCTGCCGCTCTTGGAAACGATCATCTATCATTTCCCCCGCGGTATGCGTCATTACACGCAGGATTTCCTCCACCTGTACGCCGACGTCCAGGACAAGGGGCGCGCCTTTGATGCGGCCAATGCCGGATTCTACGACGGCGAGGTCGCCAAGGGCGCCGGCGGGGATCTGGCCATCATGGTTTATACCTCGGGCACCACGGGACGGCCCAAGGGCGTCATGTTAAGCGCCGACAACCTGATCCAGACGGCGCGCAATGCCGCCGACTGGGAAGGCCTGACGGACGACGACGAAATGCTGGCCTATCTGCCCATGGCCTGGGTCGGTGACCACATCTTCTCGGTCGCCCAGGCCTTCACCCACGGGTTCTGCGTCGCCTGCCCGGAAAGTGCGGAAACGGTGCTGCAGGATCTGCGTGAAATCGGCCCGACCTATTTCTTCGCGCCGCCGCGCATCTTCGAAAACATCCTGACCACGGTGATGATCCGGATCGAGGACGCGGCCCCCTGGAAACAGCGCATGTTCCATTATTTCATGGACCTGGCCGGCCGGGTCGGGCGCGACATCCTGGACGGCAAGCCGGTCCCCTTCGCGGACCGTGTGAAATACCGGCTGGGTGAATTCCTGGTCTATGGGCCGCTCAAGAACGTTCTGGGCCTGACGCGCATGCGACTGGGCTATACGGCGGGCGAGGCCATCGGCCCCGACATCTTCGATTTCTACCGCTCGCTCGGCCTGAACCTGAAGCAGCTGTACGGCTCGACCGAGGCCTCGGTGTTCATCACCATTCAGCCCAACGGCGACATCCGCTCCGATTCCGTGGGCGTGCCGGCCCCGGGGGTCGATATCCGCATCGCCGATACGGGCGAGGTCCTGTTCAAGAGCCCCGGCGTGTTCCACGCCTATTACAAGGACGACGATGCCACGGCCGAGACCAAGACCGCCGACGGCTGGGTCCATACCGGCGACGCCGGGTTCCTGGACGCCGACGGACATCTTAAGATCATCGACCGGGCCAAGGACGTGGGCAGGCTGACGGACGGCACGCTGTTCGCACCCAAGTATCTGGAAAACAAACTTAAATTCTTCCCCTTCGTATCCGAATCCGTGACCTTCGGCGATGGGCGGGACTATGTCGCGGCGTTCATCAACATGGATCTGGAAGCGGTCGGCAACTGGGCCGAACGGCGCGGCCTCGCCTATACGGGCTATACGGATCTGGCCGGCCGGCCCGAGGTTCTGGAACTGGTCGCCGACTGCGTCGACAAGGTCAACGCCGACTTGGCCCAGGACGACAAGCTGGCGGGGTCGCAGATCAAGCGGTTCCTGATCCTGCACAAGGAACTGGACGCCGACGACGGCGAGTTGACGCGCACCCGCAAGGTTCGGCGCAGTGTCATCACCGAACGCTACGGCGACCTGATCGCCGCCCTTTATTCGGACCAGGACCATTGCGAGGTCACCGCGACCGTGACCTTCGAAGACGGCCGCACGGACACCATCCACGCCGATCTGAAAATCCGCGACGCCAAGGTGATCCCACCCGGCGCGGCACAGGCGGCGGCATGAGCGGCACCCGCGGCGCATAGGAGCGAAAGGAACCTGAATGCCGGACGGCCCCCAGACACCCACCGGACGCGTCATAGGCGACGTCATCATGCAGGTGGAGAACGTGTCGCTGTCGTTCGGCGGCGTGCGCGCGCTCGACAACGTGTCGTTCGACGTGCGCGAACATGAAATCCTCGCCATCATCGGGCCCAACGGGGCCGGCAAGTCGTCCATGCTGAACTGCATCAACGGCTTCTACCATCCGCAGGAAGGGGCCATCACCTACAAGGGCAAGCGCCGCGACACGGCCAAGCCCTATGAGGCGGCCGAGGAAGGCATCGCCCGCACCTTCCAGAACATCGCCCTGTTCAAGGGCATGTCGACACTCGACAACATCATGACCGGGCGCGGGCTCAAGATGAAACGCAACCTGTTCTGGCAGGCGCTTTATTACGGCCCGGCGCTCAAGGAAGAGCTCGAGCACCGCGCCAAGGCGGAAGAGGTCATCGACTTTCTGGAGATCGAGGCGATCCGCAAGACGCCCGTGGGCCGCCTGCCCTACGGCCTGCAGAAACGGGTCGAACTGGGCCGGGCGCTGGCCGCCGAGCCGGACCTGCTGCTGCTCGACGAGCCGATGGCCGGCATGAACCACGAGGAAAAAGAGGACATGGTCCGCTACATCCTCGACGTGAATGACGAATACGGCACCACCATCGTTCTGATCGAACACGACATGAGCGTGGTCATGGACATATCCGACCGGGTCGTGGTGCTGGACTACGGCAAGAAACTGGCCGCCGGCACGCCGGACGAGGTCAAGCGCAACCAAGACGTGATCGACGCCTATCTGGGCGTCAGCCACGACTAGGGCGCGGGGGGAACGACACCTATGGAATTTCTCGAATCGATCCTGGTCACCCCGTTCATCGAGATATGGGAAAGCCCGTACTATTTCATCGAACTGGTGTTGGTCGGCCTGTCCACGGGCGTCCTCTATTCCCTGGTGGCACTCGGCTTCGTGCTGATCTTCAAGGCGTCGGGCATGTTCAACTTCGCCCAGGGGGCGATGGTGTTGTTCGCGGCTTTGACCCTGGTCGGCCTGATGGAACACGGTCTGCCGCTTTGGGCCGCGCTGATCCTCAGCGTCGCCACCATGGTCGGCCTCGCCTTCCTGGTCGAACGCTTCATGCTGCGCCATCTCGTCAACCAGGAAGGCCTGATCCTGTTCATGGCGACGATCGGCCTCAACTTCATCCTCGAAGGCACGGGCCAGCTGATGTGGGGGTCGGACGTCAAACGCCTTGAGATCGGCATCCCGGACCAGCCGTTCGACATTCTCGGCGGCAAGGTATTGCTCAACACCTTCGACGTGACCGCCGCCTTCATCGGAGCATTGCTGGTGATCACGCTTGCCGTGTTCTTTCAGAAAACCCCCATGGGCCGGGCGCTGCGCGCCGTCGCCGACGACCATCAGGCGGCCCTCAGCGTGGGCATCCCGCTGAAAACCATCTGGATCGCCGTGTGGACCATCGCGGGCATTGTCGCCCTGGTCGCCGGCATCGTCTGGGGGGCCAAGTCGGGGGTGCAGTTCTCGCTGTCGCTGATCGCGCTCAAGGCCCTGCCGGTACTGATCCTGGGGGGGTTCACCTCGGTTCCGGGCGCCATCGTCGGCGGCCTGATCATCGGCGTCGGCGAAAAGGTCGCGGAAGGGTTCTGGGGACCGGCCCTCGGCGGCGCCATCGAAAACTGGTTCGCCTACATGCTCGCCCTCGCGTTCCTGGTGTTCCGGCCCCAGGGACTGTTCGGCGAAAAAATCATCGAGCGCGTGTAGGAAGGATCCAAACCATGTTCTACCGCGAAGCTGGACAGTTCAAGACCACCTACCAGGGCGACCAGGCCGTTTTCCCCGTGTTTCAGGACAAGATCGCCGTGATCCTGGTGATCCTGGCCGCCTATGCGGTGCCCCTGTTCGCCGACGAATACTGGCTGCAGGCGATCTTCATCCAGTTCCTGGTGTTCGCCCTGATGGCGATCGGCCTGAACATCCTGATGGGCTACGCGGGGCAGGTCTCGCTCGGCACCGGGGCCTTCGCCGCCGTCGGCGCCTATGCCTGCTACAAGCTGACCACCAACATCGAAGGCATGAACATCATCGTCGCGATCCTGCTGTCGGGCGGCTGTGCCGCCGCCGTCGGCGTAGTGTTCGGGCTGCCCAGTCTACGCATCAAGGGCTTTTATCTGGCCGTCGCGACCTTGGCCGCCCAGTTCTTCATCCTGTGGCTGTTCAACAAGGTCGGCTGGTTCTACAACGACAACCCGTCGGGCACGATCACGGCACCGCCGCGCGAACTTTTCGGGGTGCTGATCACCGGCCCCTCTGCCTCGCCCGAGGCCCGCTATATCGTCTGCCTGACCTTCCTGATCGTCTTCGCCTGGTTCGCGAAAAATTTGGTGCGCGGACGCATCGGGCGTAACTGGATGGCGATCCGCGATATGGACATCGCCGCCGAAATCATCGGCATCCGCCCGCTGCAGACCAAGCTTCTGGCCTTTGCCATTTCGTCGTTCTATTGCGGCGTGGCGGGGGCCTTGATGATTTTCTGCTGGCTCGGCTCGGCGGAGACGGAGGCCTTTGACCTGGTCAACGTATCGTTCCGCGTGCTGTTCATGATCATCATCGGCGGCCTGGGGTCGATCGGCGGCTCCATCATGGGGGCCGCGTTCATCATTCTGGTGCCGATCTTCCTGACCAACTTTCCGCCCATGGTCGGCCTGGATATTTCCACGGCTTTGCAGAAGCACCTGGAGGAAATCATCTTCGGCGTGATGATCGTGTTTTTCCTGATCGTCGAACCGGAAGGCTTCGCGCGGCTGTGGCAGATTTTGCGCGAGAAGCTCAGGAAATGGCCGTTCCCGTACTGACGGGACGGCTCGAAGGTTTTTTGAAGTGACGCGGCGCGACTGCCGCCAAGACCAATAACAAGCGATGTTGGAAACCGGATTGTGCGCGCTGGGCCGCCTGGCACCGCCGTGCACAGTCCGAAGGACAATCAAAAGGACCAAGCCCCACAAAAACCGGGGCGTCCGCAACTGGGAGACACAACCATGAAGTTCCGTAAACTGGTACTGGCCACGGCTGCAACCGTGGTTGGCCTCGGTACGTTCGCCGCGGCCGAAATCGCCAAGGCGGACGAGCAGTTCTTTCCGATGCTCGTCTACCGCACCGGCGCCTATGCACCGTCCGGCATTCCCGTCGCCAACGGGTTCCGCGACTACTACACCCTGCTTAACAAGCGCGACGGCGGCATCAACGGCGTCACCGTGACCTTCGAAGAATGCGAAACCCAGTACAAGACCAACCTGGGCGTCGAATGCTACGAGAAGCTGAAGGGCAACGGCCCGACGGGGGCCTCGCTGTTCAATCCCTATTCGACAGGCATCACCTATCAGCTGATCCCGAAGGCCAGCGTCGACAAGATTCCGATCCTGTCCATGGGGTACGGCCGCACCTCGGCCGCCGACGGACGGGTGTTTGAATGGGTCTTCAACCCGCCCGCCACCTATTGGTCGCAGGCGTCCGCGGTCATCAAGTACTTCTCCCGCCGGGCCGGCGGATACGACAAGCTGGCCGGCAAGAAAATCGTCCACCTGCACCACAATTCCGCCTACGGCAAGGAAGCCAACCCGACGCTTGAGGTTCTGGCCAAACGCTACGGCTTCAAACTGACCCTGGTTCCGGTTGACCATCCCGGCCAGGAACAGGCCTCGCAGTGGCGGCAAATCCGCCGCATCAAGCCGGACTTCATCTTCATGTCCGGCTGGGGCGTGATGAACCAGGTCGCCATCAAGGAAGCCGGCAACATCCGCTATCCCATGGATCAGTTCGTCGGCAACTGGTGGTCCGGTTCGGACGCCGACGTGGTGCCCGCCGGCGACGGCGCCAAGGGGTATCTCTCGACCACCTTCCATGGCGCGGGGTCTGACTTCGGCGTTCATGCCGACATCATCAAGCATATCTACGGCGGTGATGCGGCGGCGGCCAAGGAGAACAAGGTCGGCGAGGTTCTGTACAACCGCGGCGTCGTCAACGCCATGTTCGCCACCGAAGCCGTGCGCACGGCCCAGGCCAAGTTCGGCAAAAAGTCCCTGACCGGCGAACAGGTCCGCTGGGGCCTGGAAAACCTGAACATCACCCAGGAAACCCTGGACAAGCTCGGGTTCAAGGGGATGGTCAGCCCGCTCAAGATCACCTGCGAAGACCATGAAACCATGGGGCCTGTGATCATCCAGAAATGGGACGGCGCCAAATGGTCCTATGCCAGTGAATGGCTGACGCCGATGCGCGACATCGTCCGCCCCCTCGTGGAGGCCGATGCCGCGGCCTACGCGAAGGAAAACAACATCACCCCCCGCAACTGCAACTAAGCGGTTGCGACGGGTCCCCGGACAGAACACGAAAGGCGAGGTTCATGGCACAGGCTGTTGAACGCAAGACCGAGGCGGCCGCCCAGACGTCACCGCTCGTGGTCAACAACATCGAGGTCATCTACGACCATGTGATCCTGGTGTTGAAGGGGGTATCGCTTGAGGTTCCCGAGGGGGGCATCGTCGCCCTCCTCGGGGCCAACGGCGCCGGCAAGACGACGACGCTGAAAGCCATTTCCAACCTTCTGGGGGCCGAACGCGGCGAAGTCACCAAGGGCGAGATATTGTTCCGCGGCGAACGCGTCGACAGCCTGACGCCCAACGAACTGGTCAAGCGCGGCGTCATCCAGGTCATGGAAGGCCGCCACTGCTTCGAACATCTGACCGTCGAAGACAACCTGATGACCGGCGCCTACACCCGCCGGGACGGCGCCGCCGCCGTCGCCGAAAGCCTGGAGAAGGTCTATCACTATTTCCCGCGCCTGAAGGAACGCCGCACCTCGCAGGCGGGCTATACCTCGGGCGGTGAACAGCAAATGACCGCCATCGGCCGGGCGCTGATGGCCAATCCCAACACCATCCTGCTGGACGAACCCTCCATGGGCCTGGCCCCGCAGCTGGTCGAGGAGATTTTCGAGATCGTGAAGGCGCTCAACGAGAAGGAGGGCGTGTCGATCCTGCTGGCCGAACAGAACACCATGATCGCGCTGAAATACGCCGATTACGGCTACATCCTGGAAAACGGCCGCGTGGTCATGGACGGCGACGCGGCGGGCCTGCGGGAAAACCCGGATGTGAAGGAATTCTATCTCGGCCTGGCCGGGGAAGGCCGCAAAAGCTTCCGCGACGTCAAGCACTACCGCCGCCGCAAGCGCTGGCTCTGACGCAAATCCCGCGCAACCCGGCACGGATTGTGCCGACGCATTTGCGTGAACCCCATAACGAGAGGCGCACCATGCCCGACAATCCCCATTACGATGACCAGGAAACCCGGGCGGCGGAGGCCCGCGAGGCGGCCCTGTTCGAGGCGTTGCGGGCGCGCCTGGCCCAGGCCAAGGCGAAGGCCCCCTATTACCGCGAAGTCCTGTCCGACATCGACCCGGTCGGGATCATCGACCGCGCGGCGCTGGCCAAACTGCCCGTGACCCGCAAGTCGGAACTGGTCGACCGGCAGGCGCCGGGCCATACCCTGGGCGGCCTGACGACCGTGCCCGACGGGCGGCTGCGGCATATCTACCAAAGCCCCGGGCCGACCTACGACGCCGACGGCCAGGGGGCGGACTGGTGGCGCATGGCGCGCGGGCTGTATGCCGCCGGGATGCGCGCGGGCGACGTCCTGCACAACACCTTTTCCTATCACCTGACGCCGGCCGGGCTGATGGTCGACAGCGGCGCCCAGGCGATTGGCTGCGCCGTGGTGCCCGCCGGCGTCGGCAATACGGAACTTCAGGTCCGCGCCATCGAACACATCCGCCCCACGGCCTATGCCGGCACGCCGTCGTTCCTCAAGGTGCTGCTCGACAAGGCCGCCGAGACGGAGGCGGACGTGTCGTCGCTCGCCAAGGCCGCCGTCGGGGGGGAGCCCTTCCTGCCCGATCAGCGCGCCGCCTGCGACGCCGCCGGGATCGACGCCTATAACATCTATGCCTCGGCCGACGTCGGCCTGATCGCCTATGAATCGACGGCCCGCGAAGGCCTGATCCTGGAAGAAGGCCTGATCCTGGAAATCGTCACCCCCGGCACGGGTGATCCGGTCGCACCGGGCCAGGTCGGCGAGGTTCTCCTGACCACGCCGTTCAATACCGACTATCCGCTGATCCGCTTCGCCACCGGCGACATGTCGGCGGTGATGGCCGGGACCAGCCCCTGCGGGCGCACCAACACCCGCATCAAGGGCTGGATGGGCCGCGCCGACCAGGCGGCCAAGGTCAAGGGCATGTTCATCCACCCGCGCCAGATCGCCGACATCATAAAGCGTCACCCGGAAATCCAGCGTGCCCGCATGGTCGTGACGCGCGAGGACGGCCAGGACATGATGACGCTTCAGTGCGAGACGCCGGCATCCGATGCCGGTATTACCAACGCCGTCACCGAGACCATCCAGGCCACCTGCAAACTCAAGGGTGGTGTAAAACTGGTCGCCATCGGATCCCTGCCCAATGACGGCAAGGTGATCGATGACCAACGCGAAACGGCGGGCTGACACCGGATCGGCTGTTGCCACGGTGATCAGATATCAGAGGCGTCCTCATTCTTTAATTGGCGAATTTCGGACTCCAACTCCGCGATGCGTTCATCCCGCGAGGCGACGACCATCGCAAAGTCTGCGGCATCAAATCGTCTCGGGATATGCTGCGGGCAATTTGTGTCCCATGCAACGACCGTGAACAGCAACGCCTGTTCTGGACGCGCCTCGTAATCTTTGGGTATCAGGGTATCGATTAGGTCGACGTCGTCTTCAACCACGCACGCCGTTCCCCAAATTTTCACCCGGCGCAAATTGGTGTAGTCCATCAAGAACAAATGCGCCTTGGCGTTGTCGGACAAGTTTCCGGATGTGATGTATTGCCGATTGCCGACAAAGTCGGCGAACCCGATCGTCTTGTCATCAATGACGCGCAGAAATCCTGGAGGGCCACCACGGTGCTGAATATAGGGCTGGCCCGTGGCGTTGACGGTTGCAAGATAGACACTTGTCTGGGCCTTGATGAATGCCGCGAGGTCATCAGTGATCGTCGACGGCCAGGAACCCCGCGCTTCCATCTTGGCATAAGCCGCCCTTGATCCTTTACGGGACTGGATTGCCTTGACCGTCGGACTGAACGCGACATCGCTGGTATGAACGGCGGCTTTGTGTCTGGGCATCACGACCTAAAGTCCCAATTCGCTCAGCCCGGGATGATCGTCCGGCCGCCGGCTGATCGTCCAATGGAACAACCGCTCGCTCTCCAAGATCGGCAAATCGTTGATACTGGCAATGCGGACCTGCATCAGGCCGTGATCATCAAACTCCCAATTTTCGTTCCCGTAGCTTCGGTGCCATTGATCTGCGGCGTTCCGCCATTCATAGGCGAACCGAACGGCGATTCGGTTGCCGTTGAATGCCCAGACTTCCTTGATCAGGCGGTAATCGAGTTCCCGTTGCCACTTGCGGGTCAGGAATTCGATGATCTCTCGTCGGCCAATTGGAAATTCGGACCTGTTGCGCCACTTGGAATCCGGCGTATACGCCAATGCGATGCGTTCCGGATCGCGGGAGTTCCAGGCATCTTCCGCCAAGCGGGCCTTCTGCGCCGCCGTCTCTGCGTCGAACGGAGGCAGCGGTGGGCGGGTGTCATTTGAGGTCATGATCTATCTCTCTTTGCTGTCGTTTTGATGTGCCGAACGGAACCACGGCCCCGCCCGCTCGGACGGAGCCGTGTTCCAAGGTCAGGCAGCCTTGCCTCGGGCAGAGACGGCGGGAAAGTCGATGTCCGTTCTGGCGACTTCGTTGATGTAGTTGGTCCAGGTGTTGAGCGCGACATGGAGAACGATCTCGATGATCTGCTCATCGTCGTAACCCGCCTGTTTGACCGCATCGAGATCAGCCGTGCCGATCTGCCCGCGGGCATGGACGACCTTGGCCGCAAATCGCACGGCCGCATCGGCCACGGGATCCGTCGAAGCGCCCTGACGGTTGGCCGCGATTTCAACATCGTCGAGTTTCGCCAGGTTCTTGCCGAGATAGGTATGGGCTGACAGGCAATAATCGCAGCCATTGATTTCGGCAACCGCCAACGCGATTCGTTCCCGGGTCGCCGCCGGCAACTTACCCTTGGCCAAGGCGCCGGAAAGATTCAGATACCCTTCGAGAGCGGCCGGGCTGTTGGAAACAAGGCGGAACAGGTTCGGCACCACGCCGAGCTGTTTTTCAACGGCCTGCAGCAGAGGCCGGGAGGAAACCGGCGCGTCATCGATAGAGGCCGGAGTAGGAATGCGAGACATGGGATTGGTCCTTTCTATCAGGAAGAAAACCGGCGCCTCCGGGTGGCAGGGAGGCGCCGGTCAGGCGGACCGAGGAGCGGGGGGTGTGCCTCGGTCCTGACGGCAGGTCAATTAGTCGCCCCAGCGGTGGGCGTCTTCGACCTGGACCACGACGGTCTGGTTCTGATCGACCGAAATCTCAGCCGTTTCGTCAGCCTGTGCCGTGCTCACGGTGACGGCGGCAAGCAGGGCAAAGATGGCGGCAGACAGAAGAGAGGTACGGTTTTCGATGGACATAGGTGTTCTCCTTTCAATGGAACAAGTTGTGAAAAGCCAAGCAATTGGCCTTGGCTGTGGGAGGGAACCTAGTGGCTTCCATTTTTTTCCGGTAGACAGTAAAACTGGAACTATCCTTCCATTTTTCGGAAATACAGGATTGCCATGAACCGCTTGGAAGCCATGTCGACACTCTTAACCGCCGCCGATGCCGGCAGCCTTTCGGCGGCCTCACGGAAACTCGGCGTTCCTCTTGCCACCGTCAGTCGCCGGGTTTCCGATCTCGAAACCTACCTGCGCGCGAAACTGTTGATCCGGACAAGCCGCCGCCTTGAATTGACCGAGGCAGGGCGGTCCTACATTGCGGCCTGCCGCGAGATTCTCGAGCAGGTGGAATACGCGGAGCGTCTCGCGTCCGGGGAATACATGACGCCGAAGGGCGATATCGTGGTGACGGCGCCGATCGTGTTCGGGCGTCTGCATGTCCTGCCAGTGATCACGGAATTTCTGGACGCTTACCCCGACATCAATGTGCGTTTGGTGCAGACCGACCGCGTCGCCAATTTCACCGAGGACCGGGTGGACATTGCGCTGCGTATCGGCCCACTTCCGGATAGCGGTCTCCTCGCGTCGCGGCTAGGCGACGTAAGCCGCGTGGTCTGCGCAAGTCCTGGCTACCTCGCCCGTCATGCCCCCGCCCCCGAACGGCCAAGCGATCTGGCGCACCATAGATGCATCACCTTCGAAGGCCTGTTCGCACCGGATCGATGGACATTTCAGAACGGGAAAAAGACGGAAACCGCCCGAATCAGCTCCCGCCTTGTCGTCAGCACTGCCGAGGCGGCCATCGATGCCGCCGCCAGCGGCCTCGGCATCACGCGGGTCCTAAGTTATCAAACCGCCGACGCCATCAAGGATGGGAGGCTCAAGTTGCTCTTGGAGGCGTACGAGCCGGACCCTTGGCCTGTCAGCATCGTCTACGCCAGCCAGGGGATGCTGCCCCTCAAAACCAGGGCTTTCATCGATTTCGCGACGGACCGCCTCCGCCGGCGGCTGGCAATGCTGCCCAATCCCTGATGCCTCCCGGACCGTCTCGCCAACACCATCCAGGCGACCTGCATGCTCAAGGGCGGTGTCAAGTTCGTTAACCCCGGCAGCCTGCCAAACGACGGCAAGGTGATCGATGATCGGCGGGGGGGCGGGGGGCGGGGGGTTAAGCGACGGAGATTGTCCGCTTATAGCCAAGGATGGCCGTCAATTGATTTTGTCGAATTGGCTGCCCTTTTGCTCTATTCGCTCGGCAAAGTTCTCAGCCGTGCCGAGGTGCTTGACGTTCGTTCTCAGCAACGTGGGGCCATTAAACTGAACTTAATTATTTGCACCAATCCTGCTGCCCCTGACTTTTGATTGAAAATTTGGGATCGGTAATGGACACGTTCATCCGGGAACAGCTCTCCCAAAACATTCGTCGTGGCGTCAAGCAGGCCAGCGGCCTAATGGACAAAGGCCGGCATGAGGAAGCGGTCGCCCTTTGTCAGAAGATGATAAACCGGGACGAAACCGCGGTTGGCCCTCGGCTTCTTCTCTTGCGGCTGGCCAGGGAAAAAGGGCCATGCATAGAGGTTATGAAACTCGGCGAACAATGCCTCCGCACCCGGCTGGAATTTGAGACGGGCCCGTTTGACACCGGCACCGACATTACATACGAGACGGTCGCTCGTTGGATCCTGGAAGCATTTGATCAGGTGGCCGGGAATAACTTTCAAGATGTGGATGAAAGAGACCTGCCGTCGTTTGTTCATACGTGCCTCGGCGTCTCTGCCCACGTATTGAAGGATTACGAAAAGGCACGGCACCACTACATGATGATCCTCCAGTCTGGCCCGAAAGCAACATACGACATCGGCCAGACCATGAACCTGCTGCACGCGCTTGAACATCAGTCCGGCCATCCAGAACGGGCCCGGCAGTGGATCGACTTGGAGACCTTTCCTCTTCAATTCCAGACATCTGCCTCGGCCGCCGGGGATGATGACCCGACTTTCAACGACCGACTGTTTGACGAAGTCATGGCGTCGCCCAACCTTAAACTGCAGCCCCAACCACAATCTGTGAACTACTACATCGCAAGAGACCTGAACGACGACAATGCCGGGCCGTGCGTTCGGGCGGTCGAAGCCTACTTCGAAGAGTTCGTCGCCAAACACCGGGACGAATTCGCCGTCACCAGCCCACCTTTCAAACATCCGAATTTCGAGCGGCTGCCTGAAAAATCGTTTCCTCGGATGTTTGCCGTCGCAATGCCGGATAGCGGGTACGTCGGTCCCCACGTCCATTCCGATTGTTTTCTGGTCGCCAACTATTACGTTCGTATTCCGGATGACGTTGAGGAAAGGGGCGAACTGACGAATTGCCTGGAGGTCGGCAAACATCTCTACTCATCAGCCACGGGTAACGACTACCCTCGCCGCATCATCAAGCCTGAGGTGGGGACGATGCTGATGTGGCCTGCCTATTTCAGCCATGCGACCCATCCCGGCGCGGGCGATAAGACGCGGATGGTTATCGGCATCGACCTTGAATATGCGAAATGACGAACCGTTTTATACTGGACGATGAACGCCCATTCGTCCCCTTCGGGTCAAAAGCAGACCTCACTTCTCCCCGCTAAACGCCTCCGCCAGCCGCAACCAATCCTGCGGCGTGACCAAGGCGACGAACGCGAAGCCGAGGTCCGATCCGGGGTCCGGGCGGACCACCACGGCCCCGGCCTCGTCCGTGTACTGGCCCGTGGCGGCGCGCATCAGGTTGCCGTGACCGACCATGATGCGGTTGGTGGCGGGCGCCGGCGGGCGGGCCAGCAGGGCGCGGGCGTTTTTCACCGCCGCGTCATGGCCGCCGACGTAGTCCTGAGACCGTAGGTTCATGATCTCCGTCGTCGTGCGCACATCCCCCAGGCCCATCAGGCGGGCGGTTTCTGCCGCACGGCAGTATTCGGAGGACAGGACCTCGCCGACCGGGATGGCAAGGGTGCGGATGGCCAGGCCGATCAGCTGCGCCGTCATCCGCCCCGCGTCCGACAACTGGCGCATCTTGGCCCCGTCGCAGCTTTGCCAATCCCCGGCCTGCCGCACCTGATCGTTCTGGGCCCAGTCCGTGGCGGCATGGCGGAAATAGAGGACATGGTCGCCCGCGCGCAGGGCCGCGACCAAGGCCGCGTCATCGCGTTCCGCCGCCGGGGCCGAACGCGCGAACAGGGGCGCCAGGAACAGCAGCAACAGCAGGACCGGGGCGGCGCGAAGCCCCCCAAACGGGCGCGGGTTTGCCATGGAATTCAGAATATCGTCAGGGGCGCCTTCGGAAAAGCCCGGAATTTCAGACATTTGGCGGGGGCAAGAAAAGATCACATTGGGGACATAATCTCGCCCCAATCGGGGGGCTAAATAAGAACCATAGACCTCCTCGTCTATTAACCAGAGACCCCCCTCTCTGGTCCCCTTAATCGGCACCAGCCGAACTCAAAGCCGGGCTCTCCCCAAGAGCCCGGCTTTTTTTCGTCGTTGGCCCGGCCAGAGGCCCCTGTATTCGCGGGCCCGTCCGGGGTATCTATGACCGGGGCGCATCCTCGCCCGACAGAACAGGATCATCGACCCCGTGAACCGTTTCGAAGGCACATCGCTTGACTGCCTGCGCAGCGCCCGGCCCGTGTTCCGGGGCCTGGCGTTCCAGATCGAAAGCGGCGGGGCGCTGGTCCTGACAGGGCCCAACGGCTCCGGCAAATCCTCGCTGCTGCGGCTGATGGCCGGGCTGCTGCCGCCGGCGGCGGGAACGCTCGCCTGGAACGGCGCGGCCGTGACCGAAGACCCCGACGCCCATCGCGGGCGGCTGCGCTATCTCGGCCATTTGGACGCCGTGAAACCGGCGCTCACCGCCTGGGAAAATCTGGCCTTCTGGGCCGGGCTGATGGGCGCCGACCCCGATGCGGCGGTCGCCCCGGCGCTGGACGCGCTCGGCATCGGCCCGCTGTCCGATCTGCCGGCGCGGTTTCTGTCGGCCGGGCAGAAACGGCGGTTGAACCTGGCCCGCTTGGCCCTGGCCCCCTCGGCCCTCTGGCTGCTGGACGAGCCGGCGACGGCGTTGGACGCGGAAACCCTGGACCGGCTGCGCGGCCTGATCCAGCGCCACCGCGATGGCGGCGGCATGGCCGTGGTCTCGACCCATTCGGACCTGGGGTTGACGGACGCGGCCAGCCTGGACCTTGCCTCCTTCGCCGCCCGCCCGACGGTCGACGCGGAAGACGCCGCATGACCGGCTTCCGCGCCATCCTGATGCGCGACCTGCGCCTGGCGCTCCGCCAGGGCATGGACAGCGCCATGGTCGTCATGTTCTTCGTCATCGCCGTGGTGCTGTTTCCCTTGGGCGTGGGGCCGGAGCCCAACGTGCTGGCCCGCATCGCCCCCGGGGTGCTGTGGGTCGCGGCCCTGCTGTCGGTCCTGCTGTCGCTGGAACGCCTGTTCCACACGGATTTCGAGGACGGCTCGCTGGAGCTTCTGGCCCTCAGCCCGCCGGCCCTGGAGGTCGTCGTGCTGGCCAAGGTTCTGGCCCATTGGTTGATCACCGGCCTGCCGCTGATCATCGCCGCCCCCGTGCTGGCGGTGCTGCTGAACATGCCGGCGGACGGCTTCGGCCTGTTGCTGCTGGCGCTGTTGCTGGGCACGCCGACGCTCAGCCTGATCGGCGCCGTGGGCGCGGCCCTGATCCTGGGCTCGCGCCGGGGCGGGGTGCTGCTGGCGCTGTTGATTTTGCCGCTGTTCATTCCCGTGCTGATCTTCGGCGTCGGCGCGGTCGAGGCCGCCATCGGCGGGTTCCCGGCCCGCGCCCCCCTGCTGCTGCTGGGCGCGATCTTCGCGGGTGCCCTGGCCCTCTGCCCCTGGGGGGCGGCCGCCGGCCTGCGCCAGGCCCTGGAATAAATCAAAGGAAGGGGGTAGCTTCCCGGCCATGTTCAATTATTTCGCCAATCCGCGCCGCTTCATGAAGCTGGCCACGGTGCTCAGCCCCTGGCTGGCCGGGGCGACGATCGTGCTGGCCGCAGCCGGGCTGTATCTGGGCCTGTTCGCCTCTCCCGCCGACTATCAGCAGGGCGAGACCGTGCGCATCATGTACGTGCACGTGCCGGCAGCCTGGATGTCGCTGTTCTGCTATGTGGGTCTGGCGATTTCCGCCGCCGTCGGGCTGATCTGGAAACATCCGGTGGCCGACGTGGCGGCCCGCGCGACGGCGCCCATCGGCGCCTGCTTCACATTCCTCGCCCTCCTGACCGGCTCGCTTTGGGGCAAGCCCATGTGGGGGGCCTGGTGGGTGTGGGACGCGCGGCTGACCTCGGTCCTGGTGCTGTTCTTTCTATATCTCGGCTACATGGCGCTCAACAGCGCTTTCGACGATCCGCAGCGCGGGTCCAAGGCATCGGCGATCCTGGCCATGGTCGGCCTGGTCAACGTGCCGATCATCAAGTTTTCCGTCGACTGGTGGAACACCCTGCATCAGCCGGCCTCCATCGTGCGCATGGACGGGCCGACCATCCATCCCGACATGCTGTGGCCCCTGTTCCTGATGATCGGGGCGTTCACGACCTATTACCTGTGGGTGCTGATGCTGCGCATGCGCCGCGAGTTGACGGAAACCCGTCTGCGCGCGCGGCGCCAGATCCAGGCAGAGGAAGCAGGGGCATGAAAAACACATTCAATAAATTGCAACCTTGCCCCGGAACCATGGGCCGCTAAACTGACCGATATCAAGGACGGCGCCGGGATCGGGGATATGATGCCGGCGTTGCCAATCCGGCGCACGGCCACCACATAAATGCCGTAATCAGAGGGCCCCCTTCCAACACCATGACCAAGATCAGCGAATTCCTCGACATGGGCGGCTACGCGGGCTTCATCTGGCCCAGCTACGGCGCCGTCATCGCCGTTCTGGCGGTCCTGCTGTGGCTCAGCCTGCGCGGTCTCAAGGCCGCCGAACGTGAGTTGGCCCAATTGGAAGGGGATGCCCCCCGCGCCCGGCGCGCGCCCCCCACGGACGACGGAGCGGCCCGGCCGTGAAGCGCAAGCATAAACGCCTGACCTTCGCCGCCATCGGGCTCGGCCTGCTGGGCGTCGCCGCCGCCCTGGTGCTGACCGCGTTCGAGGAAAGCATCGTGTTCTTCCATTCCCCCACCGACATCGCCGAAGGCAAGGTCAAGATCGACCGCCGCGTGCGCCTGGGCGGCCTGGTCGAAGAAGGCAGCGTGCAGAAACAGGCCGGTGCCGTCACCGCCTTCCGCATCACCGACGGGGCCAATGTGATCGACGTGACCTACCGGGGCATCCTGCCCGACCTGTTCCGCGAGGGGCAGGGCGTGGTCACCGAAGGCCGCCTGCAGGGCAGCCTGTTCGTGGCCGAGGAAGTCCTGGCCAAGCACGATGAAAATTACATGCCGCCCGAGGTCGCCGACGCGCTGAAGAAATCCGGCCGCTGGCAGGAAGGGTCGGACCAGAAACACCCAAGCAAGGGGGAAAGCGCCAAATGATCGCCGAACTCGGCCATTTCGCGCTGATCCTGGCGCTGTTCGTGTCCGCCGTGCAGGCCACCCTGCCCCTGATCGGCGCGCATCGGGGCGATGCCGGATGGATGGCCGTGGCCCGCCCGGCGGCGCTGATGCAGTTCCTTTTGGTCGCCGTCGCCTTCGGCTGCCTGATGAACCTTTACATCACGTCGGATTTTTCCATCCTCAACGTCGCCCAGAATTCGCATACCGATAAACCGCTGATCTACAAGATTTCCGGCGTGTGGGGGAACCACGAGGGCTCGATGCTGCTGTGGGTGCTGATCCTAGCCCTGTTCGGATCGGCCGTCGCCGCCTTCGGCGCCAATCTGCCGCCCAGCTTGCGCGCCCGCGTGCTGTCGATCCAGGCGCTGATCGCCGTCGGCTTCTATCTGTTCATCCTGCTGACCTCGAACCCGTTCGAACGGCTGATCCCGGCCCCCATCAACGGCAACGATCTGAACCCGCTGCTGCAGGACCCGGGCCTGGCCTTCCATCCGCCCATGCTCTATCTGGGCTATGTCGGTTTCTCCATGGCGTTTTCCTTCGCCATCGCCGCCCTGATCGAAGGCCGGGTCGACGCCGCCTGGGCGCGCTGGGTGCGCCCCTGGACCCTGGCCGCCTGGTGCTTCCTCACGGCCGGAATCGGATTGGGCAGC
>TARA_R110002124_G_scaffold62072_1_pt1 | contig 20015 bp, 15 predicted proteins | sample TARA_R110002124 | Tara Oceans TARA_R110002124 (sample SAMEA4397445) | marine metagenome | biome: Polar Biome; feature: [SRF] surface water layer (ENVO:00010504); material: water (ENVO:00002006), including particulate matter (ENVO:01000060) such as... | depth 5 m | reverse complement strand
ATGTAAAGCTTCTTTATATTGTCTCGTATTTCTTGAGAAGCCTAATCTTTTAAAAACAGCTACCATTTCTGGATTACCTTTTGTATTATTCCACATTTGAAGGTAAAGATTTTGAGCCTGTGGATCTGTTAAAGGATTACTTACACCCTCTCCAACAAAAGAACCCGCACCTGATGTAGTTGTGCTATTATTTGCATTTGTTGCTGAAGCGTTTGTAGTGCTTACTTTTCCATATGTTGCGTTTCCTGTCATAACAATAATAGGTTGACCTGTATTTTTGGCTTCAGCAGTATAGTAACCAGTTATATCTACAAATTCATTATCATTAAAAGTTGATATATTTAAAACAGATTTTAAATTAGTCATCACCCCTCCAATATTAACAGCTCCTTGAGTTGTTTGATTATAAACATCTTCATCATCTAAACCCTGTAAAGCAATAGGTAATGTTGCGTTTCCATAATCTAACTTACCAGTTTGAGCTAAACTAGATTCAGCTTTTTGTAAAGAAATTTGATCTACTGACCCAGATGTGTTATTTTCACGCATCTGAGACATATGTATTCTAGATAACATATTACCTCCATCAACCCTCATTCCTACTCCATTATCAGTATAACTAGCCCTTGAAATACTTGTATTAGTGTTTTTATTAGTTCTAGCTTTTGACGCGTAACTTCTGTCTTTATAAACTTCGCTATCTACATCTACAGAAGCAATAAGTTGATTCCTATAATGAGCTTTTACTAATGATTTAGTGTCATCAGAAAGAACAGTGTTTCCTTGTTGATCAACCTGCAATCTTAATGGATCAGAATTAAGTTCTAAACCAGTTCCTTTTCCTGTTTTAAGATTGTAGTCAAAATAAATATCAGAAGGAAATCTTGATCTATATTCACCTTTACTAAGAGGAGCTGCACTAGCTCCATCTCCAAATGCTGTTCTTGCTCCTAAAACATCAAAAGCATAAGACGCCATCCAGTCATCTCCTTTAGAAGATACTTCTTGCTCTAAAAACTTTGCAACTTGTGCCACATCTTTAGGGTCACTGATTCTGCCCATCATATTTGTTCCTGAAGGAGCAGTTTGTAGTAATGAATATAAATTCTGTTGAGTACCGTTTGCTCCAGTATAAACATAATTCTGATCCCCTAGGTTTTTAGCCCAAGCGCTGACTTGTTTTTTGTCATCTACAAATTCGTATTTCCTTTTACTTGGATTTATATGGCTACTAAGAGGTTTAATAATATGTTTAAGATCAATACCTCCTTCGGCATTTATTTCTTCATACTCAAATTTCATATATTGTTTACCCTCTATTAATTCTGTTGAGTAATTTTGATGTAAAGGTCTTTTGGTACCATCACCTTGATCATATACTGGCACACCATAACTTGAACCAGCATCATTTTTAAACCAAGTTCTATCAAACTCCGCTAAAGTTAAACCAGAATAACCACCTTTAGCTATTTCTTTTACTAAAACATCTCTTTGGTCTTTTATTATAGTAGGTAATTGACCTATCATCTTCATTTCAGAAGTAATCGCAGCAGATTGGGCAATAACATCACTTCTGGAAATGAAACCATCTCTGTTTTGTTGTTGTAAATCAGCTAAACGAGTTCTTGCTTGACTTCCTGCATTAGCCCAATACTTATCCATATCCTGTATTCCAGTAGCAACGAAATTAGTAGATTTACCTAAAACTTCTGACTGTACTCGTCTCTCCTCTCTAACCTTGTCTCTAATCGCAGTGACCTGAGCTTGACCAGCTAAAAACAATTCTGATATAGAACCATTTTTACTTTGTACTGGCTTTACTAAATAACCTCCTCCGTATGCCATTAATTATATTTTTTAATTTTAACTTGTTTATTTCTTCTTTTTAGGCTTACTCATTCCAAACTGAAACATTCCCATAGGATCAAATCCAGCTTCAGCGTTTGCTGCTTCTTGACCAATACCTGCGCCCATCATTGTTTTTGAGAAGTTTGTTATTGCATCTCCCTTCATTTGTTCACCTCCCGCAACCTGAGCCTGAAGACTCTGAACTTCATTGAAATCTCTTTGCTCTTGCATTCCTCTTCTTTGTTGCTCGTCTTGAACTCTAACCATATCAGCATCAAACTCTTGCTTCTGCATGTTTCCGTATAATTGTTGTTCTTGTGCTCCCGTTTGTTCTTCTCCAGCAGTTAACATAGCTAACATACTTCCAGCGTCACCGCCTTGAGAAGCTACATCAGCAAACCTTTCTTTATTTTGTTGTATCTTAAGTAAAGCATCTTCTTCTAATTTCAATGAAGGAGCTAAAGTTTCTGCTGCACTCGCACTTAAATCTTGCCATTGAAACTGATCTAATTTTCTTCTTCCTTCTGCAGCGGCAGCTGATCCACCAATAAAATTCATTACAGAACCAGCGGCCCCGCCTATCATCCCTAATGTTGTTAATAAAGCCATGTGTTAATATTTTTTTTCGTTATACAAATATACAAAATTTACATATAACTCTTCATCACTTCACTATTTACAGCGTACAGTTCAATAAAACTTGTAGAATTGTTAAATAGTTTAATGGTTGAGTGATATCCTCTTAATCCAAATGATTCTGAACCAGCATCTTTTGCTACAAAACAAAAGTTACCAACAGAAGGTGAATTTACAGTACTAACAGTAGTTATAACATTTGCAGTTATGTCACTGATAACACCAATCTCTAATGATGAACCGTTGTTTAAAAATAATTTATCCCCTCCAACAGCATCAGAATTGTTTGCAGATATTTGATTAGGAATATCTCCTGTAAACTGATATTGATTTGAGCCTGGTGTAGATTGTAAGTTACCTATACCTATAATAGATAACTCGTTAAAATCTAATAAACTAGAAGAATTTCTTCTAATATAAGCATATTGAACACCTTCTTTATCTATAAATTTTATGTTAGTAGAACTTCCTATTACACCAGTTTCTATTTCTGAATTTAAAGTAGCGTACCAATTACTATTATTAGACTCCAATCCTAAAGTTTTAAATACTTTAATAGTTGATGGTTCTGTATTAGCTGAAATAGTTACATTACACCCATAATTACTTCCGTAAAAATTAGTTCTAGTATCGTTTGAATCATGGATATAAATATTTCCATTTTTAAAACTATAGAAGTTATTACCTAGTCTATCCATCCACTCTGGTTCATAAGAGTGAAAGGAAGTCCAGCCTTTATTTATTTCGTCATATGTTATTGTCGTCGCCATTAATCGTCTAATATTTTAGGCCATGCTAGAGTATTGTTAGGATCAAATCCTAAATCATCTAAAGCCTTAGTTACGTGATATAAGTAGTAATATTCCCATTTATCAAAAGTACCAGTATAAGGAACTGGTTTATCTGGCGCTTGTGAGTCGTCAGGAGTTCCTGATCCAATTGTATCTTCTATATCGTACTCGAATGTGAATGTTCCTCCAGAGGTGCTTAAATCGCTTAATCCATTAGTTCCAGTATAAGCTCCTGCCCCTGTTTCTACAGCTTGCATTAATGTTTTAAAGTCAGGAGATCCATCTACCTGAAATACTATACCTCTATAAAATGTAGAGTTTGTAGCATTTAAAGTAGCAACTCTAGACCTTAAATTAGCTATATCAGTATTAAAAGTTGAGGTTCTAGCGGTTGTGTTACTCCAACTTCCACCATGATAAGCAACATTTGCTTCATCTTGAAATACCATAAAGATAACATTATCAGCATCCGCAGGAAAAGAATTTTGACTTGAAGTAGATATATAATCTTTAACATCTGGATCAGTAAGAGCCGCTAAAGTTCTTTCATCTGTCCAATTATATGTTTGGTCTCTTAATATAACATGAGAATCATAAGCAGTGCTTCCGTTTGTAGCATTATCTGTATTCCCTTGTGCTGAAGTTTGTCCTGTAGCATAAAGATCTTGTAAAACAGATTTTAATGAATTTGTTTTCATTTGCTGTAAAGCATTCTCACTATTATCCATAGACCCACTACTATCGAAATAGATATATATATAAGTATTTTCGTTAATAGACAAAGCTTCGGTAGCTAAAGTAGCTGTTGCAGAACAAGCACCATCTCTAGTAACTTGATATGTTATACTATCATTTAATCCCTGGCCAGCAGTATGAACATACTGTATAGAGGTTGAAGGAGTTCCAGACACAACAGTGGCAGTACCATTTGTCGGTGGACTAACTATTGTCAATGTGTAAGGACTAGGAACTGTATCGTTAGCAATAACATTTACAGTAACTGTTCCTCCATTGGTAATTCCAGTGATACTATCATCAACAAGAACCGGTAAAGTGTCTTTATAATTCCATACTAAGTAAAGATTATCGTCAGCAGAAGATTCTGTAAAAGTAAATGTTGCTGAATTTTCTTCTTGCGTAGATGTTTCTGTTTTACTTGTTGTTGGATAAGTAGCTTGAGATACTATTTGAGAGGCAGTTAAATTTGTTGCCGCTGAAACTAAGTAACCTAAACTATTACAAGAATTAAAGTCTCCTGTATGATATCCCACTTGTTTAAAAGAAGATATTGTTACTGAATCAGTAGTAGCTGGAATATATGTTGTTCCAACAGACTCTTCAAAAAATGTAAATTTAGTTAACTCACTTGCATCAAAAACATCTTCATCCTCATAATAAGGATTTGAATTTATTTTAAATCTATTGGTTATAGATTGACTTGCTTCATCTTGATCATTAACAACAACAAGGTAAACTTTTCTCTGTTGAGCTACTGGACAAGTGTGGTTTAAAGATATGTTTTGACTAGTAGATGATGTTAAAGTAATCGCAGCTATATTTCCTGATTCTAAATTAGATGCAGTTATATTTATGTTTATAGTTCCTGAAGAACCCGAACCAGTATAAGTTACACCAGCGTACACAGCAGATATTGAAACACTACTGTTTGCAGAGAACTGTATAACACTAGTACCAGGGTTGCTTCCTACAGTTAAGTTATAAGTATATGAAACACCTGCTTTTACACTTTGATTAACTACAGAAGCACAATCGTATTCTGGAGTGTTCACAATCATATCTGACTGATTCATAGATAATACGTACTGATGATTTCTAGGATCTATACCCCCTACATTAAACTTGTTTTTAAAACCATATAAAGTGTCTTTAAAATAAGATTTCATACCATAGTATGATATTGGAGTAAGACCATCTTGACCAAGTCTCAACACTGTACCTCTTGCAGCATCTGTAAAATACATACTACCTCCATAATTACCAAAACTTTCTGGGTTAATAGATATACCGTATTCTCCACTGTAAGCAACATCTTGTCCTAAAACTTTTTCTATAGTAGTTAAAGAAGCTGATCCATCTGAAGAATGAACTAAACTCTTACCGTACAGTACTTTAGAAACTCTATCTTCCTGGAATACAATTAAATCTGTTTCTCTAGCAAAAATCTTTTGAATAGATCCGTATTTAGCATCCATTAACTTTGTGATACCTCTCCTATTATTAAACTCATTAAGAGAGTTGTAAGAGCTGTTTTCATTATATGCTCCAGAGTAAGTTAAAGTCGTTGTGTTGTAAACTCTTTTATATCCATCTAATAAAGATAGGTTTGGTCTTAAGTCTATATTATAAAAAGGAGCATGTCTTTCGTCTCTAACTTGACTACTTTCAACTGAATTACCAAAAGAAAAACAATTTCCTACAGTTAAATCTACTATAGCAGATTGAGAAGCTGTTTGAGTTTGAGCAGTTCCCTCGTGATACCCTCCAACAACGTCAAACGTTTGCTCTGTTTCATAATATATGTCACTATCTAAATCCGCTGGATCTGTTTCAAATATTAATAATCCATTTACTAATACTAATTCAATATCAGCATTACAATAACCAGTTTCAAGCTTTCTTGTAAACTCAGTTGTTTGTACATTAATTAAATGTCTAGTAGCAGTTCCAGTTCCTGTTTTAGAGAATCTGAGTAAAAATTGATTATCGTTATCAATGTAATAGTTTTCACCTGCTGGTTTTTCCCAAGCTGTTTCCGCTACAAGAAACTTTTCAAAAGCAGAAGTAGTAGCATCACCTGCATAATTACCTCCAACTGAAAATTCTTTCTCATAAAATCTAGAGTCATCACCATTACTATCAGATCTCTCCCAAGCGTCAAATTTCATAGATATAGTAGACCCTTGATTAATTCCTAGATGCGAATAAGTAGCACCTTCCTTCACTTGACTTAATCCAAATTCTTCTTCTTGAGGTAAAGTAACATTTGAATATCCGTTACAAACACCTGAAAGACCCCAAGGAACTCGATCTGTTCCTGAGTAAGATGCAAAATTATTTGGATTAAAGTCCATTTTAAACCCATTAGGTTTAATCTTCATGTATACTCCTGGTATTTCTTTTATTTCACCTTCTGCTGCATCTAAATTACCACTCAACCATCCTTCGTTAGATTTAGCGTCAGTAGACTGATCTACATCTAAAGTGTTTTTTATTTGATAATCTAAAACTTTAACTTTAATTTCTTTAATTAAAGGGCCGTCATCATCAGATTTTACGACTAAATTAGTTCCTATCTCTACTTTATTTATATTGTTACCAGTCATTAAAACCCACCGATAAAGACCATCTTCATAAAAAATAGTGCTATATACATTGTAGTATTGATCTCGGTTTGATTTAATAAAAAATTTATATCTATCAGCCCAGTATGGAGGCAAGTGGTTTAATGTTATTTTAGCTCTGTTAATATCAACAGAATTTTCTATAGGAATAAATACCTCAGAAGAATTATATCCAGAAGTGTTAGATGCAGGTATTATTGAACTATATCTTCCATCTTTATCTAAATAAACTAAACCAAACTCATAACTTCTATTACTCTTTAAAGATAGATTAGAATTTGTTTGCCTAACATAAAACGCTGAATCAGAAGTAAATTTGAAATTTTCTACTGTATTAGTAAAATTAACATCATTAGTATCTCCAGGAGTGTTATCTACTTGATGAGTTATTATAGGAGATTTTAGTGTTATTACAGTTGATGTTGCTGAAATTACAGAAAACCCTCCATATGTAACTAAACTAGTGTTAGCTGGGCTGGTTGTTGTTACTAATGCAGCAAAATTATTTGTTAAAGCTAATAACAACTCTTCAAAATCAGGAGAGTTAGAAAAATCCAATGCATTTGAATAACTTTCAGTAAGCTCTACAGCATTATCACCAGCAAAAGAACCATTAAAATAAAAACTAGGAGATGTTCCTGCTTGATCAGACTCTAATTCAAGGCCAATAAAAACAGAATAACCCTTATTCAAACTGAATGAAGAAAAATCCATGTTAAAATTAAGATCACCACTAGTAATTGTAGATGTTCCTTCGTAACCGTCTTGAGCTAGAGAAACTTTTTCAGCAGTATAATCTATCTTTATTTTATCTGTATCAGTTATTGTTCTTATTAAATCATATTGTTTCGTAATATTACCAAAAACAATTCTATTCTGTATAAAATCTTGAGCTTTTGCAGTTAAAGGAACGTCATCAAATATTCTACCTAACTCGTCATCTGGTAAAGCTCTGTATATTTTCTTATTACTAAATGAATATGTCTTTTCAGTATCATTTAAATATCCTTTTTCTTTTTTATTTAAGTTTTCTATTACAAAAATTAAACTAGAACTAGGGTTTTTAAAGCAAATCTGGACATCAGTAACTCTTTTATCTCCAGTATTAAATCCAATTCTGTATGCATTAAATATATTAAGCATGGAATTGTTTTCCATTGTAGAGTAATCTAACTTAAACTTAGTAGATGGAGTAAATTGGTAATCAGTAAAAGAAGATAAAGCAGAATACTCACCATCTAAATACTTATATCTATAAGAAAAAGCAAAATATTTCTCTTTTACAGCGTTCTCAGTAACCTGGGCTGTAGTAAATGGAGATACACTAGGTGCTTTTCTAGGTGGTTTTTTATACAAGTTTATATCATCCTCAATAAAGCTATTTGCTCCATAGGTTTTTGCTCTTTCAATATTTATACATCTAGGAGGATTTAATCCATCTGTCCATAATAATAAATTTTGATTAGTAGATGTATTGTATATTACATTTGCTCCAGTAACTTTATAATACTCATCAAAGCCTATAACTTGATTTACACCTGTTCTAGTGTCTTCGAGTAATGTAGACATTGTCTCTGTCTCTGAATTATATTCATAAACAAAAGAATGATTTAATGAATTAACAACAAACCAATAAATCTTTTCTCCAACCTCATCAGAAACAGATCCTATACACATAGGATTATTTGACTCAGAAATAAACGTAAGTTTAGTATTCCCTCTTTCGTTTTCTACTGCACCTGCATCTGAACCAGCGGTATTAACCACTCTGACATTTAAAGCATCTACATATTCCCCTGGAGGAACAAGACGCTCGTCAAAGTCTTTGTTCATTTTTCCTTTTGAAAAGGTATTTTGTATTTTCATATTACTTTATCCACTTATCACGACCTCTCAATATCTGAGTTAATTCGCTTAGTTTTATTGAATTCAATCTAATTTTAGCATTCCTTAAAGCCGCTGAAGATTGCTTGCTAGTTCTTCTTACAATATATTCCTGAACCCCAAATTTAGATTTTAATATTATAGCTTGTAAATATTCATACATAAAAGTTTCAGCTAATTTATGAACTTTTATTTCACTATCAGATAATCCATATACTCCATCAGAGACATATTGTATAATAATATTTTGTTCTTGCAGGTTTGAGCTGAATAATATCATTCCTGAATTCTTGTCTATAAGGTAGCTTCCGTTACTATTAGCTGTAGAACCATCCATTCCAAATCTTCCTCCACGAGAACTCTTCCCTGAGCTTCCTAAACTGTCTGACCCTTTGTTCTTCCAGTTAGTTTCTATTACTGGAGTTCCGGTTAAGGCATTTCCGTTAGCATCTAAAAGAATGTTTTTTTGAGCAGTGTTATCTTGTAGGTATGATTTTGTTATTTTGGAATTAAAATTCTGCATTATGTCATGAGTAAGACCATCATTACCGACATAAGAAACTTTAACTAAACTAACGAAATCGTGTGGTAAATGCATTTGCAAAGTCTGTGGTACTTGAGCTTCAAATCCAATAACCTCTCTTAATGCATCATAGTGAATTTCCTGCAAACCTCTTTTTGCATGAAAAACAACTTCATTTCTTTCTACCTTATTAATAACTTTGTCATCTCCAACATAAGTTAAAAGAAAATTATTTATAATATCCTCTAGTAAAAGGTATTGATATGTACCCCAATTATCATTAGTAGGTTCATTACCACTGTTTTGGTAATATTGAGATTGAGTTAAGTTTTGTCCAATTATAGGCATAATCTATGTGTTTTGTTTTTGGTATGTCTGACCTTCCATTGCATTAGTTGCTTGTACAACATCATTCTCTCTTATACTTAACCCTGCTAATTTACATATTTTTACAACTAAAGAACTTTCATCAGAAGATGGTATTTCAAAGTTAGTTGATGTATCAGAATTATATACTGGGTCATTATTAATTGTATTATATCCCCAATTAGGATCTAATGGTTTTCTTACATAATTACAAACTAAAGGCGGCTCTGTTCCTTGTGGAGTAGCTGCTGTATAATATATACTTAAAGGTCTTACAAATAAGTTTGATCCATTTCTTTTATATATTGGATAAGTTACAGAAGGAGCTGTTAAATTACTTGAAGATAACATATCAAACTTTGAAGTTGGTACTCCCTGAACTATCTTACTTTTGTAAGTTACGTTAATTAATTTATATAAATTTACTGGTAAAATGAAATAATCTTCAACACCACCTACAGATGTAGAACTAACATCTGTGTAGTTTAATGTTGAGCTTGTAGTAAATATGTCTATTTTATTTTGTATTTGAGATACTGTATCTCCATGGCCTATTGCTTTTTTTCTAGCATTTTGAAGCTGCATAGCCTTTGAGTAATCAGAAAAATACTGCTCAAACATCTCTAATTGAGCTTGCTTTGCAAAATAATTATACTCTAAAGGAGCAATGTACCCTCTATTGTCTTTATTCAAAAGAAACAAGACGGTGTTTCTTACACTGTTAATCATTGGATATATTTTTTACAAAAATACAAAAAAAAAGAGGTCGCAAATTGCAACCCCTTATTAACTTTAATAGTAATTAGTTTATTATTATAGACTATTTGTTATTTTTTGCAAAACATCTAATCCCTCGTCTGTTTTAAAGAATAAAGCTAATCCGCTATATACGTTTTCACCATAAGGTACAACTATTACTTTTTGAGTTTTCTTGTCTCCCCACACAACTGTTCTGTTATCTGTTTTAACATGAAGAATATTCATCTCAACAGCTCTAACTGCTAAGTTTCTTAATTTTAAGTTCTCATCATTTAAAAGATCCATGAACTCTTCTGAGTTATTTCCTGCCCAGATAATCATATCTCTCTTAAGTTCTGATGAAGTCATTAAGGATATATTGCTTTTTCCTTTCAAAACAACTCTTGCAATTGCTTCAAGGTCATTAATGTCTAGGTCTTTAGCTGCTATTTGAGCATCTAACCTTCCAACCATTACTTGAACTTCTTCATTTGCATCTTTTTCTTTGTCAAACTCTTCAAATTTAACTCCAAAAGAAGGGTGAATCATTAAAAATTTCTGAAGATTTTGATCTCCAGCATCAACAATTAATTTTCCATCTGTGAAAACTATTGGTGATAAAGTTACTAATCCATCTTGTTCATCAACAAATGGAGAAATTTGATTTGTAGCCCATCTTAAAGCTCTATTTAATCCACTGTCATTATATGTAAGTGGTTTAGAACCTGTATGCTTTACAGCGATCATATGTCTTATTGGTGTTCTGTTGCTCGTTAAAACGAAAACCCTTGTCTTAATTTGTAAGTTAGGGAAAAGGCCAGGATAGCCTGTTTTTGAATTTTTTACTGCCATTATATTATAATTTAATTAGATTTAAAAAAAAAGAGGGTATCGATTAAGACACCCTCTTTAAATGTACTAGTTCATTAATATGAAGTTATTAGCTCCCATAACACAAAGTGCTCTTTCTGATAAGAAATGTACTTCCATGTTATCTTTATCTGTAGTAGATGCTCCACCAGCAGATCCAGTTACCCAAGACTTATACTTTCTGTCTTCAGTAGCAGACTGACGGTAACGAACATGTAAAAATGGTCGTTTAGCGTTTTGTCCTAATACCTGATCGTAGATAGTAGTTGTCCCAGCAGGAACCATAATTCCGTCAACACCACCAATGTTACCTCTTGTAGTAGCATCGTTTAAGTATTTCCAGTCAGACTTATAAAAGTCATATCCAATTCTAAATCCAGTAAATCCTAGATTTAAAGCCATGTCTTCGTCGTTATCAAATAAACCATAAGAACTTGTAGAAGCTCCAGAGTTGTTTTGATCAGCTAATACTCTATCAATTTTGAAAGAAGTATCTCTGTTTACGAAAAGAACATTTTCTTGAATAGCTCCTTCTTTATCAAGAACTTTAGCGAAAGCCTCAAGATCATCTCTATCCGTGATATCTCCAGATGAAGTGTTTCCTCCATTTTCGATTTCATAGAAAAGACCTTTTGTACCTTTGTAACCTGCAGTTAAAGCAGCAGAAGCCGCGACAGCTGGTTCTCCTTCTACCATTGAAGTTTCAAGGTAGTCTTCGAATCTTAATCTCGTTTCGTGCTCAGACTTCAAGTACCATAAGTAACCAGAAGCTCCGTTTTCAGTAGTTACTTCTACCCAACCAACATGTGCCATCTCAGATCCAGATACTTCGTATTTGTCTTTGATGATAATAGGGTTGTTCTCTTTAGCTTCCATACTAGCTTGTAAAGATCCAGACATTCCATTTGTTCCTTTTTTAAATTCAGAACCGAATACAAAGATTTTTACAGCATCAGAAGCAGAAAAAGATCCTGCTCCAGTAACCATATCAGCGTGTGAGTAAGGTGCTACTTCGATAGAATCAGCTGCGCTAGCATCTGTTACTAAAGCTTTAATTTGTACAGTAGCAGCTGCGTTAGAAACAATAATCGTTTGATTAGTTCTAAAGTCATGCCCTGTAGCAGCGATAGTATTACCATCTGTAATAACCCCTGCAGCTTGTACGTGTAACCTTCCTTGCTCAGTCCACTTAATTAAGTCAGAACTAGATGGAAGTTCAGCTCCAACTAATCTTAAGAAAGACGCGATAGATCTGTTTCCATATTTTTCAAATTCTTTCTCATACAAATCTGGTAAATGTTGTTGTGCGAAAGTATAGTCAGCGTTACTAAGGTAGTTAGCATTTTGTAACCCCTTACTTGGCGCTGGCGTAAGAGCTGTAGAACCTGCGATAGTTCCTGCTCCTCCGAATGTAATTGCTTGTGCCATTTTTTAATTTTTTTTAAATAGTTTAACGTTTTTTAATTTTTAGTCCTGAACTAAAGTCTCCGGCATCTTGTAACACTTTAAACTTAGTCCCAACTGTTGATGAATCTACTTTACTTCTGACGTCCATATTTATATTTTTCCCGTCTTGTACAACTTCATTTACTGCATCGGATTTACCCTGCTCGTAAAAGAATTTTGCATACTTTTCAGGATCCATAGCCATATCCATAGCTTTATGGTAATCAGCAGCATTATTCAAAGATCCTTTATCATCAATATGCTTTGAAATAAAATTGTTAAGGTTACTATTCTTCTCCATAACTCCTTTAGGGTCTTTGGGATTAAAAACAACTTTCTTTTCTCCTACGTTAAATTCAAAACCTTTGAATTCGTTATTGAATAGTTTTTGTGTTTTTTTGTCAAAGACAACACGTTGATTATCTTGAATCTCTTTGTTTTTTTTAGATTCCTCTTGGTACTTATTGTAATTACTAAATGCATCTTTATATTCTTGTGGTACATTCTCATCACTTGACTCAAGTGGAGATTTGTATTTTTCCTTCAGATTATTAAAATACTCTTTAGCTTTAAATAATTCTTTTTTCTTTTCAAGTTCTTTTACTTTCTTCTGAGATTCAGTATCAACAGAATCATTAGAATTAAACTTCTCTTCTATTAAAAAAGATACATCCTCATCGTTAAGACCTGGATTCGTTTCTTTATAATATTGAACAAGAAGATCATTTTGATTTGATTCATCAAAATCTTGCTGTAACTTCATATAATCTTTTAAACCTCTTTTGGTTTCTTTCTTATACTCAAGATACTTCTCAATCTCTTCAGGTAGTTCCTGAACTTTACTTTTTTCTTTATTTGAAAGAACGTCTTCTAAAGAATCTATATCCAACTCATACTTATCAGTTAAATATGAACTTAATATTTCCTCTTTAGTTAGTTTTTTTTCTTCTTTTTTATCAGAAGATTCTTCTTTTTTTTCTTCAGCTTCAGGAACTTTTTCTTCTTTATTATCCTTTGTTTCTTCTTCTGGTTTTTCTTCTTCTTCCTTTTTCTCTTCTAAAGGTTTAGAAAAATCAACCTTAAAATCAACATCTACTGATTGGTCTGTACTGGTATCAACCCCCTTATTGGTTAGGTCTACCTTTATTGTGTTATCACTCATATTATATTAAATTAAATTTTACGTTACAAAAATAAACTAAATTACAACATGTTTTGTTGATTCATTTGTTGCATCATTCCAGCCATTGGATCTTGATTAGGTTGTTGAGGTTGTCCACCCATTGCAGGCATCTCTAATCCACCTAATCCTTGTTCTTGTCCTTGAGGCTCTTGTCCTTGACCATTTTCAAAATCAGTTGGTGGTAAGTCTTTTTTTCTTTGACTTATCATTTTACTTTGTTGAGAAGCTTGTTTTTCTGTTCTTTTATCTTTTCTATCTTCCTTTTCACCTTCTCTACTTGAAAAACCCTCTATCTCTAATTTCTTTAATTCCATTGCATGTTCGAACTTCATTTGCTCTAACTCTTTCTCCAACTTAGCCTTTACCTCTAGTTTCTGAAGATCCATTTTATTTGTCATTTGAAGCATTTGAGCTTCAGACTGAGCTTTAATATTATTTTCTTGAGTTCTGGCTTGAGCAGCAGATTGAGCAGACTGAGAATTAGCTTCAGTTTGCATTTTAGTTTTCTTCTCCTCAAGAGACATATCGTTTTCTTCTTTCCTTGCTTTTCTTACCTTAAGTAACATATTGGCTAAATGTAAATTATTAACCATTCTAAGATCAATAACATCATCTAAATCTATCTTACCAGATTGTAATGCTAATTGTATATTTTGTTCTAGCAATGATTTTTCTTCTTCATCTGGTTCTAATTCTATATAAATACCAAAATCATGAAGATGTAAGTTTTGTATTTCAGAAATTACCTGAAAGTTATTTTTACCAATCATCTTAGCAAAGTCTTCGCTAAATGAAGAGTATTTTAATATATCAGATATTCTATAAGATAAAGCAGTACATAATTCTTTAGTGATATTTATACCAGCCTGAACAACATGCCTAGTTGCTGTGTTGCTATTTAAAGCCGCTAATTTCTGAACACCTACCAAAGAGTATTGATCTGGTGAACTTCCATCTCTAGCTTCATTAATACCTGTAGCAGCTCTAATCATATTAAGCTGATAGTTATACATATTAATTAAACTAGATATTTTAGCATTAGACCCACTACTTGTTAATTCTTGTATTGGAACTCTAGCATTATTAAATTCTCCATCTTCAGTATAACTTCTACCTATAACACTACCTGTTTGGAAGTACATAGATAAAGCTTCTGAAGGATTATATGACGCTCCGTTTCCTAAATCAACACTATTTAAACCATCGGCATCTATAAAAACCCCATCTGGAATCATTTTAGATACTACTTGTTGTAACTTAAGGTGTACTAATTGTATTTGATCAGCAAAAGGAATCATTCTTTTAACTAAAGAATCAACTTTACCTTTTGTCATTTTAGGTGCAGATAATAAATAAGGTGCACAAGTTTTTTGAAAAGCAGACTTTGGCCTAACCATATTCTGCATAAGCTCCCACTTGATAAGTTTATTACTTCCCAACACCATAACTCCTTCATACCAAACATCTATTCTTCTAGACGCCTTTACAAATCTTTCTGTTTCTCCTTCTGGATTAAAAGAAGAATCTTTTTTTATAGGTTTTTGACCACCATTTACGGTTTCTTTTATTTTATATACAATTTCTTTATCTGTTTTGTAACAGAAATATAATAAAGAAACGTTAGAATTATCTGATCCACCAGATTGATTTACTGTTGATTTAAACCCATCAAGTCTACTTGCTGTTTTAGCTAAATCTTCTAACTCTTCTTGAGTTAAATTAGGATTTATCTTTTTTAATTCAGTAACATGAGAATTTTTTACCTCTCCATAATAATAACAATCCTTAAAAGAAGGATCTTCTGTTGGAGAATATATTAAATTAACTGGATCTACATATTCTATTCGAACTCCATCATGAACATCAAAACTATGCTTAATAGCTGATATACCTAAAACTACATTATCCTCTGTAGTTCTTTTAGATAACTCTTCATAATCGTTAAGCTCTAGCAATGAATTTATAGCTGTTTCTTCTGCTATCTCTATTCCTTGCTTATATTTAAGCTTCATGTATAAACCTAGTTCTTCAGTAGTTCTAGGTAACTCACCTTCTTCGAAATTAAATATATCAACTCCAGTTTGTTCTTTAAGTTCTTTTAATGGTTGATAAGCAATCATATCTGCTTCCATCTCCTTTCTAAAATCCTCTCTAATTTCACTAGAGTAAGAATCTACAGCTTCAACTTTAACATCGTATAATCTATTAGCTATTCCGTTAACTACTATATCTACATATTTAGGTATAATAGCTACAGGAGTCCAATCTAAATTTAGATAAGATAAATCTCCATTAATAGATAATTCGTTTTTATATTTTTCTACTGGCTGTTCAGCCCTAGCATAAAGTCTCCTTAACAAGTATTCAGATCTCATGTCTCCATATAACGAAGACCCTCTGTCTCTCGAAAACCATTCTGATTCAATTGCCTGACCTACACGAAGACCATACTCCAATGTTTCTTTTTCTTTATCTGGAGCAAATTGATTAGGGAATCCTGTTCCAGAAGTGAACTTTGGGTTATTTATCATATCTATGTAATAATTTCACTAACAAAACCTTTGTTACTGTACTTTGCAAAGTTAACATTTATTTGATCACGTTTTTTTACTCCCCTGTTCTTATTACTTTGATTAGCCATTATAGCAAACCCTGAACTAACAGTAGCATCAAACTTAGTTCTATTGTTAATATCGTAGTTAGACCAGTCTAATAGAGTTCTATTAAAAAACATATTCCCACATGATCCAAAATCAACATCTTCTTGATTAGTTATAACACCAACATTATTTTCGATGTAGCTTTCTATAGCTTCAGCGTGTACAGAAATTACAGCAGAAGAAGAAGGAATTCCACCTAATTCTTTTTCTGATTTAGAAAGTATATTCCTATGCTTATCAGGTCTGTTTAAAGAAAACCCCCTGTAACCTCGCTCTTTTAAATAGTATAGTAATCTAGGTTTATTGTTTTCTACAAGTATAGGCATACCATAGTAATGAAGAGCCATTAAAACATCTTCATAAAATATTTCAGCAGTTGGAGGTCTAGATATATATTCTAAAAAAAACATATTAGTTGGAGCATCATCCATATGAAACTTAGTCATTCCAGATAAAGACCCTTTAGATCCACCACCACCTACAGTTCCTGATATATCATATGAATCACATCCAAAAGAACCCATGTGAATGTTTCCGGGATGTTTTTTATTTCCTTTCACAATCACGTTATTCATAAGACTAGGTGAAGGCATCCATGAAATATAAAATCTACCTTTATTATCTGGAGCCCAAACAACTTCTGTATCTCTTTCTCCATTCTTCCAATGAAAATTACCTCTCATTATATTACTTTTAACAGCAAAAGAATCATTGTAATCTATTTGTTCATATAACCTAGTAAGATTAAATAAAGTGTTTTTTGATTCATCTCTAAAAGCATGAGACTCTGTTTTAGGAAACTGCCTATAAAATTCATTTAAAGCATCTGAATCATTTTTTAAACCATCAACCTCATTATCCCAACTCTCTAATACCCCGGAGTCTATAACATCTCCATAAGAATCTAAGACCTTACTATCTGGAGCATCAAATACAGGGTGTCCGAACTCATCTATATATCCTTCAAAATTCCATTCCATAGGAATAAATAAACTATAAAGTCCAGACTGAGTTTGTCCATTTTTATTTCTTTGTGTAGCGTCAGAGTTTTCGTAAAGTTTTTTAAAGTTTCCACCACCTTTTTCTAAGGCATTAGAAGTAGATCCCATCATACATTTACCTATAACCCTAGAACCTAACCTTAATGTTGTTTTTGTAACCCTCCAGTTGTTGAGGATGTTTTCTGGTTTCTCCCATTTACCCGCTTCATCATGGACGAGGAGGGATAGTTTTTCTCCATCATAGGAGTTGTCGCCCGTATTTTTCCAGTCAATGGTTGTGTCCAGCCCTTCCATTTCTTGAGGCTTATCTTTTGAATCGAATCTTTTTCTTGTAAATTTGGATGCTGGTACTCTATATGCGAGTTCCGTCTTGGGACGATCCATACCGTCCTGTATTGGTCTGAAAAAGAATGGATAATTGATTGAAATTGGAACCACTTTATCTGTGAACATCTTTTTCGCATCGGCTCCAGATTTGGACAGAATCCCAAACCGTGAATCGGAAGATATGGTCGCCAAGTTAACAGTCTCTGCGGATGCCATGAACGAAAAACCACTACGTCTATTCTTGAGATAGCACATTCCGTAACATCTTTTATCCGCTTTACATGCTTCCCAAAAGATAAAGAATATCCTGTTAGCTTCCCTGAAGTCTGGGTTTCCAACATCGATTTTTGTCCACTGCAAGTACATATAGTGAGAGCCAGTAATATAAGTGCTAACCCCTTTATTTGTAAACCAATAACCCTCTTCACGCCTTTTAAATTCATTATCTATGTAGTTATGCCAATTACCTTTAAATTCATCAGGCAAATCCTTCCAATCAAAAATACTTTGTACGTTTTTTAATTCTTTTGGATAGTCCTCTTTAACCCATTTCTTTGTTTTGGCAACGTTGTTGGGTTTAGGTAATGCAATAATCAGGCCTTGAATAGAATATATCTCTCCTATTTCACCTGTTCTACTAATAATAATAACATCATACTCTTTATTATAGCCATAAGACCATAATTTATTCTTATTATTATGCCTTATAACCTTTTCAGGTATTATATTCGACACAACAGAGTATAAAGTTTGTTTATACATTATTTAGATCTTCTTTCAGCAAACCCACTAAATGCTTTTTTATCGTTTTCAATAGGTCTATTTTCTATATAACTCTTTTCTTGTTCTATTCTAGAAAGTATCTCAAAAGCATCGAATATTGCTAGCTTTTTTGTTGCTGCCGCATTCTTAAGCCTGTCCGCAGATACATCATCTTCTGTTCCTGTAACAATTTTTTCCTTTGCTACGTTAATTAACTCATCTACAGCTTGATGTCCAGCCTCTATAATTCTTCTTTTAATCTCATTTAAGTCTTGCATGCCATTTCCTTATTAATTCTATCAATTTCTCTTTGTAAATAATCCTTAGCTTTTAAAAGATCTTGTAATTCATCCTTCTTCTTACCTGCTCTTACAACGTACTTAATGACGTTACCTCTACAGAAATTTACATTATAATCATTAATTACATCAATTAAGTCGTAAGTTTTTCCATTATCATAATGTGGTTGTGTGCTTTTCATATTTATAAATTTAACTTAAAATTGTACACACGTCTTTAGTGTTCATTCTATATAGTACTTCGTCGTTTATAACAAACTTATACTCACTGTTTTTGCTAAAGTTTATTTTACATTTTTCGTTAACTCCTAAATTCCTTAAAGAATTATTGGAATAAACTACAACACCTGTATTCTCTTCCAAACCTTCTTGATGAAGATACTTATGTTCTAAGTCTATAGGTTTCACAAAACAAAATTCATCCACTGAATTCCATTTTACACCATCGTGATATAAATAGAATTGACTAGGGTCTATAAAATATATATTATCTTTAAAGAAATTAGGAGACCTCCTAGGCCTACCTTTCATATCATAATATATTCTAAAAACATTATGATGAACTACAATAATGTCTCCTTTTTTAATCTCTCCCTTATAATAATTAGGTACACAGATTACTTCAGCGAATCTATTTACATTTTCGTGATTTTCAACAGAAGAGTTGATTATAATCTTCTCTCCTGCAATCTCTATTGTATTTTGATATTCGCTTCCTTTTGGTTTAATTAAAAAAAAGAAAGGTGATTTCATTAAAAGTTTATATTGAATTCGACACAAATAGGAACATTCTTGTTAAATGATTTCCATGGTATAATTTCATCTTTCTTTTTGATGAATATAAAATAAGATTCCTGGTCAACATCATACTCTATTAAAAATATAGTATAATTTCCACCTAATATCTCTTGCCCTACAATATAATGCATAGCACTAGACTTATAATCTGCACCTATAGATATCTTACGAATTTGCATAAATTATTATGAATCTAATTCTGAAAGAGTTCCGTCTTGAATGTTTATAGAAACTTTACCATATGCAGTCTCTAGAGAGTCTTGCATTTCTTTTAGGTTCGTTTGAATACCATTTATTGAGCTTATAATATTAGCTTTTTGGGTTTCAAGTTGACCAATAGATAATTGAGCTTTATTCAACTCATTGATAATTCCTTGTAGATCTCTTAACTCTTCATCTGTGATTTTTTCCACTGGTGGAGCTAAACTAATTGTGTTTTTTGACATGATTTGATTTAATTTATGTAAATATACGAATTATTTCTTTTATATATTTAGTTTAATAACTAGCATTTATTGAAT
>TARA_R110002124_G_scaffold15614_3_pt1 | contig 20029 bp, 18 predicted proteins | sample TARA_R110002124 | Tara Oceans TARA_R110002124 (sample SAMEA4397445) | marine metagenome | biome: Polar Biome; feature: [SRF] surface water layer (ENVO:00010504); material: water (ENVO:00002006), including particulate matter (ENVO:01000060) such as... | depth 5 m | reverse complement strand
TTTCCGAAATCGGATCGGCGGTGAACAGGATGCCCGAAAGCTCGGGCGACACCATGTGCTGCACGACCACCGACAGCGCGACCTGCTCATGCGCGAATCCGTTCTGGATGCGATAGAGAATCGCGCGGTCGGTATAGAGCGAGATCAGGCATGCCTTGATCCGGCCCAGCAGCGCATCGATGCCGACGACGTTCAGGTAGGTGTCCTGCTGCCCGGCAAACGACGCGCCCGGCAGATCCTCGGCGGTGGCGGAGGAGCGCACGGCATAGGCCTGCTCCGTCCCGGCGCCCGCCCAGGCGGATCGCACCTCGGCAACCAGATCTTCGGGCAGGTCCAGTTGGCCCAGCCTGGCGCGGACGCTTTCGCCCGCCAGCCGCAGCGCGGGCAGGTCTGCCGGGTCCAGCCCCGCCAACAGACGCCCGATCTCGGCCTCGGCCGGGGCAACAAAGGCGCGGTAGCCCTGCGTGGTGACGCAAAACCCGTCCGGAACCGGAAACCCGGCGCGGCTGAGTTCGCCCAGGTTGGCCCCCTTGCCGCCCACCATGGGCAGGCTGTCGCGGTCGATCTGCGCGAAGGTCAGGACAAGATCGCTCATGGCGTTTCCTCGATGATGACGGCGTCGAACATGCGCAGGATGGCGTCAGCGCCGGTCTGCGGGTCGATGGCGGCGGCTGTTGGTTCGAACAGCGTATGGGCATAGAGCATCCCGGCCAGATTTGCCGCCAGCAACGGGGCCGGAATTTCGGCACTGATGGTCCCTGCGCGCTGCTGCGCCTCGAAAAACGCAGCGATGCGGCGCGAGGTGGACTGATCCGCTTCGCGCAGCGCCCGCAGATAGGCACGGTCCTCGGCGCTGCCGTTCTGGATCAGGCGCACGATATCGCGGTTGTCGTGCATGTAGGTCAGCAGAAACCCGATCAACGCGCGTAACTGCGCGCGCACCGGCCCCTTGCCCAGCGGCAACGCCCTGATCCCCGTGACCGGTGCGTGGCGGGCGATGAAGCGGCGCAGCAAGCCGTCCTTGTCCCCGTAGCGGCGATAGATGGTCGCCGGGCCGACTCCGGCGCGCCGGGCGATGGCCTCGATCGTCGCCGCGCGCACGCCGCTGTGCAGCGCCGCTTTCAGAATCGCCGCCATGATGCGGTCCTCGATATCGGCGGGCGCGGCCCCGTCATCGGGGTTGAACAGGCGCAGGATATCGGCCTTGCTGCCAAGCCGCTGATAGACGGTCGAGCGCGAGACCCCGGCCCGCGCGGCGATATCGGACACCGACAAACGGGGTCCGTGCTGGTCGAACACCTGTTTCGCAATGCTGTGCAGCGGGTCGGCCATGGAAGAAACCACACATGATAGTTATAACTATCTATTGTATGATCCGCCCCAGGAAAAACGCAAGGGGCAATCGATTCTGCGGCTTTCGGGGCACCAAATCGCCCAAACCCGCCAGCAAACCCTTGCACAGGCCGAAACGGAATTCCTTCGCCAGGGGCCCGCGCATGACGTTCGACCAGCGCCGCGCAGGATGACGGAACAATCTGACCCCTTTTGCGCTCTATTCGGAACGCTCTCCCACTTTATGGCGGGCATCTTGCTCATTTTGGAAATTTGTTCCATTTCTGGCTAAGCATTCACTCCTCACTCGGGCCTTCGTCATGCAGCATTTTCCGATCTTCCTGGACCTGGCCGACCGCACGGTGATCGTCGCGGGCGACGGGGCGTTTGCCCTGGCGAAGCTGCGGTTGCTGGAACGGACAACCGCGCGCCTGACGCTGTTCGCCGCATCACCCAGCGAAGAGCTGGCGGACTGGGCGCGCGACGCGCAGGTCACGCTGCACCGCCGCCCGGCAACCCAGGATGATATCGCAGGCGCCGCACTGGTCTATGCCGCGCATGGCGAGGCCGAGCAGGATGCGCGGCTTCGCGCCCTTGCGGTGCGGGCCGGGGTGCTGGTCAATGTCGTCGACAATCTGGAAGCCAGCGATTTCATCACGCCGGCCATCGTGGACCGGGATCCGGTCACCGTGGCGATCGGCACAGAAGGCGCAGCGCCCGTGCTGGCCCGCGCCATCAAGACCGATCTGGAAGAACGCCTGCCGCAGGCGCTGGGGCCGCTGGCGCGCGCCGGAAAGGCGTTCCGCGCCCGGGCCGAAGCCCTGCCGCAGGGCCGGCGCCGCCGCGAGTTCTGGGCCGAGTATTATTTCGAGACCGGCCCGCAGGTCCTGGCCGAGGTTGGCGAGGAATTGCTGGATCACGCGCTGGAGGATATTCTGGCCCGGCACCTGGCCGCCGCGCCTCGGGCCGGGCGCGTCGATCTGGTCGGTGCAGGCCCCGGCAATCCGGACCTGCTGACCTTGCGCGCGCGCCAGTTGCTGGACCGCGCCGATGTGATTATCCATGACCGGCTGGTCACCCCCGAAATCCTGGAACTGGCCCGGCGCGAGGCCGTGTTCATTCCGGTCGGCAAGGAAGGCTTCGGCCCATCGGTGTCACAGGATCGGATCAACGCGCTGACAATCGACCACGCGCGGGACGGCGCGCATGTGGTGCGACTGAAGGGCGGCGACACGGCGATCCTTGCCCGGCTGGACGAGGAAACCGAGGCGCTGACCGAGGCCGGGATCGACTGGTCTGTGACGCCCGGCATCACCGCCGCCAGCGCCGCAGCCGCAGCGGCCGGGCGCAGCCTGACCCGGCGCGGGCGCAACAGCCAGCTTCGGGTGCTGACCGCGCATGACCTGAACGGTTTTGCCGAGCAGGACTGGCACGCGCTGGCCCGTCCCGGCGCTGTTGCCGCGATCTACATGGGCAAGCGCGCCGCCCGGTTCCTGCAAGGCCGGTTGCTGATGCACGGCGCCGATGGCGCAACCCCGGTGACGCTGGTGGAAAACGCAAGCCGCCCCGATCAGCGCATCTTGTCCAGCCGGCTGGACCGCCTGTCCACGGATCTGACCGCCGCGCAACTGATCGGGCCGGTGGTCACACTGTTCGGGATCAGCCCGGCCCGCGCGGAAGCCACCCTGCCCCAGTTGATCGAGGAGATGGCCTGATGCCCGCCCGCCCCTTTTCCAAGGTCGTGACCGCCAACGCGCTGATTGATGGTGACGTGGTGTATCTGGACGCGGCTGGCGCCTGGGTCGGCACCCTGAACGCCGCGCAAGTGTTCACCGACAAGGACAGCGCCAATGAGGCCCTGACCCGGGCCCAGGCCCGCAGCCATGAGGTCGTCGGCTGTTATCTGGCGGATGTGGACGTCACCGAAGCGGGGCTCGCCCCCACCCATTTTCGCGAGGAGTTCCGCAGGCGCGGCCCCTCGAACTATGCGCATGGCAAGCAAGCCACGGCCAAAGGATCGCCCCATGTATCGCTATGATGACTTTGACCACGCATTCCTGGCCGAACGCAACCGGCAGTTCCGCGCGCAGGTGGAACGCCGGCTTGACGGCAGCCTGACCGAGGACGAATTCAGGCCGCTGCGGCTGATGAACGGCCTGTATCTGCAACTGCATGCCTACATGCTGCGCGTGGCGATTCCCTACGGGTCCCTGAACCCGGGCCAGATGCGCGTGCTGGCCGACATCGCGGATCGCTGGGACAAGGGCTATGGCCATTTCACCACCCGCCAGAACATCCAGTATAACTGGCCGCGCCTGACCGATGTGCCGGACATGCTGGATGCGCTGGCCAAGGTCGGGCTGCACGCCATCCAGACCTCGGGCAACACGATCCGCAACGTGACTTCGGACCATTTCGCCGGCGCCGCAGCCGACGAGATCGCCGATCCGCGCCCCTATGCCGAATTGATCCGCCAATGGTCCACCGACCACCCGGAATTCCAGTTCCTGCCGCGCAAGTTCAAGGTGGCGGTGACCGGATCCGAGATCGACCGCGCCGTGACCCGCGCGCATGACATCGGCCTGCGCATGGTCCGCAAGCACGGCGCGGTCGGGTTTGAGGTGATCGTCGGCGGCGGTCTTGGCCGCACGCCGATGATCGGCAAAGTGCTGCGCGACTTCCTGCCGGTGCCCGACCTGTTGCCGTATCTCGAGGCCGTGGTCAGCACCTACAACCTGCTGGGCCGGCGCGACAACAAATACAAGGCGCGGATCAAGATCACGGTGCATGAAAACGGGATCGAGCGGATCCGCGAGCTGGTCGATGCCCGGTTCGCCGAACTGCGCCCGAATTTCGACGCCGCTGAAACCGTGCTGCACCTGGCCCGGATCAGCGCCATGTTCAAAGGCCCTGATCTGCAACAGGCAGACGACGGCGCGTATCACGCCGCCCGTCAGGCCGACCCGGTGTTTCGCGCCTGGGCCGATACCAACCTGCACGCCCACCGCGACGCGTCCCATGCCATCGTCACCGTCAGCCTGAAGGCGCACGGGGCCACGCCGGGCGATGCCACCAGCGACCAGATGCGCGCCCTTGCGGACCTGGCCGAGGCCTATGGCTACGGCGAAATCCGCATCAGCCACGAGCAGAATGTCATCCTGCCGCATGTGCACCGCGCCGATCTGCCCGCGCTGCACGCGGTGCTGCGCGCGCACGGGCTGGCCACCGCCAATGCCGGGTTGCTCAGCGATATCATCGCCTGCCCCGGCATGGATTACTGCGCCCTGGCCACGGCGCGGTCGATCCCGGTGGCACAGGAAATCGCCACCCATTTCGAGGCGCTGAAACTGGAGCACGAGATCGGCCCGCTGAAGATCAAGATCTCCGGTTGCATCAACGCCTGCGGACATCACCATGTCGGCCATATCGGCATTCTGGGGCTGGATCGCGCGGGCGTGGAAAACTACCAGATCACGCTGGGCGGTGACGGATCCGAGGACGCGGCGCTGGGCGATCGCACGGGGCCAGGCTTTGCCTATGACCAGATCGTGCCCGCTATCGAGCGTATCCTGCGCGCCTATCTGGACCTGCGCAATGACCCCGCCGAGACGTTCTTGCAAACCTACAAGCGGGTCGGGCTGGCGCCGTTCAAGACCGCGCTTTACACTCAGGAGCAGGCCGATGCCGCGTGATGGTTTTGACATTGGGGGCGATCTGCGGGCACTGAACACCCGTTTCGCCGACGACACCCAGGGGGCCCTGGATTTCGCCCTGTCTGGTGCTCTGGGGCGCATCGCCATGGTTTCCAGCTTCGGTGCGGAATCGGTGGTGTTGCTGCACATGCTGGCGCAGCGCCACCCGGATGCGCCTGTGCTGTTCGTGGACACGATGATGCTGTTCCCCGAAACGATGGCCTATCAGCGCGACGTGGCCCAGGCGCTGAATCTGCAAGACGTGCGGGTCATTCGCCCGACCCGAGAAGCCCTGTTCGCCCATGACCCTGACAGCGTGTTGCATCTGACCGAACCCGACGCCTGCTGCACCCTGCGCAAGACCCAGGCGCTGGAGGCCGCGCTGGACGGGTTCGACGGCTGGATCACCGGCCGCAAGCGCAGCCAGGGCGGCGAGCGCGCGGCGCTGGACCTGTTCGAGGCCGACGGCGCCCGGATCAAGGTGAACCCGCTTGCCGGTTGGGACGCAGCGCGGCTGTCGGATTACATCGACACGCACCACCTGCCCCGGCACCCGCTGGTGGCGCGCGGCTATCCGTCGATCGGCTGTGCGCCCTGCACCGGGCCGGTTGCGCCCGGCGAGGATCCGCGCGCCGGACGCTGGCGCGGGCGCGAGAAAACCGAATGCGGCATCCATGTCCGCAATGGACGGGTCATCCGTGGCAATGCCGCCCAACCCGCCGCATCCGAACAGCAGGCCGCACAATGAGCGTGATCGTCACCGATACGGGCTTTGGCCCGGACACCCATGCCGGCACCTGGTTCGACCTGGCCGCCGATATCGACCCCGACACCCTGTCCGGTCAGCTGGACGGCGTGACAGCGGTGCGCATCGCCTTTGGCAGCTTCGCGGACGGGCGCGGTTTCACGCTGGCCGCGCGCCTGCGCCGCGCCGGGTTCACCGGGCGCTTGCGCGCCGCCGGCCATGTCATCGCCGATCAATACGCCATGGCCCGGCGCGCCGGCTTCGACGAGGTCGAAATCGACGCCGCGCTGGCCGCCCGCCAACCCGCACACCAATGGCTGGCCCGCGCGGACTGGCAGGGCCATGACTACCGCGCCAGATACAAGAGGACCGCATGAACCAACCGCTTCGCACCGACCTGCAAACCATCACGCAGGTCACACACTGGACGGATGCGCTGTTTTCCTTCCGCGTCACCCGTCCGGCCAGCCTGCGGTTCCGCTCGGGCGAGTTCGTGATGATCGGCCTGCCCGACCAGACCGGAAAGCCGGTTCTGCGGGCCTATTCGATTGCCTCGCCTTCCTGGGACGACGAACTGGAATTCTATTCCATCAAGGTGCCCGATGGCCCCCTGACCAGCCGGTTGCAACATGTGCAGCCGGGCGATCCGATCATCCTGCGCCCCAAGCCCGTGGGCACGCTGGTGCATGACGCGCTGACACCCGGCCACCGGCTGTGGATGCTGGCCACCGGCACCGGGTTCGCCCCTTTTGCCAGCCTGCTGCGTGACCCGGACACATGGGAGCGCAACGAGCGTGTCGTGATGATGCACACCTGTCGCCAGGCGGATGAACTGGCCTATGGCCGTCGCCTGATCGAGGATCTGCACAACGATCCGCTGATCGGTGAATTGGTTCAGGGCAAGCTGTTCTATTATCCGACGACGACCCGGGAGCCATCACCCTATCGCGGCCGGATCACAGACAACTTGTCCAGCGGACAGGTGTTTGCCGACCTTGCGCTGCCCGGCCCGCTGGATCCGGCGATCGACCGCGCCATGGTCTGCGGCTCGCTGGCGTTCAACAAGGATGTGGCCGCGCTGCTGGACAGCTTCGGCCTGTCTGAGGGATCCAACGCCAGCCCCGGCGATTTTGTGGTCGAAAAGGCGTTCGTCGGCGACGGGGTCTGACACTGGCCCAACGGGATACCGGCGGCCTTGCGCCGGCCGGTATCTGACCCATTGTGCGCAAACCCGTTTGGCGGCACCATGCGCCGTGCAGGCCATGGGAGATGTGACGCCGTGATTATCAATCGACGACTGTTCGGATTGGGGGCGATGGGGTTTGGCCTGTCGGCCTGCGCGCGCCTTGCGCCCGGCGCCGGTAACCGCGACGCACCCGAAGGCCTGCCCCAGGACCTGCTGCCCGCCCCGAACCGCGACTACGATGCCTGGGTGTCCGGTTTCCGCGAGCGGGCGGTCGCGCAAGGGATTTCGCCGTCTACGCTGGGCACCGCCTTTTCCGGCGCGGGTTACCTGCCCGGCGTCGTGTCGCGGGACCGCAACCAGACGGAATTCACCCGCACGCTGGAGGATTACCTGTCCATTGCCGCCTCGGATGAGCGGATCGAAAAAGGGCGCGCGGCCTATGCCCGGCATCGCGCCACCCTGCGCGATATCGAGGAACGCACCGGGGTCTCGGCGCTGATCCTGACCGCGATCTGGGGGCTGGAAAGCTTCTTTGGCGAACGCCAGGGCCTGATCCCGGTCATCTCGGCCACCTCCACGCTGGCCTTCGACGGGCGACGCGGGCGCTATTTCGAGGGCGAGTTGATCGCCGCCCTTCGGATCGTTCAGAACGGCGACATACCCGCCGCGCGGATGACCGGAAGCTGGGCCGGGGCCATGGGCCACACGCAGCTGATGCCCACGGTCTTTCAGGAATACGCGGTGGATTTTCGCGGCGACGGCCGGCGCGACATCTGGTCCGAGGACCCGACAGACGCGCTGGCCTCGACCGCCGCCTATCTGGAGCGATACCGCTGGACACGCGGCCTGACTTGGGGCGGTGAAGTCGGTTACGGCGAACCCGAGGGGCGGATCATCCAGCCGCAACCGGGCGGGCCTCGGTTCAGCACAACCAGCAATTTCCGGGTGATCCGCCGCTACAACCCGTCCGATTCCTACGCGATCGGTGTCGGCCACCTGGCGGACCGGATCGGCGGCGCCGGCCCCCTGCGCGGCAGTTTCCCGCCCGATGTCAACGGCCTGACCCGCGCGGACAGGATGGACCTGCAAAGACGCCTGACCGCGCGGGGATTTGATACCGAGGGCGTTGACGGCGTGATTGGCCGCAACACCGAAGCCGCGATCCGCGCCTATCAGACAAGCCGCGGGCTGGAGGCAACCGGAACCCCGTCACGCGCGCTTCTGGAAAGCTTGCGATAATCCAGCGCCCGTTTGCCTGGTGCCGTTGCGGACAGAGCTGGTTCGGTTTGTCTGAACAGCGTCGATCGGTTTTCTAAGTGGATTTCCCGGTCGGTTATGCCGTGACCGGGACTGGTCTCGGCTCGCGCTGATATGCCTGCGGATTCTCCTCGTTCATCTTGTCGAGAAAATTCGACTTATGCAGCCCCTTACCCTCGGGGGGGATTACCCGCTAGACATCGATCTCGCTCCTGTCTATCTGCACGTCAGCTCCGGCCGAGGTTGTGAGCCTTGACAGTTTCCGCAAGCTCTGTCCGGTGGCACGGGCGGTCGCGCCTTGACCCCGTAGGCTGAAACCTCTTATCAGCGTGGGAACACCGCGAACACGAAAGGTGCATCCATGGGCGCGCCACATTTGTCCGAACAGGCGATGTTTCGCCGCCGCCTGCTCAGAAATCCCCGTCAGATTTCCGCCATCGCGCCGTCCTCGCGCCACCTGGGCGACGCGATGGCCGAAGGATTCGGCGCAGAGAGCGGGGACCTGGTCGAATTCGGGCCCGGGACCGGCAGCATCTCGCGCGCGCTGTTGCGCGCCGGGGTGCCGCCCCACCGGCTAACCCTGTTCGAGCTTGACGGCGAGCTCGTCGACTTCCTGCGCGCAACGCTGCCGCCGGGTGTCACCGTGCACAACGCGCCTGCCCAGGCGGCGCCCGACCTGATGCAGGGGCGGCAGGTGGACGGTGTGGTGTCGGGCCTGCCGCTGCTGTCGCTGCCCGGGGCCGTGCGCACCGACGTCATGCGCGCCGCCTTCGACATGCTGGCGCCTGGTGCGCCAATGGTGCAATTCACCTATGGCGCGCGCGCGCCCGTGCCCACCGATACGATCGCCGCTCTTGGACTGCTGGTCGAACGCGGGCGCCGGGTGCTGTTCAACCTGCCGCCGGCCCGGATCTACCGGTTTCGGCTGCGGCGCTTTGGAGGTCTTTGAAGTGGTCCCGAACAGATTGTTGAAGTAGCCGTCCCTCGAGGTGGCACCACTCTTGTCGGATGAGCATTTCTCTGTCGGCGGCACCTTCGGGAATCGCGCGCAGCAGCGCGTTGCCCCGCGTGGTTCCACGACTCTGGACAGCAATAAGCCCCGCTGTTTGGCGGGGCGTAAGGCGATAATCTAGCTGAAGAAGTTTGATTTTTTTGGTTGCGGGGGTAGGATTTGAACCTACGACCTTCAGGTTATGAGCCACAACATGTTGATTCTGCACATTCCTTTGATTTCAGGCAGATAGCCGATAAGCGTTTCTAAGCACAACACTATTCGCCGTCTTTTGCGGGATTTCGGCGGATGCAGCCGAAACCAGATGTAGCTAAAACTGCGTTCACCAGTTGACCAGACGTTGACCAGACCATTCCAACGATCATGTGACGGAGTGGCGGAAAGGTTCATGAGGTTTTTTGGCGTTGCACCCTCAGCCTCACGTGAAAGCGGTCAGTCGCAACGTCACCCTCGACCGGCAGATGTCGGCCCATTGCGGACCCTGATGATCATTGCCGCGAACGACGGCTTCGAGCCCAGAGTGACGGATGCTGCACATTTCATGAATGTCTGCTTGTGGAAACGAGTTTTGCTCCTTTCACATTTCCTTGGAGCCAACCCGGGCATTGGATCAGGAATATTCGGCCGCAGCCTTTCCTGCAGCTTCGCCGGTTGCGAATGCAGTGCCCATGACACGGACCGAGCCATAAGCAATAGAATCCGCCCCGATCAGACGGCCCGCGTAGAATAGGTTGTCCACCGCTTTGGCTCGCAGGCAATCCAACGGGATATCTGCGAAGCCTCCACCACCGATGGCCCTGTAGACTGGCTTGCCGGGACGGCTGTGATCCTCGATCGGCCACGCAGCACGGGCAATGCCGTCGTCGCGCCTGCGGCCTGAGAGAAGGTCTTCGCCTGTCAGCTCATAGCGGGCGGCGGGGTGGCGGCTTTCACGGATACCGATTTGCGGGCCGGTGCCGGCCAAATAGGCGTTCTCGAAGCCGGGCACGTGGTTACGCAAAACCTCGACGTAGTCATGAGCCGCGCCGCGAGAGGCCTGTTCGGCCTTGGTATAGCTCTCGGAGCTGAGATCTGCCATCGCATGGTCAAACATCATCCACCACATGTCGCCCGTGCGGGGGACTTGGGTGAAGATGCCGCCGTCATTGCGCGCAGCGGGGTATTTGCCTGTTGGGTTGTATGCCTCAAACCCCGCGATGATTGCAGCGCGGTCGATGGGCACCGCATGATCGCGCCCCCCCACCAGGATTGGTGCCGAGACGGCTTGCAGATGCCCCTGATCGTTGCCCACACGGCATGGAACGCCAGCCAGAAATGCGAGGTTGGCGTCTCCTGTGGCGTCCACGAAAGCCTCAGCCGCCACGCGCTTGCGCCCGTCCATGCCCGCAAGCGTCACGGATTGCAGTCTGTCGGCGGTTCGCGCCACTGCCGCCACCCGTGTGTGCAACAAAACATCGACACCGCTGCGCATCAGAACCCTGTCGAGGGCCAGTTTGACGGCCTCGGGTTCCAGCAAGATGATCCAGTTGAGCGTTGTCGGGGAGCAAAAAGCGCTGCAGTCCAACCCCAAACCGCGCAATTCATCCAAGACCATGTCCGCGACGCCGCCAACGGCTTTGACTGGCGTCTCGCCTTGCTGAAAGAACCCGCAATAGGCCAGCACGTTAGAGCTTGTCGCGGCGCCGCCCAGAAACCCGTACTTCTCGACCAGCAGGACCTTTGCACCGGCCTGCGCAGCACCAAGCGCTGCGCCCACGCCGCCCGCGCCGCCGCCTGCCACGATGACATCATACTCGCACTCAGGCCTGCGGCTTGCGGGCATGTCAGGACCGCCAACCCAAGAGACGACGCTCGATCAAGCCGATCACCGCACTCATTGTGACGCCCAGTAGGGACAAGATCACAACGCCTGCGAACAGACGCTCCAGATCGTAAAGCGATCCAGCCTGAAGGATGTAGGCCCCGATTCCGTATTGCGCCCCCAGCATTTCGGCGGCGACGAGCAAGATGATCGCAATCGCCAATGAGATGCGCAGACCCGACAGAATGCCGGGCATCGCGCCGGGCAGCACGATTTTGCGCACGATGGACCACCATGACAATCCGAAACTCTGGCCCATACGGATCAGCGAGCGATCCACGTTATCGACCGCGCCGTAGGTTGCCACGACCGTTGGCGTAAAGGTGCCAAACGCAATCAGCGCGTATTTGGAAGCCTCATCAATCCCGAACCAGATCACGAACAACGGCAGAAGCGCGATTTTGGGAATTGGGAAGATGGCGGCGACCACCGGCACAAGGCCCGCGCGCATGTAGGAGAAGAGCCCAATAATGACGCCCACGCCGATGCCGACGGTCGCGCCGAGTGTTGCGCCCACGGCCAGGCGGCTGAGCGATGGCGCGAGGTGTTGGAACAACAAGCCGCTGTCCCACAGCTCCCGGAAGGCTTCCAGGACGTCGGACGGTTTGGGCAACGTCAAGGACGAGATCCACCCCGCGCGCGTGCCCCACTCCACGAAGGCAATGATGACGATAAATACCGCAGGCCCCATCCACCGATGTGGGCGCGGTGCAAAGCCGCCGCCCCGAAACCGCACTTCAATGGGCGCCTTTGCGTCTGCTACATCAGACATCGATTAACTCCTCATCTGCGGCGCGGGCTTCTTCGCGCATAAGCTCCCACAGGTGTTTCTGGATCTTCTCCATATCGGTATCGCCGTAGCCGCGATCAGCCAGAGGTTTGTCGATCTCGACCACCTCGTTGATCTCGCCGGGTCTGCGTGACAGTACAACGATGCGATGCCCGAGCCGGACGGCCTCGGCCAGATTGTGGGTGACGTAGACTGCGGTGAACGGTTGGCGCGTCCAGAGTGCCACCAGATCATCCATCAGCAATTCGCGGGTCTGGCTATCGAGGGCCGACAGCGGCTCATCCATCAGCATGACGGCCGGTTTGACCGCCAGTGCGCGCGCAATCGCCACCCGTTGCTTCATGCCGCCCGACAATTGGCGGGGCAAGGCGTTCTTGAAATCAGACAGTTTGGTGCGCGCCAGCACATCTTCGATGATCGCCTCGGCGCGCGCACCGCGAATGCCATGGTCCTCCAACACCAATGAGACGTTGCCGCGCACAGAGCGCCAGGGCAGCAGGGCGAAGTCCTGGAAAATGTACGTAAGCGGGTTGAGGCATCCTTCAGGAGCTTTGCCCAATTGCAGGACCTTGCCATTGGTCGGGCGCTCCAAACCGCCGATCAGACGCAGCAGTGTCGACTTTCCGCACCCCGATGGGCCGACCAGACACACGATGCGACCGCTTGGAATATCCAACGAAATGTCGCGCAGCACCTCGGTGTCGCCATAGGAGTGGCAGATCGCACTCAAACGAATGTCCATCAGGTTATCCTTGGAATTGATACGGCGACTGAGCGCGCAGCACTGGCGCGCTCAGTCTTGCAAGACGCGTTGACTTACGCCTCGAACGTCTCGACGTAGCTGGTGTCCACGAAGGTCTCCAGCGTGATGTCCGCATCGATCAGATCCTCGGTCTGGAACCAATCGAGCTGATCTTGAAGGGAGGCCACGTTCAGGCGTGCGCCCTCATTGAGCCGCATGGTGCCGTTGATGATCGAGGGGGCGGCATCGGCCCGGTCGCGATCCGTGTAGACATAGCGGTGGATCAGATCGACCATCTCATTGACGCCGTCTTCGCCGCCAGCATTATCGATCATGGCGCTGTTGTAATCCGTCACGCCGCGGCTGAACCCGGCCAGGAAGGCCGAGGTTTGCTCGCGCTCGTTCGCCGCGTTGTCAGCGGACGTAAAGACGGTCGTGACCTGATAATTTGGCAGATAGGTCGAGACCCGGCCAATGTCATGCACCGCACCCGACGCGATCAGAGGCTTCGCGATATGCGGTACGATGGCCCACGAGTCAATCTGGCCGGTGCGCAGCGCTCCGATGATGGCACCCACGCTTTGCAGCGGCGTGAAGGTCAAATCAATCCCCTCGGCCTGCGCCATTCTGGAGCCCATGTAATGGAACGAAGATCCAGCGGTCGACATGGCGAATACCTTGCCGTCTAAATCTGCGGCCGTTGTGGCGCCCGACTGAAAGGCTGCGTCGGAGGCCAGAATGATCTGTCCGTCAATGCCCGGCTCCTCGCTCAATGCGCCGCCGATGACCTTGATCGCCCCCCGGTTTGCAAGTGAGATCAACCCGCCCGACACGGCCGTAACGGCGTAGTCCACGTCTCCAGAGGCGATTGCCACGGCCATGGGTTGCGCTGCCTCGAAAAAGCGCAGCTCCACATCAAGGCCGGCATCTGCAAAGTAGTTGCGCTCAAAGCCAACAAAGGTACCCGCGTGCGAGGTGAACCGCAACGCGCCCACAACGATCCTGTTGTTTTGCGCAATCGCCGGGGCCGCCAGACCGAGTGCAGCAGCGCCCCCGATCAAGCCCATTGTCTGACGTCTGTTGAAAGTGACCATTTGATTTCCTCCCTAAATGATCCGCCTTGATTTAAGCCCCTAGATCCGCGTGGATCTCGTCCTCCCAGACGCTCAGGGCTTGCTTGGTATCTCGCGCAACGATGGCAGCCCGCAGCGCGTCTTGACGCTGCGCGCGGGCGGCAAAATCAAGTCGACCCTCACGCAGCAATGCCAACCGAAACCGGCGGCTTTGGTTGTAGAACTGACCGACCATCTCGTTGAGCCGCGGCGAGTTGCTGGCCGACGCCAAAGCCAGCGTCAGGGTGCGGCAGGCCTCGTCCCAGGCTAGCGCCGTGACATCGTCGGGCGCATTGATAACTGCCGCTTCGGCCCGGCTTAGCGCGTGAAGTGCTGCAATCACGGCCGATTCCCATGCTACGTCGCCGTTTTCAAGCGACCGGGTCAACGCCAGCTTCTCAACCTCAAGGCGCATCAAAAGGATGTCACGCAGATCACCGTCTGTAGCTGAAGTGACCCGAAACCCGCGCTGGTTCGTGGCCTCCACCAATCCTTCCGAGGTCAGAATCCTCAAGGTTTCGCGCATCGAGTGGTTGGACCCACCATAGGACTGACGCAGCACCTCAAGCTTCAGCTTCTCGTCAGGGCGCAGCACGCCAAAAGAGATGTCGCGCCGGATTGCCGATGCCAGCATCGTCACCACTGTCTCATCCTCTGATGTTCGCCTACCAAAAAGCATTTCGGGTCCTATTCGCAAAAATGTTGGAGATTTTTATAAACAGTGCACATAATGCGTCAAGTAGAAGTTTTTGAGGATCGCATCATGATCAGTGGCTCCACACGGATTATTCCCATCATCGGGCACCCGGTGGCGCAGGTTGTTTCGCCGCCCGCTTTCAACGGCGCGTTCGCGAAGGAGGGAATGGACAGCGCGATGATCCCACTTGATGTGCCGCGTGAGGCGTTGGCGGCTTTCTGGACCCTGTTACGAGCCAGCCCGAACATGACCGGTTGCTCAGTCACTTATCCGCACAAGCGCGCGGCCTTCGATGCCGTGGACAGCCACACTTCGCGCGCGGCGCGGTTGGGCGCGCTGAACACCGTGCGCTGTGATGCAGGTCATTTGACCGGAGACGCGACCGATGGCGTGGCGATGTGCGCGGCCATTGCGGCGTCGGGACTGACGGTCACCGGACGCTCTGCTTTGATTTTGGGTGCTGGCGGTGGCGCGGGAATCGCCATTGTTGATGCGTTGTGCGAAAATGGCATCCGAAGCCTGTCCTTGGTCGAGACACATGCCGAGCGCCTGGCAACGCTACAGTCGTTTCTGACGAAAAACTGGGCCGGTGTAGAGGTGGATTTCGAGCTCAAACCCGCGGATATCGTGATTAACGCCACGACTTTGGGAAAGAACGACACCGATGATAGTCCATTTCCGGAGCCAGTCTTGGCGGAGGCCGCGATGATATGTGATGTAGTGACACATCGAACAGGTACCAGACTATCCCGCGAGGCGTTGGCTCGAAATATTCCATTTGTTTCAGGCGAGGATATGGGCCGAGGCCAAGTTGCCGCTCAACGTAAATTTTGGGGAAGTGACAGTCCCTAACCCGCCGTGTGTTAAGTGAATGCTCAAACCCAAGCCAACCCCAAAATCATTCCAAAGCCGACCTTGTTCTTCCAAAGGTGAAGGGCATTTCAGTCCGCAATCCTGACCTTCGGGCGATACGCAGCGAATGACTGGAAACCTGAAGGTTTTTCGATGCGGGCTGGGGCGCAACAGTGGCTGCCAGGAGATGGCGGCCCGCGTTGACAAACCTCGGAAGGACGAAGCCGCGGGGGGCTTGGTGAGACTATGGGGAAAGCGGGCTGACGGTCGATGCGACGGCTGTTTCGGCGGATCGTTTGGCGTTTTTCACGGCGGTGGATCCAAGGGGATCGCGTACCTTTGACCCTATTATTCCGGTCGTGTCTTGTTGGGTTGCCGTGGTGAGCGTTGCTCCAGATCGATTGGCGCACCTTGATTGTGCCGGTGCTGCATTATGCAGCCAGCATAGGTTAATGATCTCTGATCGGCGATAGGTCATGCGGCCTGCTCCCTTGGTGGTGCGCGTGACATCGGTTTCTGCCCACGACGGAAGATCTCGATGATCCGCATGGGCCCGCCGCAGCAGGGGCACGGTTCGCGCAGCGTGAGAGGGGTGACGTCTGGCTCAGTGTCTTGAACATGGACATCTGCCTGACCTGGCGGCTGGATGCAGAGCAGCGCGCGGATTTTGGTAAGATTGGTTTTGCGGCCACCACTGGCCAATAGACCGTAGTGGCGGATGCGATGGAACCTTTCGGGCAGGACGTGGATCAGGAAGCGGCGGATGAACTCGGGCGTGGCAAGCCGCATGATCTTCTGGCGATCGCCGTTCTTGACGCGGTAGTCCTTCCAGCTGAACGCGACGGTGTTGCCATCAGCGCTGACGAGGCGGTGGTTCGAGATCGCCACCCGATGGGTATAGCGGCTTAGATAGGCGAGCACGGCCTCAGGGCCGCCGAAGGGAGGTTTAGCATAGACCACCCATTCGGATTTGCGGAACGGGGCCAGCCACTCTGCAAAAGCCTCTGCTGGCGCCAGGTGCTCCAGATCACCGAAGAAGGCGAGATCCCCAGCCTGGTGCAGCGCCATCAGCCCGTCCAGAAAGAGGCGACGGAACAAGCGCGACAGCACCCGCACGTGCAGAAAGAACCCGGGCTTGCAAGCGACCCATCGGTTACCATCCGGCGATAAGCCTCCACCGGGCACGATCATGTGGATGTGCGGATGGTGGGTCATTGCTGAACCCCAGGTGTGCAAGACGCTGGTGAGGCCCACCTTCGCGCCCATGCGCTTGGGATCGGCGGCGATGGTCATGACCGTTTCCGCCGAGGTTTTAAACAGCAGGCCATAGACGGCCCGCTTGTTCCAATAGGCGATCTGCGCGATCTCGGCGGGCAGCGTGAAGACGACGTGGAAATACTCCACGGGCAGCAGGTCCTCAGCGCGGGCCTCCATCCAGTCACGTGCAGCTGGTCCCTGACATTTGGGGCAATGTCGGTTCTTGCAACTATTGTAGGCGATGTGGTGGTGGCCGCACTTAGTGCAGCCCGCCACATGCCCGCCAAGCGCCTCGGACCGGCAGGCTTCAATCGCCGACATCACCTTCATCTGGGAGAGGCTGACATGTCCCGCATTGGCCTGCCGCCACGCAGGGCCGTGTGCGCGGAATATGTCAGCGATCTCCAGCTTGGGTCGGGGCACTGGCCCCGGGCGCTACTGCATCCCTCGTCGTAGGGTCTCGTCTTGCAGCAGCTTGATCTGCTCATAGGGACTGACAGTGCTTTGGATCGTCTTGGTTGCTACCTGCGTATAACGGGCAGTTGTGGTCAGCTTGGCGTGGCCGAGCAGCACTTGTATGACCCTGACATCGGTATTGGCCTCCAACAGATGGGTCGCGAAGCTGTGGCGGAGCGTGTGCAGCGTTGCCGCCTTCTTGATGCCCGCCATGTGTTTGGCCGAGGTGAACGCTCGGTTCAATTGTCGCGGCGATAGCGGGTTGATCTTTGGTTTGCCCGGAAACAGCCACCCCTCGGGGCGGGACTCAAGCCAATACTCGCGCAACAATGCGAGCAGGTTGGGTGACAGCATGGCTTTGCGATCCCGCCCGCCTTTGCCCTCATCGACGTGGATCAACATGCGGCCGCTGTCGATGTCCGTGACCTTGAGGTGGCACACCTCGGAGGCCCGTAATCCTGCGCCGTAGCTGATGCCGAGGGCAGCTCGATACTTGAGACCGGGCCCAGGGACGGCAGCCAGCACATCGGCTACCTCCTCGACGCTGAGTACGATCGGCAATTTGCGGGGCTTGCGATGGAACTGCATGAAGCGCTTCATCTCTTCGCGCCCACACGTGACGCCGAAGAAAAACCGCAGCGAAATGATCCGTATGTTGTACGTGCTGACCGATACCCCGTCCTGCGTCATCTTGAGCTGATACGACCGCAGCTCCTCCGGCGTCGCCGTGTCCGGCGAGCGTCCGAGGAAGGCCGCAAAATGCTTCACGTTGCGGATATGCGCCTTTTGGGTCTTCTCGCCCAAACCCCGAATGTTCATATCCTCGATCATCCGCTGGCGCAGCGGGGTCATCTTCTCCTGTGTCATGGGAACCTCCTGATTGACGATTGAGAAACCCCAATCGTCAATCAGGTTGGCCAAATCACAAAATGAACCGCGTTATGGGCCGCGCGCACGGCAAGCCAAGGGCGCCGATGCCGCGGAGCGGCTTAGTCCTCCCGCCCATGCTACCAATTCATTGGCTCTTCAGCATCGGAAACTCTGGGCTCTCTCCGGTCATTAGCCGCAGGTCGCCTGAATGGAGGCTTTGGGCCGTATGCGTTGGGCAAGGCGCGACTCGATGAGGACATGCGCTTTGCTTCGAAGCACGAGCCAGAATATCTGAAGTGCGGCAAGGCCCATCGCCCGCATGGCAATCACATCACACCCAGCCACGCTCGTTCTGCCTTGTCCCACGCTGCCAGCGCCTGAAAATCCGGGACCCAGGCAAGTCCAGTCTTGCTGTCGGAAGAGGTCGCTTCTGGGGACGTAATCGCATCGATCAGGACCGTATGGCCTTCGGCCATTGCAGCAAAAGCGGCGTCGAGCGCCGGGGCGATCGCCTCCTCATCCTCGATCCGCCATGCCTTCAGACCAAAGCTGCGAGCCATTGCGGCATAATCCGCAAATTGAAGCTTTGTCCCGACCACCTTGTCGAACCGCTCGATCTGGTCGCGCACCTCGATTGCCCACGATCCGTTGTTGCTGACCACGACCATCATCGGCACCTTGTGGCGTATGGCCGTGTCGATTTCCATGGCCGAGAATCCGAACGCACCGTCCCCAGTGGCGGCGACCACCTGTCGGCCCGGCGCGGCTTTGGCTGCGCCGATGGCAAACGGGGTGGCGAGGCCGATACAGCCAAGTGGACCGGGGTCGAGATAGGTCGAGGATGACAGAGCGATCCGTGAGAAGCTCAGGAAATCGCCGCCATCCGCGATCACGATCGCATCCGCGTCCAGCCGCTTGCGGATTTCGCCGAGCAGCCGGTTCGGGTGGATGCGCCCCAAGGCGTCGGACGGCGCGGTGGCGAGGGTGTCGGCAAGCCCCGCGGTGCGCTGCAGATGTCGTTCACGCAGGCTGCGGGTCCAGTCGCGGTTCACCTCGGCACCGCACAGACGGTCGGCCAAGGCATCAAGGCTGAGCGCCACGTCGCCCAGCAGTGCGACGTCGCCAAGCCGGTTGTCGGTCAATTCGGCGGCGACGTCCGATATGCGCAGGAACGCCGCGTCCCCGAAAACAGCCGGTGACCCGAAAGCCAACTGAAAATCGAGCTTCCGTCCGACGGTGATCACCAGGTCCGCGTCTTTCATCGCAGCCCCACGCATCGCGCCGATATGGGCCTCGTGGCTGTCGGGCACGATCCCCTTGGTTTCTCCGGTGTCGAGATATCCCGCGCCTGAGACCGTCAGGAACCGCGCAAGCGCCCCGGCCGCAGCATTTGCGCCGCGCCCTGAGATGACCACGGGTTTCTGCGCGGCGCGGATCATCCCGGCCGCAGCGTCGAGGTCGTCGTCAAGCGCCCGTGCGCGGGGCCTCGGACGGCCGGCGATCTGTTCGACTCCGAACAGCACCTCGGGCAACACCTCGCGTTGTACGTCGACGGGGAAGTCGAGGAAGCAAGGCCCCGGCTCTCCGCCATGCCCCAGCGCGGCTGTGATCGCATGATCCAGTTCGCGCGGCAGAGCGTGGCCATAGCGCACGGTCCGTGCGACACGGGTGATGGACTGTACCAGCGCCACATGGCTCATGTCCTGCAGTGCACCACGGTTCTCCTGAGGGCGAGGCGGCGTGCCCGAGAGCACAAGCACCGGCATCCGGCTGACATGGGCGTTGGCGATCCCTGTCATGGCATTGGTCACGCCGGGCCCGGCGGTGACGAGCGCAACACCAAAGCCCCCGCCGACCGCAGCATGGGCATGCGCCATGTAGACGGCGGCACGCTCATCGCGCACGTCCACGATCTCGATCCCGGCGGCATCGAGCGCCATCCAGATCGGCATGATATGCCCGCCGCAAAGGGCGAAAACACGTTCGACGCCGCGCGCCTTGAGGGTGGCCGCGATCAGGTCGGCTCCGGTTTTATCGGTCATGGCGTCCTCCTCAGGGGTTGGTCTGCTGGGCGTAGGTTTCGCGCAGCACGCGGTGCAATATCTTGCCCGTGGCGGTTCGGGGCATCTCGGCCTCGGTGATGACAGAAATGGAGCGGGGGCGTTTGT
>TARA_R110002124_G_scaffold250518_2_pt1 | contig 20169 bp, 23 predicted proteins | sample TARA_R110002124 | Tara Oceans TARA_R110002124 (sample SAMEA4397445) | marine metagenome | biome: Polar Biome; feature: [SRF] surface water layer (ENVO:00010504); material: water (ENVO:00002006), including particulate matter (ENVO:01000060) such as... | depth 5 m | reverse complement strand
GCTGGGCGTGTCCGAGGAAGAGGTCACCAACATGAACCGTCGCCTCAACGGCGACGCCTCGCTGAACGCGCCGCTGCGCTCGGACGGTGAAAGCGAGTGGCAGGACTGGCTGGCCGACGACACGGCCGTCTCCCAGGAAACCGCCCTGGCCGAGAGCGAGGAGAAATCCCTGCGCATGGGCCTGCTCCAGGAAGCCATGGAAGAGCTGACCGACCGCGAGAAACACATCCTGACCGAGCGTCGTCTCAAGGACGATCCGGTGACGCTCGAGCAGCTGGCCGGCCAGTACGGCGTCAGCCGCGAACGCGTGCGCCAGATCGAGGTGCGCGCCTTCGAGAAGCTTCAGAAGGCAATGCGGGCGGCGGCGGAAGAGCGCAACCTCGTCGACGCCTGAGGCAGGGCCGGCCTCAGCCGGCCTTCAGCGTCTTGGCCGGATCGGCCAGGGCCAGAAGGCCGCCGATGGGGCCGGTCAGGCTCGCCTTGGTCGGCGCGGTCGCTGACAGCGCTACCTCAAGGGCGGAGACCGCCACCGCCATCCGGGCGTCGGACGATTTCATCGCCAGTTGCTTCAGCGTCACCGCCTGTTGCCGCGCGGCCCGCACGGCCTGGACCGGATCGTTTTCGAACTGGTCCAGCACGGCCGCCAGAATGCGCAGGGCCTGATCCTTTACGGCCGCTGCGACGGCAACGGCTCCGGTTGGCCGGTCATTCTTGCGTTTCTGCGGACCGGCATATTCACCCGAGTTGAACCGCCGCCGGTCCGGGCCGACATAGCCGATGCCCTCGATCCAGTCGCGCGGCTTCAGGGCCACGTTCTCGATCCGCTTGAACAGGTCGGCGCTGGTGAACGGCTTGCGCAGGAATTCGTGAACCCCCACGTCGCGCGCGCCCTTGATGGTATTCGCGGTGGCGTCAGCCGTCACCATGATGATCGGCGCGCTCCGGCAGCCCAGATGCGATCGCCGCAACTGACGCACGAACTCCTCGCCGTCGAGGTCGACGCCGCCCCGTTCGGTGAAAATGAGTCCCGGCTCAAGTTCACGTGCCATGGCCATGGCCTTGGCACCGGTCTGCTCGACCCGAATATCGCGGGCACCCAGCCCCTTGATGATATCGACCAGCAACCGCGCCGAATGCAGGTTGGGCTCGACGATCAGGGCACGCCTGAGGGTCGGCTCAAGGCGGGCCAGCATGCGGGAATCAGGTGCGAACACGAAACGCTCTCCAGAACAGGGTCCCGGATATCAGACGCCGGTTAAGACGTGTTGAATACGCGCCTAGCCCTGGAAGGGATCGTGCATCAGGATGGTGTCGTCCCGCTCGGGACTGGTCGACAGCAGCGCCACCGGGGCCGCGATCAACTCCTCGATCCGCCGCACATATTTGATCGCATTGGCCGGCAGATCCTTCCACGACCGCGCGCCCTGGGTGCTCTCGGACCAGCCCTCGATCGACTCATAGATGGGCTCGGCGGCCGCCTGATCCTTCATACCCGCCGGCAGATAGTCCAGCACCCGGTCGCCGATGCGATAGCCGGTGCAGATCTTCAGCTCGTCGAACCCGTCCAGCACGTCCAGCTTGGTCAGGGCGATGCCGTGGATGCCGTTGATGGCGATCGACTGGCGCACCAGCACCGCGTCGAACCAGCCGCAGCGCCGCGGCCGGCCGGTGACCGTACCGAACTCGCGGCCGCGCTCGGCAATCCGCCCGCCGTCGGCGTCGAACAGTTCCGTCGGAAACGGCCCCTCGCCGACCCGGGTCGTATAGGCCTTCACGATCCCCAGCACATAGCCGACCGACCGCGGGCCCAGGCCTGAGCCGGCCGCCGCCTGCCCGGCCACGGTGTTGGACGAGGTCACATAGGGATAGGTGCCGTGGTCGACGTCGAGCAGCGAACCCTGGGCCCCCTCGAACAGGATGCGTTTGCCGTCACGATAGGCCCTGTCCAGCATCCGCCACACCGGCTGGCTGGCGAAGGGCAGGACTTTCGGCGCGATCTCCAGCAGGGCGGCCTTCAGCCCGGCCACATCGACCTCGGCCAGGCCCAGCCCCTTGCGCAGGGCATTGTGGTGGGCCAGCAGCCGCTCGATCTTGGCGTCCAGCGCCTCAGGGTCGGACAGGTCACCGACCCGAATGGCGCGCCGTCCGGCCTTGTCCTCATAGGCGGGGCCGATACCCCGACCGGTGGTGCCGATCTTGGTCTTGCCGGCCTGGGCCTCACGGGCCTGGTCCAGGTCGCGGTGCAGCGGCAGGATCAGACAGGCATTGTCGGCCAGGGTCAGCAGGTCAGGCGTGATCCTGACGCCCTGGGCCTCCAGCCGGCCGATCTCGTCGATCAGGGCCCACGGGTCGACGACGACGCCGTTGCCGATGACCGAGGGCTTGCCCTGCACCACGCCCGACGGCAGCAGGCTCAATTTGTAGGTGATGTCCCCGACGACCAGCGTATGGCCCGCGTTGTGGCCGCCCTGGAACCGCACCACCACATCGGCGCGATTGGACAGCCAATCGACGATCTTGCCCTTGCCCTCGTCGCCCCACTGGGCACCGACTACTGCGACATTTGCCAAGATCGTTCTCCGCTGCCCGAGGTTGGGGAATGCGGGCGCAGCCTATAGCCGGGGAATCGCCGGGTGTCGTCCCATTGGACGAATTCTCATCGACTCAATTCGGCGATCGCGCAGGCAAAGGCCCAGTCCAGCCACGGTGTGGCGGCCACGACATCGGCGGTTTCGACGGTGCAGCCACACCAGATTCGCAGGCCCGCCGGGGCATTGCGGTGCGACTCGACGTCAAACGCCGCCCCCTCCGCCTCCAGCAGCGCCTTCATCCGTTTGACGAAGGCCTGCCGCCCCGCCTCATCCAGCGCGGTGACCCGGTCGTCGACGATCTTCAGACAGACCGAGGTGGTCGACCGGCTCGCCGGGTCGACGGCGAGGAAGTCGATCCAGTCCGTTCGCTCGACCCAGGTGCCCAGGGCTGCGGCATTGGCCTCGGTCCGGGCGATCAGGGCGTCCAGCCCGCCGATCGCCCGAGCCCACTCCAGCCCATCGATCCAGTCCTCGAGGGTCCAGACTGAAAAGGTGTTGATCATCGACCCGGACGCCAGGGCGCGATCGAAACCCTTGCCATCGCGCAGTCGCAAAACCTTGGGCACGGCACGCGGCGGCTCATAGCTGTCCAGTCGCGCCACGGCCCGGGGCGACATGGCGACCACGCCGATTCCGGCCTCCCCGCCCAGCGCCTTCTGGAACGAGAATGTCACCACATCCAGCCGCGCCCACGGCATGGCCATGGCGAAGGCCGCCGAGGTCGCATCACAAATGGCCAGACCCTCCCGGTCGGCGGCGATGAAGTCGGCGTTCGGCATCTTCACGCCCGAGGTCGTGCCGTTCCAAGGGAACACCAGATCGCTGGCCGGATCGACACGCGACAGATCGGGCAGTTCGCCCCACGGAGCCGACAAAACCTCCGGCTCGAGCTTCAGGTGATCGCGCACGTCGACCGCCCACTGCTGGCCGAAATTCTCGAAGGCCAGCACCTGTACCGGCCGCTGCCCCAGCATCGACCAGAGCACGGCCTCGACCGCGCCGGTGTCCGAGCCCGGCGTATAGACCAGCACCCAGTCCTCCGGGACCTCCAGCACCTGGCGCGTCAACGCCAGGCCGTGGGCGAAGCGCGCCACCACCTCCGGCGCGCGGATGCCGCGCCCCAGCAGGTCATGGGGCAGGGCCTGCGACGACCAGCCCGGACGCTTGGCCGTCGGGCCGGCCGAAAACCAGGGCCGCTCGGGTTTGAGGTCGGGACGGATCATCAGCCTACTTTCCCGGCCGGTAAGGACGCTTGTTGCGCCAGTCGGTCGCGAATTTGACCAGGGCCTCGTCCGGCTGCTCCGGCAAGGTCACGATCAACCGGGCCAGAAGATCGCCGCGCTTGCCGGCGGCAAAGGCCCCACGGCCCTTCAGCCGCAGCACCTGCCCCGAGTTCGAGTCCTTGGGAATGGTCATGCTGACGGTCCCTTCCGGGGTCCGGACCGGGATCTTGCCACCCAGCACCGCATCCGGCACCGACACTGGCAGGTCCATGGTCAGGTCCCCGCCATCGCGGCTGTACAGCGGATGGGGGGCGATCTTCAGCTCGATCAGGGCGTCACCGGCCTCGCCGCCCCGTCCCGGAGATCCCTGTCCCCGCAGACGGATCACCTGACCGTCGGCCGCCCCCTTGGGAATGGTGACATCCAGTGTCCGTCCGTCCGAAAACTGGATGCGACGGGTGGCCCCGGCGATCGAGTCCTCGAGGCTGATTTCCAGCGTCGCCCGCACATCCTGGCCCCGAGTCTGGAAGCCTCGCCCACCGGCCCGGCCTCCACCGGGGGCCCCGCCACCGAACATGCCGAACAGATCATCCAGATCGATATTCTCGAACCCTGCCCGCGCGCCACCCGGCCCCGCCGCTCCGCCCGGACTGAATCCACCGCCGCGGCCGCCGCCACGAAACTGCTCGCGGCCGTCAGCATCGATCTCGCCGCGGTCGTATTTGGCCCGCTTCTCGGCGTCGCCCAGCAGGTCAAAGGCCGCTGTGATGCGTTTGAACCGCTCATCGGCGGTCGTGTTGCCCGGATTTTTGTCGGGATGGAGTTCCTTGGCGAGCTTGCGGAACGCCTTCTTGATCTCGTCCGCGCTCGCGCCCTTGGAAACGCCCAGTTCCTTGTAAGGATCGCCAGCCACGTTCGCTCTTCGCTCCATCCAGTGCCAGAGCGTCAGTTAAGCCATGCACCGGGCCGCGCAAAGGGGCGATGCAAATCCGTCACGGCCCCGGGATCGAAACGGCGGCCTCCGCGCCCCAGCCGAAGGCCGGATTCCACTGGCACACGACGACCTCGGCCCCCGCCCCGGGGCCGCCCGGAAAGTCTTCAGCCAGTGCCGCAGCGGGATAGATCACCTCGGCCGTCTCCGTCACGATCACCCGCCGCTCGCTGCCGCCCTGCAGCACCCGCAGCCGGAACCGTGCCGCGTCGACCGGCACCGGGTCACCGTCCCAACGGTCTCCGTGCACCCTTACCCTGGGAAGCCAGCCGATCCGGAACCCGCCCTCGCCATCCGGTCCCACTCGCAGATGCGCCGGACTCCAGGGACGATCGCCCAGCCCCGCGAAGGTAAAGTCCACGCGGCTGAACCCGGTGCCGCCCGGCGGCATCCCCGCCGGTCCGGCCCGGCACAGCAGCGACAGTCCGCGCTCCGCCGGCCCGATCTCCACCCGCCCCGGCTCGGGCTCGAGAAACACCACCAGCGCCCCGCTCCTTGCGCCAGCCGCCATGGCCCCCTCCGTGCCCTGTTGCCCCCGCAACAGGCCCTCGAGCCGCCAGACACCGTCGCCGACCAGGGTGGCGGTCCGGAACTGGATCAGCTCCCATCCCGCCACGGTCCCGACCGCGACCAGATTGCCGCCCCCCAGAACCGCCACCGCCGCCTGGCTGACCGGAGGCCGGCCCTCGATCCTGACCGTCAGCGTATTGACCGTGTCCCAGCGATAGCGAACGCCGGATCCCAGGTCCTCGACCAGACCCCCGACCGTGACCGGCCGGTCGATCACCGCTCGCTGCGTCAGCGCCTCCGCCGACGGCCCCACGTGCACGGCCATCGGTCGCCAGGGTTCCGCCGCCACGACAGCCACCGGCCGACCGTCGACCTCCGACCCCGGCAGGGCCGGCAGGTCCAGCAACCGCAACAGCGGGGGCCCGACCACCACGGCCGCATCCCCGGTCCGCACAGGTGCGTCCCCGTCCCCTGCGCCCCCGTCCGGTGTCCGGTACCGCTCCGCCTCCACGGTCGGCCGTTCGTCCAGAGACACCCGGATGACCCGCCACAGGTCCGGCAGGCCGGCCAGACGGATTCCGTCGCCCGGTTCCAGACGCAGCGCGTCCAGCGGCCCCGGCCACAGCGTCAGGGCTTCGCCTTCCGCCCCGTCGATCAGCCGTCCGGCCGTGGTCCGCGCCAGGCCCGCGCCGCACACAGCCGGCAGGTCCAGATCGACCGCCCCACCGTCGCCCGCCGATCGCACCGTCACCGATCCCGTCTGATAGTCGCCGTCGGCATCGATAAACCGGACCCGGGCCACGCCCGGCCGCGGCTCCAGATTCCGGCGGGCGCTCCAGCCTGGCCCGTCCTCGTCCAGCGCCAGATCCGCCGGGTCCAGCGACACGGTGCTCTCCGGTGCCCCCTGGATCGCGATCCGCCCCGCGCGTTCGGCCAGGATCAGGTTCAGCCCGGCCAGAAGGGGCTCCAGCGCATCCCGCGTTCGCATCGGCCGGTCGATGACATAGCCCGCTACCGCCGCCGTCACCGGAGCGATCACGACATCGTCCGGGGCCAGCCCGCCGCGCTCCAGAATGGCCGCCAGCAGGTCACCGGTCTCCCCGGCCATCCGTCCATTCAGCCAATGGCCGGCGCGCCAGGCCGTGGCGTCCGCCCAGCGTTCGACCCGGGCCGGGAATTCGGGCCAGGGCCGTGCGTCCCAGCACCAGGCCTCGCCCCCCGCCAGCATGGGCCCGCCATAGACGGCCGACACCGGGTTGTGCGCCGGATTGTCGAAATGGGTCAGCACCGCCTCCAGCGCCCGCCGCTGCATCGCGTCGTCGCGCGCGCCGGTCGAAGCCGGCGGCAGGCCGCTCTCGGCACTCTTGGGATCCTGGAACAGATTCGGTGCATTGCCGCCGCGATCCACCGCCGCGCAGCCGAACTCGGTCAGCCGGACCGGCTTCATCCCGGGCACCCAGGCCGTCGGCGTGGCTGCCCGCACTCCGCCCGGGCGGTCATGGTGCGAATTCGACCACCATCCCGCCAGGTCCTTGGGCCGGAACACCCAGTCCTCGCCATGGGCCGCGTCAATGATCGGCGTGCGTGTCTGCGCCGCCCGGTCCGCGGCATCGGCATAGAACCAGTCGAATCCTTCGCCCCCGGCCATCTGCGCAGCCAGATAGGCCGGGTCCGCCGGTCCGTCATGGACAGCCGCGTCCCGTCCCCCGTCGCCCTCGCGCCAGTCCCCCAGCGGCGGGTACCAGTCGATGCCGACATGATCGATACTGGCGTCGGCCCACAGCGGATCGAGATGAAAGATCACATCATCGCCGTCGTGATGGCCGAAATACTCCGACCAATCCCGCGCTGTTAAAACAACGCTAGCAGTGTTAGAGACCGATCATGCCAGCAGCCTACATATACGTCCGATATTCAACGCCACAGCAGGAAAAGGGCGTCAGTCGGGAGCGCCAAAAAGAACTGTGTGAAGCCCATTGTCGGCAAATGGGTTGGGAGGTGGCCGAGACCATCGAAGACCTAGGTCGATCTGCTTGGAAGGCCGATCATCTCAACGGCGGCAATCTGGGACTGTTTGCCCAGCGAGTGTTTGACGGTGATATTCCACCGGGCAGCGTCCTAGTTGTTGAGCAACTCGACCGCCTATCCCGCGAGGCACCACGTCGTGCCCAGCGGTGGATGGAGAACCTCACGGAAGCAGGGGTCAGCATTGCCACCGTTGAGTCGAAGAAACTCTTTAGCGATGAGAGCCTCAAGGGTCCGAGTGGGATCATCGACGTTCTTGAAATCCTACTCAAGGCACAGGTCGCTCACGGTGAAAGCGAACGCAAAAGCCAACTAGCAACCGACAACTGGCAGCGCCGTCACGCTAGGGCGGCACAGGGACAACCCATCACCAGACGTCTCCCCGCATGGATTGAAACTGATGGAAAGACGTTCTCCATCAACGAGACCAAAGCAGCAGTCGTCCGCCAGATTTATCATTGGAGCGCAGAGGGTCTTGGTAGTCGGATCATCGCGCGGAAACTGAACCAACGACGCGTTCCTAGCTTCTCCAAATGGAAGCCGAAGAGCGCATGGACTGACCGATACGTTTCTCTCCTGCTCAACAATCCAGCGGTAGAGGGCGACTGGACACCCGGCGCATCTAACAAAACAGGCAAAGCACCCGGCCAAACCATCGTTGGGTATTTCGGCCATCGAGCAGTAGACGCGGACCTCGTAAATCGTGCCCGTAAAGGTGTCGCTGATCGCAAGGGCGCTGGTGGAAAGTATCGGTACAAATTCACCAATCTCTTCGCATCAGTGATGAGCTGCGCCGCGTGTGGTGGACGTATGAAGATGTTCAGTCGCCCAGCGTCCAGCACGAACACCACATCCGTCCTTCGCAAGGGCACCCTGCAATGTGAAAACTACGGGATGGGCAGAGGGTGTGACCGGAAGGAAATGCTCAACTATGCCCCATTCGAGACGGCTGTTCTTCCAAGGGTATTGTCGCTTATTCTGGATGAGCGGTTCTTCCGACGGCCGCAAGCCTCGATGGGATTGGCTATTGAACTAGCGGATATCCAGAAGGCCATTTCCGACGGAATTGTTCGTCAGGGACGGCTAGTCAAAGCACTTGCACTGACGGACGATGCCCACGAAATTGTTGATGAGTTGGCAGTCATCCGGCGTGAACTTGAACAGTTGCGATTGAATGAGGACGCGACGGACAAAGCCCTGCGAAATGCCAGGGGCGAGGTGTCCGCGATGGAACACGCCAGTCGCGTTTTGGAAGTTGGCGCGGTAGTCGATGACCCTGATGACGAAAGCCAACAGGCTGCTCGCCTGAAAGTCATCGCGGCGATCAACTCGTTTGTTGAACGGGTGGTATGCAATGTGAGGAACGAATGGGAGGGCAAGCCTATTCGGACGTTCGCCCTTCATATGACTGCTAGCAGCTACATCATGGTTTTCGACAACGAGGGGAACCTACTCGTTGAGCAGAACTTCCTTGATGACATTGCCATTCCGGACGACGAATTCAGAGACAACTTCACCGATGGTGACCCTAAGAAAAATGCTCTGTTGGCAGAGCTCGTGCGTCGGCGGCCCGTGTTGCTTGAATAACGACCAACTGCTCGGCGGCTAGGTTCGACGAACGATGACCATTGTGTGCGTCGGGGGCGCGCAGAACTACAAGTTTGAAAACAAGGGCGGACTGATTGCGGAGGCGGGCGTTCTGGCAGACCTCGACAAACGTCTAGGCCATGCCGAAGGCGTTGGTGCCGATGACCCGCGAACGAGGCGTCGCCTTGATGCGCTTCAGCGGAGGGCGAAACCAATCTCGTAGGGTCTGGAAGGCGCTATGGACCCTCAGGATGCCCCTCGACTGCGCTTAGGGATACCGCGCTGCCGGCTGTTCGTTTTGGCCCTGTACGGGGCGCGCTGACAGCATTGAGATCCCGCCTCAGGTGGCGGAGGTAGGCCAGACCAAGCGCCTCCGGCTCCCAGCCACTGGTCGCGGCCAAGACTGCCAGCACGGGATACCGTTTCAAGACCCGATGCCGGTCGTCGATCAACGAGACCAAATGACGGGTCAGCTCCAGCCGAGCTCTGCAAAGGGATATGACGTCCGAGGGAGCGGCGTCCGACAACTCGCCTTCGTCGTCCTCGTCATTCAGCAAGGCGTTGACCCAAAGTTCAACTCGTATGCGGCCGGTCCGGCTGCTTAGGATTTCGGCCCGCACCTCTCTGAAGGCCAAGTCCCACGCCGTGCTGCTGAAGCTTGAGCTAATCTGAGGCGCTCCCGGTGCCGTCATCCTGCTGCGGGGCCTGCCTCGCAAAAGGAGCAAGGTGGGGTCTATCCGCTGACCGGGCGTCGATGAAATCGGTGAGGCTTCGCTCGCTTTGCTCGAACGCCTCTGTGGTCAGCGCGCCCCGCATGAGTTCGTAGCGGAGCCAAACCCGATACGTGTTGACCACGTCGGTTTCGCAGTAGTCCGCGACTTCCTGAATGCGTCCCGTCGCTACGTACTCGGCCACCTTTGACCCGTCGACGCCGTCAGGTTTTCCGGGAAGTCCAAGGATGCGAGAAAGTTCGTCCAGCTTGCATTTGCCCTGCATTGTGAAGCTCGCCAGCACATCGCAGAGGTCAACGGCATCTTCGGAGTACCGTTTGAAATAGCCTCGCGCATACAGGCCCGCTGCCGACAGCCGGTTGACCATGGCCCGGTAGCGCAGCACCGGCAGGTCGAAACCACTTCCGTTGAACGATACGAGGCAAGGTCGCAGGTCGTTCAGGCGGTCGGTGAAACTTTCGATGAGGTCGGCTTCCGAACGGTCGCCGATGTGCGGGGCACCGAGTGACCGGACTATCCAGCCATTGTCGCTGCTCTCCGCGATCAGGGCACCGATGCAGGCAATGCGGTGGAGTGGCAGTTTGGGAAACTTCGTGCCGACGATCTCCTGAGCCTGCTCGTCGTCGTGCGGTTCGATGGCGTGAATGCGCGAGACCGCTTCCAGATCGGGAATGGTCTCAAGATCGAAAACGACGACGTGGGCCATGGTGTCTCCGTGCTGAGAGGGCGTGATGGGCGGCCAGGCCGCCCATCTATTCCAGCGTAGCTTAGCTGGCCTTCTTCGCCTTTGCCGTCTTCATCGTCGCAGCCCGAGCCTGAGCAGCGGCGGCCACGGCGGCATCAAACTCACCGGCCAGAACTGCCTGATCCAGCGTGTCGATGATCGGGCCAATATCGGCCAGGCCCTCGGCCTCGATGGAGGTCATTCCCTTGGCAAGTTCCAGGGGCCTGCCCCCGTAACGCAGCTGGAAGAAGACCTTGCCACCGTCGCCGCTGAACCAGCCCTTGCGGACGGTGCGCGGGACCTCGACGCGGGTCCGGTTTCCGGCTTCGTCCGTCTTGGTAACAGTGCGGACGGCCGCATATGGCTTGCCCGCGACCGTGGCCTCGGCCAGCGCTCGTTGCTCGGCCAGATAGCCGCGCAGCTTCTCGCGGTTGCGTTCTTGCGGACTGGCCGGCTGAGATTGCGGCTTTGCGGCGGAAAGTTTCAGGGTTTTGAGAAGGGACATGAACACCTCGCTGTGGTTGTCGATGTCGTCGCTCTAATGCCGTCGTCCAGATATGCGACCAGAGACTGACCCGAAATTAATTCAGGCGTCACAGCCATAGTTTTAGGGGATGAAAGTTGGTCTGAGGCCGCCCCGAATTTCCGTCGGTTGGGGCGCTTCTGTCATCGGTAAATCGAGGCATGTCATCGCCCGAGCAAGCCCCCATCGGCGGCAATACGTCAAAGCGGTGCTTAGCTTTCTGCCAGAGAACGGACATAGCTTAGCCGGGCTCCCCTTCGGTCACGACCTCTGGGGGAAGCCCAGCCGGGACACCAGCGCGGAAAGCCCAATGTCTGAAGCTCCGTCGTCTTTAACAATTCCATCAGACGAGTTCCGGAACAGGGCCCCCAGGATCACCTGCCGATCAGCGTCACCGGCCGCCGTTTTCCGCATGAGCGCCAAGTAGGTGGTCGTCATGATCCGGCGTTCCTCGGCGTCCTTCCTTAGGTGGTGCTCGCTGAGGTACAGACGGGTAAGCAACCGGCCGATCCAGAGGATCAACCCGGCGACAGTGGCCAAGCCAGCGGAGGCAACGAAATAGACCGAATTTCGGGGGTCGCTTTCGACACTCAAGAAGAAGACGGCCGTTTGGTAAAACGCGGCGGTCAGTCCCGCGCCTGCGATGCAGAAAAATCCGGCCAACCGCCACGCGGCCCACGTCTCCGCCCGCCTGTGGATGACCGCCTTGTCTCGCCAATATTTGGACGGAGCCTGCAGCGCCATCGCCTCTTCGTAGGTCTTCTGAACGGCCACGATGTCAGCGATGGCCTTGTCGGTGTCTGACTTTTGTTCGGTCGAATAGTGATACCAGCGCATCGCGCGCTTGCCGGCCCAGCGCCGGATGCTCTTGCGACCTGCGTCGAATGCCGCAGAGAGTGCCGCCGCCCGGTTAGCCTCCGCGATTTCGGATTTGGCCATGACCCGGCGAAGTTCGCTCCGATAATTTGCTCTCTCTCGGCTGAACCGGTCGACGAGCTCTTTGGCATCTATGACGCCGGGCACGACCAGCATGAGGGCACCGCGTAATAGGTCTGGCGTGTTGGCGTGATTGATTTGCGCCCAGCCTCGGTGAAAGGAGTAGGCAAAGGCGGCCGCCGAGGGGCTTACACTGTCTCGGATATCGAGCAGCTCGGACCCCAAAGCGCTTTCGTGGTGTACAATATTGTTGCCGTTTGTGTCGAAGTAGCCCGGTAGTTCGGCGACCATATCGGCCAAGGGCCTTCCAGCATTCACGGCTGCGTCGACCGCGTTCAGCAGATTATCTATCCGGTCCGGCATCCTGCTTTGCTGACCGGTCGGCTCCTGGGCTTGCCTAAGCCATGCCCATGCGTCTCGTTCCGCCAGCACGAAACTTCTCAAGTCGGGATAGGATACGAATATCGGTCGCCCGCCGTTGCCCCCGAGATCCGCCTCGATCTTGATCGTCTTAGACATGCCCGCCCCTCCATTCACGAAGGGAAGAGAACCGGTTCGCTTTGTCAATCGACGGGTGCTGGACTGAGTTCAGGGCTACCCCGCGTTGAACGGAGGACCCGCAATCGAAAATGGCCTGGGGATGAGTGTCTGCGTTCTTGGATCGTGTTCGTTCTGAGTTTCATCGAGCGGTGTGGTGGCTGGTTTGCGTTCGTCTCGTCCGTTCTGTTCATAACTCTTCTACAGCGAGCCTGACGGATCAGTTCGTTGCGGACGATCAAACAGCTCCTCTGCAACCTTCGCGTGGCGAAGAGCTGCACTGGTCGGAGAGGCCTATGTGGGGCGACTAGTGCCCTCTGAAATGAACAGGTGATCAGCCGTATCAGGCGTGATCTCTTTGGCCATGTAGCTGCCCCAGCCTGCGGCATCGAACACCGGCTTGAGCTTGACGGTCCCGCTACACACAAGCTTTTTCCATGCGATTTTGATCGCGGTTTCGATACAGGCGCGGTGCTTGTCTCCGCTGGTCAGCGCGAGGTGGACATGAAGGTTTGTATCAACGTGCTCGATGACCGCGATGTAGGACGACCTCTCATCCACCCGTTTGAGCCAAGCCGTCCCGAGCGCTGCCCTTTCGAGCATTGCATGTAGGAGGCGTGTCTTTCTGATCGCGTCCGCTGGCGTCGTGTCCCGATGGAATGCCAGCGTGATCGCGAAAGTTGGGCAGGCCTTGGCCACGAGGTCAGTGATCCCGGCTCGCAACTTCAAGACCTCATCGGTAGGCGAGGCTTTGACATTGGTTCGGGTTTTTAGCTGCGTCGGGGTCCAAGCCGCGATTTCGGCTGCCGTGTACACTCGAACGGGCTCGCGTTTGATGTGCGACCCACAGCCTTTTTTCGCCGGGGGCGGAGGGACGGCAGGCTCTCGCGCCCGACCCAAATGTTTGCTTCGTTGCCAGTCTATCTTCGCCATCTGCACCTCCAGGGGAAAAACCGAAGGAGCCAACTGGGTGAAGCCAGCCCCTTCGAGTTATTTATCCCAAGGCGTCTGACCCGGCGTTTGGTGGGACTGATCGGTCACTAAGGCATCAAGCCCGGCGCTGGAGGGGTTTCACGGATGAAGGTCGCTCGGCAGCCGAAAGCCCCTGCCAACCCCACACCGGGGCCAACAGGGGCCTTCTAGGCTACGTTCCCAGCTGTCCCACCCAAGTAAGCTTGAACAGGGCCGCCGCGTCTCGGTTAGTGAAGTGAATGGCCAACTTGGTCCCGCCCAAATGGAAGAGCTTTACGTTCGCATCCAGTGCCGAGGCATTTTGAGCCACTGCCGAGTTCAGGCAGCACTTGTAGAGGTAAGCTCCGAACGCCCTGTCGTGAGCGGCCAGCCCCGTTTTCGGAGCCGACCCGACATTGTGATAGACGAGCAGGTGACGAACCTGCTCCTCCATCTCATCCGTCCAGTCGATCGTGGCCGCGAATGTCAGTTCGTCTAGTGGTGACTGTTTAACTCCCATGGTCTGCCACCACCTGAAACGTGGAGGCGGCATCGACGCGGACAGTTTGCCCGCGCCCATCCCTAGACAGTACGAATGCGATGCCGTCGTACTCCTCCACCTGGCCTTCCAACTTAACGCTGGCGCTCTGGCCACCTCTGATGAAGACGCGGACCGTGCGGCCGGAAGCAATGGCCTCGCGCATGAACTTTTCGATGAGGGGGCTGCTCATGGTTGACCCTCCTCATCGTCCACCTTGCGAGCCAGCCGGGCCTGCAGAGCCTTGGTCAGCGCCGCGCGTTGCTGGAAAATCGGAGCCTCTCGAATCCAAGGGGGCTCGACCACGCTCTGCTTATAGGTCCGCATCAAAAGCCGAGGATGCCAACCCACCTCAGGCACGACACGATCCGGCAAGGTGTCGTCGAAGAACAGCCGCTTCTCTTCGGCTGTCAGGCCGTCCATTTTCAGCATCTGCACTACGATGTTGTCGTAGGCCTCCTTAAACTTGGCGCGGACCGGTCGGTCTCTCCGGGCTTGCCGGATCGCCCCGGCCCAATGCGGCTGCAACGCATCCCAGATTGCTTTCTGCGCGGATGTCATCGTGGGATCCACGACGAATGGCATGATGGTGTGCTTCCACCGATCAGCCAGATGGATTTCGTCGTAGGCTTCCTTGGCCAAATCGGCTCCGACCAGCGCAGTGAAATATCTCACGCTGAGCTTCTTGGCCTTGGGCTGTCCGAAGGCCATGATTTCGTGCTGGATGCGTTCATCCATCAGGTGCGGATACTTCTCCATCACGAAGCCTCCACGTTCTTGAGCGCAGCCTTTTTGGCGCGTGTTTCGCTCTCGTCGATTTGGCCGCCGGGAAAGAACTGCCCGTCGACTACGACGCCCCACGCGAGCGCGAACTCGCGTGGCTTGGCCACGATTTCGTCCTTCAACGTCGTGTCCATGAAGTCGAAAGACTGGATCGCGGCAGTGGCAGCTTTGTCGAGCTGCGCGGCTTTGTTGACGAACATGTCACGGGCCCCCGTGCCGTTGCGCTCACGGTCCAGCGCCAAAATGCCGATGAGCCGCTTGCCGTAGCCAGGGTGCTTGATTGCGAAGTTCTCGATGTAGGCCGGCACCTCTTCCGGGGTCACACCCTCTTCGTCCATAAGGCGAAGGGCACCTGCGTACTTGGCCAGCGTCACGCCCTTGTTGAACTTGGGCACCGTCTCGCCGTCGTACTTGCGGGTCTTCTCCAGATCGTCGCTGCCGGTGAGCAGATAGGTCAGCTGGAGGAAGTGATTGCCGTCGAGAGGCGTGGGATCGATCGCACGACGCCGGTAGGCATCGTTCAGGTTCCAACCGTCCTGCTTGAGCCAGCGTTGGCCAAAGCCCAGCACCTTGCCGAGAATGTCATCAAGGCGTTTGCGGCTGTCATTGCGGTAGTCGTTGGTGGCTTTGATGCGAGCCTGCACGTCGTGTTGGCAGGCGAGGACTTCTTGTTCAACGAGTTCGGATTGATCGTCCTCGTCAGTCTCTGCTTCCGCTTCGGCTTCAACGGGTTCGCTTGCCAAGTTGGCAAGCTGTCCGATGGTCTTGTCTTTAATGGTCTCGATATCGGTCGTGATCGTATGCATGTCTGGTTTCCTTCTGTGTCATTGGCATTGCCTCTGATGTGTGGAACCGCCGGTGGCCGTAGCTCGTGGGGCGGTGTCAACGTCGTGCTGACAACTTCAAACTGACACAGGTCTGACTGGCGTCCAGCAGTTTATCGCCACTGCTCAGCCCTTTGGTTTTGGCCCCAAAAGTAAAAGGTGACAGATTCCAAAAGTGGGCTAATTGAGATGGGCCACGCGGTTATCGTCGTCCCGTAAACACGGGACGCAGTCAGCGCGGAGCCTTCCGGACATGGAAAAAGAGAGTGGCGTTATAGCCACACGCCGCTCTGTTCTTTTTTGCCATGATTGTCCGTGCGGTGCGTCAGGGACGCTCTTGACTACTAGTCAGAGGCACCGAGCCGGGACCGACGTCCAACCGGAGATTTGGAACTAGCTATCGATGGGCTCCACGGCGGTCGATTTCGAGCCGCGCGCTTCCCGATAGACGGTCATTCTGGAAACCCCGAGCTGCTTCGCGATTGCCGTCGGGCCAAGTCCCTGCGCCTGAAGCAGTGCTATGGCCGAAGCGTCAACCGACTTTCGGCGGCCTTTGTAGACGCCACGCTCCTTCGCGGCGGCAATGCCTGCCTTCTGGCGCTCGCGCAGGAACGACCGTTCGAGTTCCGCGACCATTCCGAGGGTCGTAATAACGATGCGGCCGAGGTCGCCACCCGTGCTGATCTCGGGTTCAAGGACACGCAAGCTGGCACCCTTCGCCTCCAGTTCGGCCACGATGTTCAGGGTGTCGCGGGTCGATCTAGCGAGACGGTCCAGCCGGACGACGACCAGCTCATCTCCCTCGCGGATGAAGTCGAGGACCGCACCCAGTTCGCCGCGTCCGTCTCGGACGGAGCCCGTCACCTTCTCGGCGCGGATGGGCGCGCAGCCATCTTGCGCGAGCCGGTCGATCTGCAGCTGGTAATCCTGTCCCGCGCTGCTGACCCTCGCGTAGCCAATCCTCGCCATCGTCCCTCCCGGTGTAACATTAGGGGGAACTCTGCTGCCGTCCGTCACAAAGAGCGACCTGGAAGGCTAATGTGACGCTGTAGCGGGCGTGGGGGCGTAACACCGGGCCGTCACGCACGGGTTTAGTCATTCTGTACGTCGCCTGCGATTGCAGGGTCCGCCTCTGGCCCAAGATGGTGGCTCTGAAGGTCCGCTCTACGGCCCGATGTAAATTTCAGCTCCCGACCCATTGCGGACGTCCGCAGCCTGTTCCATCGTCAGGCTCATGCTTGCACGAGACGACAAAGAACACCCGATACCGGATGAGCTTCGGCCTCGATTTCGGGAGTTGGTAGCCGCACTGGTAGCGGGGGATTTTCAGCTTTCGAACCACAGGCTCGACGGGGTCGCGCCTATAGGCGCGCACTTGGCTGATTTCATCGCGGAGCAGATCAACGCCTATGGGGCCACACTCGCCCCGCTGAGCGACGAGGTTTGGGAGCGGTCAATCTACGCCTTGGACGGCCCGAACTGGCAGTTCCTGATTGATCTGACAACGACCGAAGAGCCAGTCAGCGATCTGGTCCTCCACGCCCAACTTGCCGACGATGAACAAGGTCTAATCGAAGTCTGGTCGGTGCACGTGCCCTGAGTTCGCTTCCCACCCCTAGGCGACGGACCGCTTTCGACCCATTGCGGACGTTAACCGAGGCGTCTCGCGATCAGCGATCTGACCTTTCCCACGACTTCATCCGGTCCATCGAGCACGAGACCCATATATGTTTCACCAGTGAGGGTCAGAAGCCCCTCTGAAGACATCCAACGCTGCTCGACAACTTCCTGAGAGCCGAACAGCGACCACTTGTGATCCAGTCGCCGAGCACCGGCCTTCCGCAACGCCCATGTTGTCGCTCGAACTAAACGCCGGTCGTGTTCAGGTCCAAGAACTTGCGTCGCCATGACCTTCTCCGTTTGACCGACACCATGGCATTGCCGAGGTCCGCTCCCCAACCCCAAACGACGGTCGGCTCCCGACCCATTGCGGACTCTGAGGGCAAGGGCGATAATCCGCCCGGGTTCTATCTGTGGTGGAGCGAGCTGATGAAAAAGCCATGGTTCGGCGTGAAGGCCTACGGAATAGGGATCGGCCCAATAAGTCTTCCGGGTTGGCTTTCGATACTTGCCTACGCTGCCGCCATGGTCGGCGTTTCTACCCTTGGTGGGTGGCTAAACCCGCCTCCGCCTTCGTGGATCGTCGGCGCGATCATGTTGGCGCTGACCGTGGGACTCTTTGTGCTTATAGGACTGAAAAGCGACGGCAAGCCTTGGCGCTGGCGTTGGGGTGGCCGCTAAGGTCCGCTTCCCACCCTCAGGCGACGGGCTGCTTTCGACCCGTTGCAGACATTGGCAGGTCCGCTTGCGGCCCGCCCTCAGACTGCTAGCGTCGCGCGATGCTTGATCCGTTCAGAGCCGAGATCGGTCCCTATTCGTTGCTGCTGCCCGGCAGGGCAACTGTGGTTGCCGCCGTCAGTCGGACGCCGGACGATGCGTTTCAAATGGCGAATACGGCCTGGACTGTCAGTCTCGGCCGGTTTCAGATCTTTGTGCATCTGGATGCTCGCGCGGAACCTTCATATCTGAAGGAAATAATCGATTGGCAGGCCCGTGGCGACGTCGTGTTGGACGACATCACTGTCAACGACATCCCCGGCGTCCGTTACGGGGACTACGGTCCACGAAGAACCCGGATAGACTGGTGGTTCAAGCGAGGCGACACGATGATCTGCCTGTCCCTCCAATCGGTAGAATTTCCTGTCACCGACCCTTCCGAAGCCGAGCGCGCCGAACACGAACAGATAATTGGGTTGCTCAAATATATCCCGGACAATCCCGCAGAAAGCGCGCCCCTTCCGACCTAGGTCCGCTTCCCACCCTGAGGCGACGGACCGCTATCGACCCATAGCGGAAATAGACCATCTGAACTGCAGCCGGAGGTGTTCGCCACTGTGGAACCGCAAGATCGGTAGAGCGCGCGACAAACGAACGCTTCATACCTTGGTCATCACAGCGGATGAGGAAAATGACGGCGGCGCTCGATTACTATCATGCCCGGATGCAGAGGGTGCTGGATCATATCGACCGGCATTTGGACGGCGATCTGGACCTGAACGCGGTAAGCGGCGTAGCTGCGTTTTCAAAATTCCATTTCCACAGGCAGTTCAAGGCGACTTTCGGCGTCTCCTTACATCGCTACGTCCAGCTGGCCCGTCTCAGACGGGCATCGAAACGGCTGGCAGATGGCGAGGGCCAGAGTGTCACCGACATCGCCCTGGACGCTGGTTACGAGACGCCCGACGCCTTCGCCCGCGCCTTTCGGCAGAGGTTTCGCCAGTCGCCGTCGAGTTTCCGGAAATCTCCCGACTGGGAGCCGTGGCTTAGAGCCTTCGGGCCGCTCAACTCAGCCAGGAGCAAGATCATGCAGACCACCTTCACCCCCGATGAGGTGACCATTCGAGACGTGGCACCGACCCGCGTGGCGATGTTCGAACATCGGGGCGACCCCGAGACCCTCGACGTCACCATCCAGAAATTTATCGCCTGGCGAAAGGCTGCCGGGATGTCGCCCAAGACCCATCCGACCTTTAATATCTGGCACACGGAGCGGCGACTGGTGAACCCCGCCGACTATCGCATGGAGCTGTGCGTCGGCGTCGATGCAGACCAGTTTATCGATCCCGCCGACGATACGGTCAGGGAAGGCGAAATCCCGAGCGGGCGATGCGCAGTGCTGAGGGTGACCGGCGACACCCACAATCTGGAACCTGCCGCACTGTACCTGTATCGCGACTGGCTGCCCGCCAGCGGAGAGGAGATGCGCGACTTCCCCATCTACTGCCAGCGCTTCTTCCTAGAGGAGCCAGAGCAGGGCACGGCGGCCGAGCTGTTTCTGCCGCTCAGGTGATGACGACCCAAGGCGTGGCGATCGACTTTGCGACGTCGATCGACCCATCAAGGACCAGACGACATGAACCGCTTCGACATCATCAGCCTGGCAGCGGCGAGCCTGATTTCGCTTGCCGATACCAGTCCCCCTAACGAGGCCCTGGCCGCCGCACAGCCCGTGTTGGAAGCATTCTCTGCGGCCGTGTTGGCCTGTGACCGCACGCCGCCCTTCCAACCAGGTCTGAGCATTTCCTCGACGGCGGGTGCGACCAGGTACGACGCCTCCACCCGTACGATCGTTGTTGTTTCCTACGACAGTCTCGATCCCAACCGGCGCGCCGCGATGGAGCGGTTTGCCGCCATTGGGACGCTCGGCCTGTCGGGCCGCGCGCAATATGTCGAGGTTTTCAACGGCCTCCTGGTGGCACATGAGCTGGGCCACTGGGTTCAGGATGTCTCGCGTCGCCCCCTCAATCGTTGGCAGGCCGAGTCTGAGGCCAATCGCATGATGGTGGCGTTCTGGCGGGAGCATCCCTCCGAGATTTCGACGGACCTGCGCCTGGCCAACTTCGTCGCGCAAGGCCCCCAGACCCCGGATCCGATGCCTCGGGACGCAGTCACAAGCGCCGAGGGCTTCTTCAATACCAATCTCGCGCGGATCGAAGCCGACCCCATGCAGTACGCCCTGTTTCAAAAAGCGATGGTGAGAACGGCCATTGCCGAGACGCCCCAACCCACTTTCTGCGAAGCGATTCGGCAGGCTTGGCCCTAGGGAGAAGCGTTCAGCAGTCTTGGATGTCGTCG
>TARA_R110002124_G_scaffold141679_1_pt1 | contig 20176 bp, 19 predicted proteins | sample TARA_R110002124 | Tara Oceans TARA_R110002124 (sample SAMEA4397445) | marine metagenome | biome: Polar Biome; feature: [SRF] surface water layer (ENVO:00010504); material: water (ENVO:00002006), including particulate matter (ENVO:01000060) such as... | depth 5 m | reverse complement strand
CTCCATTAAACGATCTTCGCAAAATCAGTTTAATGAATGCCGGTGACCCCCCGTGAATGATGAAGAGCCGATCGGTGTAGCCCGGACAGCCCGCTTCCTGATCAGCGCCTTGAACTTTGCATGGATGCGCCGACACTCTGCGCTTGGCAATGTCTGGTACACAGCCAGAATGTTCGCAATTTTCCCTTCTGCAGTTCTGAAATCATGACCGCACCCCCCTGCGTACTAAGTCCCGGTGCACTATGCAGCTGTGCTTGGACGGCTTTTAGTTGGTCGGGGCTCATCTGTGCCTTGAGCATCTCCACCATGCGTCGCCTTTTTTCGATTGGAAGGCTGTGGTACAGCGCGCGCATAAGTTCAAGGTCGCGGCCTTCTGTGAGCGCATCAAGCGCTGGAGTCTATCGCCACGGGCGCCAGGGCTACCCTCAATGGATACGCTGTAGGAAAACTAATTGAAGTGATTAACTATACGAAGGCAGCAGCCGGCCAGGCCCAAAACAAAGAGCATTGGGTCTCGATGATTGAAGGTTCATGGTTTGTCTTAGGGCAGGAAGTATCAGCGCAGAAGGACGTAGACAAGACAGAGGATTGAGGGCCGTTGCCAGCCCTCCAGGTAAGACGCTGTTATTCAGGGTCCCAGTGATAGAAGGGTGGGAGCATCCACTGTGTTGCGTCTCCGCGCTCGCCAGCTTGGCTATGGTGGTCTGCTATCCAGCCAATTTGCTCAACGATGGATCTGGCCGCCGCGATCAGGTCGACCCCAGCACCTCCCTCTCCTTGCTCATCATCGGTCGACTGGATTGCCTCTCCACACAGCGTTTGCACTAGCGCGGCCTTGTGGGCGATTGTATTTAATGCCCACCGCAGCTGGTTGTGTGTAAATTTATCACTCATGACTGCACCCCCTGCTTCTGCTTCCACTCGTGGAAAGATTGCGCTTGCTGTGGATTTTCGAGGGTAGCAAAGAACCCGACAATCTGGCCCCGGACATAACTCCGCTTCGACCCTCTTGCTTTATGGTGCGATTCCATAAACTCGAATACAACATGCTGCAGGCCATCGAGCCCGAGGGTCGGGATACTGAGCTTCTTGTTTCTCAGCCACTTCATTGCCAGGTTATATCCGGCATCGCATCCGGCCCCGTATGCTTCACAATCTTTCTTTTCTTGCGCTGCTTTGCGCTGGCGCGCGGTTAGGTTTGGCTTCTTGGCTTTAGCGGTAATCTTAGCTTTGGTCATGATGAACTCCTACGTTTGGTTTAGTAACCGCCACCATGAGGCTTCAATCTCAAAGGTGGCGACTGGCGGGTTGAAGCTACCGGACGTAGGACCGGCCGACCAAATGGTCGCCCACCAGCCGCCGAAAAGCGCGCACAAAAAAACGCCAATAAAGGCGCTTCGTGTGCGCCTACGTTCTACGGGGCTTCAATCCCGGTGACAGATTTTGCTGCCACGGCTCGATAATACGCCCAGGTATTAGCCAATACAAGATGTGATGAATTGCTGGCGCAGACTGAGATGGCGAGGGGAGCTGCAGGCAACCCAATTGTGCGGTCGCATCATGCGACCGCAAAACCTAACCCTCTCCGAAATGGGTATCACCAAAGACCGCGACTGCGCCTCATCTAGCTCGGGTTGAGGTCGAGAAAACGAACGCCGCGAGTGTCGAGCACTTCCAGGCCCGCGCGCAGCTCTCCCAGGACCGCCACCAGATTGCGCGTGAAATAATCCGCATGGCTGTTGGAGACGACTACCGAAGGGGCCTCACGATCGGTAACCGAGACCGTCGAGGCATCAAGCACCATCGCTGAACCGAGAGGCATGCTTGGTGTGGTCACCACCGGCAAGTTCCACAGTGAAAGGGGCGCCGGCGCGGCAGGGTTGCCAAAGAGATACCGGTGTTCAGCGTCCTTGGTCAGCGAGTGCTCGAGCGCGTCAATTGGGTTCAATATGATTGCGCTCGGCAGATAGCCTTCTGTTTCCATAGCGGAAACACATCCTCCAAGTTGGTCTGCATAGTTCGTGGCCGTAACGCTGAAACCGTGGTTCGTGTAAACGGTCGCCTGGTTTACCAGGCCATTGATTTTCCCAGAGCCACCGATTCCATTGATTAACTGGTGTTCGAGGCGTGCCAGACACTTGAACCGCAAAACCCGGTCAATTTCGCGCTGCAGCGCTGTCTCATCGGAAAGTACTTGCCTGGATGCCGTTGTCCAGGCGGCAATGGTTACAACATTTGCCGTCACGAGCGTGCCTTCCATATCGATTTGTTGCTTTTCGTCGCCCTCAATCTCTTGCTCTGCAGCATCGCCTGAGCTGCCCATCTGGACGAACTCTGTTTGTCCTGTACTCACGGGGCGGCTTGGCAAGATATCCATCAGGCGCAGCCGCCGGAACACTTCCCCGACCATGCCGCGGCGATCCGGGTTCCCCGGAAATGCAGTGTCCGAACTTGAACCCAGCCCCTGATTGGTCAGCGCGGCCCGGATGCCCGCACTCAACGAAATTCGCGCTGAGCCGTGGTTCCATTGCTGAATGTGAAGAAAGGACGAATCCTCGCGCGCTGCCTGTAAAACCTGAGCCGCGATTCCATCGCTCATGTGGCCGCCGCGCTGCCCTGTGGTCTCAAGGCCGACCACGTGCTGTTCAATCGCCTGGAGCCGCGCCCTGGTCTCGGCAATGGCTTCCCGCGTTTCTTTCGCGGTGGCCTTCACCGAGTCGCCAAATTCTGAAAAGTCCTCAACGAGTTCGTTCAGGATTTCGCTTGGGTGCTGGGCTCCTGGGCGGGGCATTCCAATTGCGCCCGTAGGCATGGAATCCCTGTGAGCCTGCATCGCGGCAACATCGATGCCGCCGCCGGGAAGAAAAAAGCTTTTCGTTTTCATGCGCTGCTACTCCAGATAGTTGATTTCTCATAGCCTCGCACCGGGCCGAAGAATTCTCTATCCCACTTGAGTGGACTTGCGTGGGGTTGAGTGGGCTTCAGTGGGGTTTTGCATGAAAATTTACTGAACTGTCGGCATGTGCCCCGAGAGCGCTGCCAGACAGGACCGGCCCTCGGCACTCACTACCTCTAAGCGCACGGTGGAATGTCCGTTGGCATCGAATGATAGGGACACTGCCACGCTTGCACCGAGCCCCAGTGCGGTGTTTACCGCGTCTTGCTGGTCCTTCTCCAGGGCAGCTACAAGCTCGGTTCCGGCTGCGACGGCAGATTCAGCGAATTGCTTGAAAATTTTTGATTTCATATTCATTCCTCTCGTGTTTGTTCAACCCAGCCCGCCAGATCGCAAAGCCGGTAACTGATTTTGGAAGTTCCCGCACGCCGCTTGTAGTGCGCAGGGCCCCCGCCCATGGTTCGTAGGTTTTGCAGGCTGGCCAGCTGATACCCAAGGAGCACGGCGGCATCAGCCTCTCCGATCCGGCCATCGGCCGTAACCGGGGTGCCGCGCGCGGCGCACGCTTCAGAAAAGAGCTCCGTGGTCGCTGCAATTCGGCTGCATTCTTCGGCGCTCGGCTCTAGGATTCTCATGTTTTTACACACGCTTGCCGTTGTTGGAAAACCGGTTTGACTGCGGTTTACTGGCGACAGCTAGCACTTTGCGGCGGCTCGCCGGGGTAATTCCGAACTCTGAAAATAGCCCGTTTAGTGCCCTGGTCTCTGCAGCACCGGCAGGCACCCCCATTTTTGATTTCTTCCGGAAGCACTGCCAGGCGTGGCAGAGCTGCTCCAGTGAATACAGGTCAACAACCTGCAGTGTCCTAGCGGCAACAAGCTGCGGACCCAGAAAACTCCACATTTCTGCACCATCGGCATTGAGGTGCTGCGGCGCATCGGGAAATTCCTTCACCTGGTCAAACTGGGGTGTTTCTGGTCGATTTCGGCACGGCTGTAGGGTGCCCTGCAGCGCCTTCAAAGCCGGTGACTTAGGTTTTCTACCTCGCATTTTGGGATCTCCTATTTTCAAAAGCTCAATTTCGCACGCGCAAAAAAATGACTGTAGGCGTGGTCATGCATAAACGCCCCTAAGGTTTCAACCCACCCCCCCCACCCTGGGTCTGCAAATTTGCAGACCTTCCGCGCCGAACCCGCCGTGGTCGACGTGGTGGGCACCCCCGCGGGTCGACGTCGTCCTATCATCGAAGTAATGAATCGGCCCACGAGACATCCTGAAGATCTTCTGAGAGCGACGATGCACGAGTTGACTTTGCACGATGTGACTTTGTGACACTTTGATATGGGCTTCTAACTGGGCTTCTAATGGGCTTTTTATGTGACTCTGTGTCACTACTCTTGGACACAAAGTCACTACCAGTGTGACTCTGTGCCATATGGATATGACTTTGTGTCACATCGGGGGGTGGATAGGGCAGCTGGTACAGATTGCTTGTTTTCAAACCACTATCGCTGCGCTGTTGGATCTCCACGAGGCCTCTCTCCTGGAGTTTCTCAAGGGCCCTCATGACCGTGCGAGGATGGCAACAGGCGCGCTCTGCAAGCCACTTATGGGAGGGGTAGCATCGGCCAAGTTGGTCCGCGCGATCCGCCAGGGCGATCAGTGTCGCCTTCTCACCAGCCGTGACTCCCTTAAGCTTCACTGCCCACAGCAAATATTGCAGATCAGCTTTCAATGGATTTCGCCAACAGCCAACGACATTCAGCTGCCCGGGAGCTTCCCTCCTGGATCCGCTTGATGGTCAGGCCCACGTCCGGCAGCAGACGAAAATTGAGCTGCCGTATTGGCGATGGTGGATATCCTACAGAAGCCCCGCGCGCAATTTCACTGGTCCGCGCGTGCGGATTCATAGCCAGATACCGCAGCAATCGACGCTTGTGCGGTGCCACGCGGTGCGTTTCATACAGTAATGTCAGCCGTTGCTGGACTGTAGGCGGTAAGGGTGAAATAATCGATTGCATCGTCGTCCCCGCTCTCTCGGTGATTGATGATTCTTGAAGCCGGCCGGTTTGCCGGCTTTTATTTTGCGTCCTGGATCGCGACCAGGTGCCTGCCGATCAACAGACCTGCACTCGCTCGCGCTCAGTGGGGCTTTGCTTTTCGCCACTCCTGCGAAGCTTGGCCTTTACCCAGTTTTCCACCTCAACAGAATTCCAGCCGATCGCACGACGCCCCAAGCGGTACGACTGCGGGAAGGTGCCTTCCTTCATGAAATTGTAAATCGCGCTGCGCTTGTAACCGGTGACTGCTTCGACTTCCGGAAGGCGCATGATTCGCTGATTGGACATAACCGCTAATCCTTGCGCCTTGCTGGCGCTCTGTGGACGACGGTTATAATTAGAAACGCTTCTCCCGCCGCAAGAAATTGGCGGGGCGTAACGGTAAAGGGGTTATCCGTTGCGTGTAGATAGGTTTTTCTTTGCGCGGCCGCCTTGCCGAGAATATTCAGGGGCGCCCGCTTTAATCCAAGCTCTGAGCCCGGGTGCCTTATTGGGTAGCGCTTGGCGATGTTCAGAATCTACCAGCTGTGCCCACACGATTTCGCACATTTCACCAATCCGAATTGAGCGGCTCGCGTCAGAGCTCCAGGCATTGGCCGCAATTTGATTGGCAGCCTTCATCGCGGCGGCCTTCTTTTTGTTGTGTGTCATTAACCCGTGAAGGGTGCGTTGTTCTCTTTTTATATTCCGGCAGGCGATGGCATTTACCAGTCCGAAAACTGAGAGCGTCAGGCTGAAAGCTCCCGCAGTGATAGTTTCCTCCTGATCGGTAGCGTCCTGCGCCGCTGCCTCGAGCAAATCGATTCCAAGCAAAAAGCTTGCCCTGATCTCGCTGTCGTCGTCATCGTCATCGAGAAGCCATGTTATCGATTCAGACATCTCACGCAGCTGCGAGAAAGTGGCCGGACCGCGCTTGGTCATCATCGAGCGCAACAGTGAATCTAGCTTATTACCGACACGCTGAGATGTGGGAGTGTCAAATTCACGCATTTTTTCTGCTCCTGATATTCACCACCTTCTTGCTCGGGCTGTTTGTTGCATATTGGGCCCAGTCATTCATCAGCGCGCGGCGCTTTTCGAACAGATCCCCGCGGCGGTAAGCAGCCTCAACTGAGTTGCCCAGGCTGTGCGCCAGCGCCTGCTCGCACACGTCACGCGGGTGCGGCGTGCACTCGCCGGCCCAGTCGCGAAACGTGCTCCTGAATCCGTGCATAGTCAGGTCGCCGCGACCGATTCGCCGCAGCGTCATCAGCATTGCGGTGTTGGACAGGTGCGTGCCTTTTTTCATCCCAGGGAATACGTGGGGGTTTCCCTCGACGCGCGGCAGTGCTGAGAAAATCCTCGCAAGCGGCGCCGCGATGGGTACGCGATGTTCCTTGCCCGCCTTCATGCGTGTCGCGGGAACTGTCCAGACATTCGCTTTGAGATCGATTTCGTCCCAGCGCGCGCCCAGCACCTCACTCGTGCGCAACGCTGACAGAATCGTCACCCTGGCGGCCTGGTAAGAGTACTCGCTGGATTGTTCCAGCAATGGCATGAACGCCGGCAGGTCCGTGTAGGGGAGGGCAGTGTGGTGCTTCCTGGCACGCACCTTCAACCGCGCCGGCAGCAGCTTGTCCAGGTGGCCGCGCCAGCGTGCCGGATTCTCGCCTTGGCGCAGGCCTCTTGCCTTCGCTGCGTCCAGCACCAGCTCGATGCGGTTGCGTACCCGGCTGGCCGTTTCGGGCTTTTCGTACCAAATCGGCTGCAGGACCCGCAATACGTGATCGGTGGTGATATCGTCCAGCGGCAGTTGGCCTATCGTGGGCGCCGCATACGTCTCCAGAGTGTTTTCCCACTGCTGTGCGTGCTTGGCGTTCTTCCAGCCGGCCCTGTGCGCTCTGATGTAATCGTCGGCCGCCGTCGTGAAGGTGTATGCGCGCCGCACTTCCTCGCGCTCAGTTTGCTGCCGGGCATTGATTGCCTCCTGGCGAGCTCGGAGCGGATCCTTGCTTTCCAGCAACATGCCGCGCTGTGTGGCGGCGTCAATGCGGGCCTTTTTCAAACTGACGTCGGGGTATCCACCCAGCCCCATTTCCCGGCGCCGCTTGTTCAGCTGATATCGAAGCACCCAAGATTTATTGCCGTTCGGTTTCACCACCAGGCGCAGCCCGTCACCGTCTTCATAGGTGCCGGGGCTCGTCAGGTTCTCCACTTGTTTGGGATTCAGCTTGGCCATAAATTTCTCCGCCTAACTCTCTGTTCCCCCACTTGTTCCCCCACTTCGATTTTGGATCACAAAAATGGGCAATGGGCCTTAGCGGACAATAATATGCCTAAGATACTGATTTTGATAGAGTAAAAACGAGAATCTTTGGACGTGTACGGAAGCTATAAAACGCTAAATAGGCGGACTCCCTCACCGCCATTTCATTCTGCGCTTACAAAGTCGGTGATGCCAGCTGGCGTCGCCCTGCTGCGCGACAATCACATCTGATCCGACAGCGCTCCTGACTGCCGCCTGCCATGCAGGAAGACTCCCATCACCTTGATTTGATCCAGCTCTTCGGTCGCTGTTTCATAGGGGTTGTGATCGACGATCAACAAATCGGCCCATTTGCCCGGCTCAAGGCTGCCAGCCTCGTCTTCGATCCGTAGCTGGTAGGCGCCGTTGATGGTCATCGCGCGCACGGCCTGCTGTATATCTATGGCCTCCTGTGGGTTCAATGTCAGCCCTGAGCGGGTGGTGCGGGTGATAGCAGTTTGCATCAGGCTGAAGGGTTGAGCGGGAAACATTGGGCTGTCGGCATGCAGGGTCGGGCGCATGCCCTGGCTAAACGCACTGCGCACGGGGAGTACTTGCTGGGCCATGTCTTTCCCGATGATCGATTGCTGCAGTGCATCGCCGTAGTAAAGTATGTGGTTGATATGAAAGGACACCGTCGTATTCTGTTGTGCCAGCGCGGGAATCTGGTCACGGGGCAGCTCAACGGCGTGCTCGAGCCGGATTACAGGTAGCTTTCCCCGCAGTTCGCCGAGTGTGCCCAAAGTCTGCGTTACCTCGCGCAGCGATGCATCGCCCTGGCTGTGGATGGCCACCTGCCAGCCGGCGTCAGTGTATTTGCGAACTTTCTCCCGCAGGGCTTCGGCGCTGAACATCGGCGCACCATAAGTGCCCGCGCGAATACCCAGCGTCCTGTTCAGTGTGCTGTCCAAGTAGGGGGCAGAGGTATACATGCTGCCTGTATAGGGTGAGCCATCGTGCCAGAGTTTGACACCTAGCACGCGGAAGTAGTCGCTATCGCTATCCGGCGAGTTGGGTAGATAGTTGAGTTCTTCTTCCACCAGATAAAAAAACTGCCGAATGCGCGGCCGTAGATTGTTTGAGGCGGCAAAGCGAGCCATCAACGGCGGCACGTTGTGACCCAGTGAGGCGACGCTGGTGAAACCGTTGACCTGCAACTGGTCCAGCGCATGCTCGTAGCGACCCAGCAAACCCCAGGGCGACTTGAGTGGTTTCAGCAGCGGTGCGGCGGCCAGGCTCTCGGCGACAAAACCTGTCAACTCGCCTGAATCGTCACGTTCGTAATACGCGCCAGGACCAGGGTCTGGTGTGCTGCCGGTAATCCCCGCTTCGGCAAAAGCCCTGGAGTTGGCCCAGAACGAATGCAGTGTCTGTGAAATGACGACCAGTGGATTGTTCGGGGCGATCTCATCCAACTGTTCACGCGTCGGTATTTCCAGGTCATCGGTCAGGATGGGGTCCAGTCCGCTGGCATAGATCCACTCGTCCTGTCGTGCATCGCTGACTGCCGCACGCAGCGCGTCCCAGACCTCGCGATTATGCTTGTGCGTGAAGCCGGAGAGGTCGATGGCACTGTTGAATACCGCTGTCAGTGTGGGGTGCTCGTGGGCTGCGATAAAGCCGGGCATCAGGGTCTTGCCCTGCAGGTCGATCAACTCGGTATGGCCCGTTTGTAGAGCCAGGATTTCAGCATCGCTGCCCACGGCCAGGATCAGTCCGTCCTCAACCGCAAGCGCCTCAAAGACTTGATCCTGGTTGTTTACCGTTAGTACAGGGCCACCGAAGAAGATCAAATCGGGACCCTTCGTCGAGCACGCTGGCAACAGCGCACTGAACAGTAACAGGCAGAGATAACGGCAAGCGGTACCGATCTGGATAGGCATGGGTGGCGACTCTGCTGGGGTTGAGTCGCTCAATCCGACAGATAGTATTCAACGGTAGAGACCACCCTCACGTTTTTAATGTGAGGATTATTCTTGTCCCGATCAGAAACCGTAAACTGACCCTGTGACGCCGTTTTGATTTTTCCCAGTGTGCTGCTGGAGTCTGAGGCAAACTTTTCCGCCACTTCCCGGGCCTTCCTGGTCGCCTCCTCGATCATATCCGGTTTGATCTCATTCAACCGGGTGAAAATGTATTCTGTCCTGGATTCATAATTGCCGCCGGCAAGCACGATCCCCTGTTTCCCAAGCTCCGATAATGAACTCATAACGGACCTGACAGCTTTCACATTCTTTGAGTAAACGGTCACTGTCTGAACCGCAGTGTAACGAAATTCAGACTTTGAGCTATCACCATACTGCTGGGCGAACCTGTCCGTAATGGCCGGTGGTGAAATCGTAATTTCTTTCGGATTGATCTTATTGGCACTGAGAAATGTTCTTATTTTGCCGGTATTATTTTCAATCAGGCTATACAGTTGTTCCAGGTCATTCTCGGCAGCGGTAAATTGAATAGGCCAGATGACAATATCGGCGTCCAATTCCCGTTCTGACAATCCCTTGACGGTAACGCTGCGATCATATTGTTTGAAATCAAGCGCAGCACTACCCAGCAGATAGCCCAGCCCCAAAAAGCCAAGACAAACGAACAGCCCCAGAATGAAAGCACTTGTGCTGCTACCTTGTTGTTGCATTCGATTCTCCTCGTTAAACACACACCGCGATCTATTCGCAAAAATCCGTCATCGTTCGTGCTCTGCGTTTAATTGATATCTTGCCCAGGCATAGCGTTGTGCTCTAATCCTCAATGGCGTCAATGATTAGACCGCTGGCAACATTGATGAGAAGCACAGCCGTGCCCACTCTAATGATCTTTTGCCCCTCAGGTGTGCGGCCCAGTTCGTTGAGCAGCGCGTCCGGCAAATCGTAATAGGTAAGGTCTCGCGGGAGCCGGTCGCCTTTTTGCCATTTTTTGGCCTGACCGGGAGGCTGGCAGCCATTGTTCTTCTTCGCTAACCCTGGCGGACAGTTTCCAGAGGCCTGTAATTGAAGGTAGTAATCCCTGATCAGGCTCGTGCGTTGAGAGCTGAAATAGGGCTGAGAGCTATCGGATATTTTCGGATTTGCGGAATGTGCGTTGTTCGATGCTGAGGAATTGTTCTTCCCGCTATTGCCTGGAGACTCGGGTTTGTCAGCGAAGGCGGCCCCACACGCAAATGCGGTGAGTGCCAGCGAGGCGGTTAATTGCTTAATCCATTTGTGCATTGAGGCCTCCGGTTGATAACTTGCATGGGGTTGATCGTAAAAACGGACAATTGGCGTAAGGTTGACCTGTCACCTGTCACCAGCATAGGCGGGTAAGGCCTTCCGGGCAATGCGAATCTGCGCGCTGTCCATTCGATCTTCGGGGAGAGAGGTCACTCTGAATAGCTTAACGAGCGACGGTGGGGTATCGACAACAGTGTAGGCGCTCCTGTTCGATGGTGTTGGCCACATCCCTCACCCCAAAATCGTACTGACTATCGATGAGTGCCCGACTGATAACGCGCGCAGTAGTCAATGCACCCTGCGTCAGGGTTGTGGTATTTTAGCAGGATAGCTCGCTTTGGTTTGCAGGGGAATGTTTGATGCCGTTTGACACACTGTTTTCGCCCATCAGTATTGGCTCGATGCAGTTGCCGAATCGTATTGTGATGTCGCCGATGACGACCAATTACGGCACATCGGAGCAGGAACCTTCAGAGCGTCTGCTGGCTTACCTGGAAGCGCGTGCCAGCGGTGGCGTTGGCTTGATCACGCTGGAAGTTTGTTCCGTAGCGCTGGATCACCGCTACCAGCCAAACTCTCTGAGCCTGTCAGAGGATCGTTTTGTCCCCCTGCACCGCAAAATCACCGATCTCGTCCACCGCCATGGCGTGAAGATACAACCACAGATTACCCATCCTGGCCCGGAATCCATGGCCGCCTTTTTTGAAGGCAAGCCTGGATTGGGCCCGAGTGTCAATGTGAACCCGGCGGCTTTCCAGTCCAGTCGACCATTGGAACTGGACGAAATTCCAGCCGTTATCGCACAATATGCTGCAGCGGCAGTGCGAGCGAAAGCGGCGGGATACGATGGCATGGAACTGCATGCCGCACATGTCTACATGCTGCTTGGTTCTTTTTTGTCGCCGCTGCGCAATGCGCGCAAGGACGAATACGGCGGTAAACGTCTCGCTGGCAGAGCGCGTTTGTTAGTGGAGACCCTGACGGCTGTGCGTGCGGCAGTCGGTGATGACTTTCCTGTTACTGTCAGTCTCTCGGGCTACGAGCGCTCGCCCGGTGGCAGTGAGATGAATGAGTCGCAAGCGCTGGCGCAGTTGTTGGTAGAGGCCGGGGCGGACGCTTTTCGAATCAGCGGCGGCAGCACCGATGGCCTGGTTAGCCAGATGGTGATGGGCAGCGATTACCCCAACGGTGCCAATGTCACTGCGGCCCGAGCGGTCAAGCAGGCGGTCGATGTGCCGGTGATGGTAGTGGGGCGTATACACACACCCGGTTACGCGGAACAGATTTTACAGGAGGGCAGCGCCGACCTCATCGCGATGGCTCGGCCGTTCCTTGCTGACCCCCAGTGGCCCGCGAAGGCGAGAGCGGGGCGCGCGCAGGATATTCGCCTGTGCATATCCTGCGAAAACTGTATTGATACGATGATTACCAGCTACAACCTCAGCTGTGCGGTGAACGCCGCGACAGGGCGTGAGCTGACGCATGTGCTTACCCCTGCAGCGCGACGCAAGCGCGTGGTGATTGTGGGCGGGGGACCTGCCGGCCTGGAGGCGGCACGCGTGGCGGATCTGCGCGGCCACGATGTCACACTTCTGGAGCGGCAAGGCCGCCTCGGTGGGTCTATGCTGCTGGCGGCTACTGTGCACTCCGACAACGAGTCGTTTTTTTACTGGTTGAAACGACAGGTACGCGCCTCCACGGTGGAGGTGCGCCTCGGCGTGGAGGCAACGCCTGAATTGTTACGCAGCCTCAATCCCGATGCTATCGTGATCGCCACCGGCGCGAGGGTGGAGACGCCCGTTATTGCCGGGGCGCGGCAGAGGCATGTTGTCAGTGGCGCACAACTGCGCAGCATTGTTGAGGGGCAAGCGCAGCGAGACGAATTTACCATGTTGCCAGCAGCGCTGCGCAGTGTAGCTGCTGTCCTGATGCGTCTGGCCAGCGCATACCTGACGCCTGCACTGCTGCGCAACAGCTCGCGGCTGTGGCTGCCACTGGGAAAACACATCGTTATTGTCGGTGCTGACCTTGCGGCGATTGAGCTGGCAGAGTTTTTGGCCAGGCGTGGACGCCGGGTCAGCATACTGGAACAGCGTAAACGCATTGCCCCCGAAATCGGTCCCAAGCGGCGCGCTGAGCACATGGATCGCCTTGATCGACTGGGTGTAAGCATCAATACCGAAGTGGTTTGTGACGAGATTCTGGCAGATACCGTGAACTACCGTACTGCCCAGGGTATAGCGCGAACAATCGCGGCGGATTCTGTGATTCTGGCTGGCGAACCGGTGGCCGCGAACGAATTGTTTGAGCGGTCCCAGGGTTTGGCGCCAGAGGTGCATGCCATCGGAGACTGTACCGGTTTAGGTTTGATTCGCAAGGCCACGGATGAAGCCATGCAGCTCGCTTGTCAGCTTTAGAAAGGTTAGTAACTATGACGTTTCGCCAGATAATACTCTCTTTCGTACTGCTCTCGTCCTGCTGCGTCGTCGCTGAAGAGCTGGGCAGCGTAGACACAAAATGGCGCGCGCTGTCTCCGGATGATTCGATAACGCTGGATGTCTTTGACGATGAAAAGGTTGAGGGTGTGGCCTGCTATTTGAGCAGGGCACAGATAGGCGGCTATCGCGGTGCGATGGGCATTGCCGAGGATACGTCCGATGCCTCGCTGGATTGTCAGCAGGTGGGGCCCATTGTCATTCGGGAACCATTCAAGAAGGGCGAGCTTGTGTTCAGAGAGCGTCGCTCGCTGATCTTCAAGAGTATGAAAGTGCTGCGCTACTGCGATCCAGAACGCAATGTCATAGTGTATCTCGTATACAGCGACAAGATCGTTGAAGGCTCCCCCAAAAATTCGGTGTCAGCCGTACCGATAGCGCATTGGCCAGGTGCAGACACCGGTCAGGCAGTGGCCAGGTGCACCTACCAGCGCTAAAAGTTGTTAGCCCTGCCCGGTATCCTGTAGCATCTCGCACGCACATAGCGCCAGGCTCTGATATGCCCTGGCAGGCACCCAATTTCCGGAATCTAACCATGCGTCGTTGCAAGACACTAATCGTTGCGCTTTTCCTGGCTGTTGCTTCTGCGTACGGCGCACCCGAATCCGCGCAGTTGCAACGGGTTCGAGATAGCACATCGGCTGTGAATACCCAGGCAATTACCCACCAGGATGGCCATGACTGGCTCAGTTACGGCCTGGACTATCGAGAGCAGCGCTACAGCCCGTTAACACAGATCAACCTTGCGACAGTGCAGTCGCTCGGTCTCGCCTGGTACTTTGATACGCAGTACGCCCGGGGTCTGGAAGCAACCCCCATTGTTGTCGACGGCGTGCTGTTTTTTACCGGGAATTGGAGTGTTGTCTACGCAGTGGATGCCCGCAATGGCCAGCTGCTGTGGAAGTACGACCCGAAGGTCCCGAAAGCGTGGGGCAAAATGGCCTGTTGTGATGTCGTAAATCGCGGTGTCGCAGTGTATGAAGGCAAGGTATTTGTCGGCACACTCGATGCCAGGCTGGTCGCGCTCGATGCAGCCACGGGCGATGTCATGTGGTCGGTGCAGTCCGCTGATATTACGCAGTACCCCTATACGATTACGGGCGCGCCACGCGTGGCCAAGGGTAAGGTATTCATCGGTAACGGTGGTGCCGAATACGGTGTGCGCGGTTTCGTCACTGCCTATGATGTTGATACCGGTGAGCAGCTGTGGCGTTTCTATACTGTTCCGGGCAACCCGGCAAGCGGATTCGAAAATGACGCGATGGCGCAGGCAGCGAAAACGTGGACGGGTGAGTGGTGGAAGTACGGCGGCGGCGGAACGGTATGGGATTCGATTGTCTATGACCCTGAACTGGATCAGTTGTATATCGGCGTCGGCAATGGCTCTCCGTGGAATCGCCATATTCGAAGCCCCGGTGGGGGTGACAACCTCTTCCTCTCCTCTATTGTTGCCCTGAACCCTGATACAGGTGATTACCTCTGGCACTATCAGGAGACACCGGCAGAGTCCTGGGACTACACCGCCACGCAGCACATCATGCTGGCCGACATGGCGATAGACGGGCAGCAGCACAAGGTGATATGGCATGCGCCGAAAAACGGATTTTTCTTTGTTATTGATCGGGAGACGGGGAAGTTGCTCTCGGCAGAGCCGTTTGCGCGCGTAAACTGGGCAAGTCATTACGATCTGGAAACGGGGCGACCCGTTGAAACGCCCACTGCCGACTATCAGGCCGAGGGTCAGTTCATCTATCCGTTCGGTGGCGGTGCCCACAACTGGCAGCCCATGGCATACCACCCCGGTACCGGACTGGTCTACATTCCGGTTATGGAGTCTACATACCAGTATCGGGCCGTCGACGAATACGTTCATCACTGGGGGCAGTGGAATACCGGTGCTGAGCTCGATCAGGGCACGCTTGGAATAGACCAGCTGACGCAGGCGCTACTGCCCAAGATGACCATTGGACACCTGTTGGCCTGGGACCCTCGCACGCAAAAGCCCGTATGGCGCGTCAAGCATAGGGAAATGTGGAACGGAGGCCTTCTCGCCACGGCGGGCAACCTGGTCTTCCAGGGCACGGGGGATCGCTATATCGCCGCTTATGATGCGAGCAATGGCGGCGAACGCTGGCGATTTGATACGCAGGAAGGCGTTATAGGATCACCCGTCACTTACAGTGTAGACGGTGAGCAGTATCTCTCAGTACTGGTTGGGTGGGGCGGCGCCGTGGGTCTTGTGGGCGGTGCTGAGCCGCGTCCAGAGCCGGACACAGGGCGTTTGTTAACCTTCAAGTTAAATGCACATAACACGCTGCCAGCGCTCGCCCCATTGCCCGCGCGCCCCCGTCCTCCGGCACGATTGACGGATGACGCGGCCAGGATCGAGAAGGGGCGGGTCCTGTACCAGACTTATTGTTTCTCCTGTCATGGGCAGGAGCTTGTCAGCAATGGTGAGGTGCCTGACCTGCGGCGTCTCCCCAAGGCTTTTTACGAGAACTTCAATGCCATCGTGCTCGATGGTGTGATGGAAAAGGCTGGAATGGTCGGGTTTAGCGACGTTTTGACTGAAGATGATGCCTACGCACTCAAGGCCTACGTCGTCGAAAAAGCCAATGACGACTGGGAACTGAGCCAACAGCCCGGCTGGTGGGTCAGTCTGAAAAGATGGTGTTATGAACAATTGGCCAGCCTTATGGCGTTGATACTACGATAGCAGGCCGACGAGATTGGTGCCAAAGGCATACGCTGTGCTCGCGATGGACTTCGATGTAAAACACACACAGGAGGTTTTAATGGGTAGTAGAAGTATTGTTGTAACAGGTGGTTTCGGTGCGCTGGGTCGCGCGGTGGCAAAGGCGTTTGTCGATCAGGGACACAGGGTTTCGAGAGTCGATTTCGCCCCGTCGGCACCAGACAATAATCCCGGAGGCTGGGATTACTCCGGTGTCGATCTCTCTGACCGGGATGCGTGCGAAAAAGTGTTGTCTGAGATTTGTACACAGGCGGGTGGCGTCGACGTGTTGGTGAATATCGCCGGCGGCTTTGCCTGGGAAACCCTGGACGACGGCAGCCTGGACACCTGGCAGCGTATGTTCAAGATGAATGTATTGACTGCGGCAACCATTAGCAAGGTGTCACTGGGTGCGCTGCGCGAGAGCCCGGCCGGTCGAATTATCAATATTGGCGCTGGTGGCGCGATCAAGGCAGATGCTGGATTAGGCGCGTACGCCGCGTCCAAATCAGGCGTGCACCGGTTGACGGAAGCCCTGGCCGCAGAACTCAGTGACAGCCCGGTAACGGTGAACGCGATTCTTCCCAGCATCATTGATACACCCACCAACCGTGCAGATATGCCGGACGCGGATACGACTGATTGGGTCAAGCCTGAGGCGATCGCTGATGTGATTCTGTTTCTCGCATCGTCGGCGGCGCGCTCGATTTCGGGAGCGCTGATTCCCGTTTCCCGCGGCGGCTAAGGCCAGAGTTGACGGCACTTGCAGGAACTGGCTGTACCTGCAGTGTGTTAAGTACACAGGACTTCTGCGCGCGCCTACGGCATAGTAAGCGGATGTGTTATGCGAGCAGGGCACCACTATGGCAAGACTGGTTCTACGATTTGATCCTGAGTTGTCCTGGAAGTCCTGGTTGGCGGTTGTCCTGTTCGCTTTCGGCTTTATTGGTCTTCTGGCAGGCGTGGGTTTGTCCGAGCGTCCGAACGTGTCAGGTGCGGGAGTGTTCACCAAGGCCTATTATGCCGTCGGCTTATTCGTCCTTGGGGGCCTGGATCTGGGCATGCCAACCGGCGGCCCCCTGTACGCTCGTATCTTATTGTGGATCGCGTATTTTGCTGCGCCGGTGTGGACAGCGTCCGCTGTCTTCGAAACTATTCTCAGTGCACTGCGCCCGCCCGTCTGGCGCATCAAAAGTGTCAAGAACAAGATTGTTATCATCGGCGGGGGGGAACTCACGCTGGGCTTCCTGAACAGGATTACAGCGAGTGGCGATGGTCGCAGGGTGATCGTTATCGTTGACGAGTTGCTGCATCCGCATCTCGACCAGTTGCGTTCCTATCGGCGAGTCAAGGTCTACGTGGTCTCAGGTAACCAGATGCACCGTATGCGCCGCTACTCGCTGCACAAGGCGAGTAAATTTCTTTTGCTCAGCGAAAGAGACGAAATCAATTTTGAGGTGGCGAGCATCCTGCTTGATGTCGACCCTCAACTGGGTTCCAAGATCATATACCACGTATCCAATCTGCGGTTTCTGCGCGTGTTGGCAGATTCACGGGTAGTGACGTTATGTACCACCTTCAACCAGTACGAGCTGGCTGCAACGCAGTTGGCCAGAGAACAACTAACCCAGCGTTTCAGGGCCACGCCCTACCGGGACACCGTTGTGCTGGCAGGGTTCGGGCGATTCGGCCAGAGTCTGTTGGAGCAGCTGGAACGGCACGCTGAAGGCGCTTTCAGCCGGGTGGCGATTATCGATCTCGACGCTCAGCAGCAGGCGCTGATAGCCGATGAACAGCTGGTGAGCCAACGGACATATACCCGCCATATCTACGAGGGGGATATCAATGACCCACAGGTTTGGCAACACCTCATTGGCGAGGCCATGGCCGGCAAAGAAGAGCCTGTCTTCGTTATCACCACTGGCGATGACCAGACCAATCTGCGGTGCGCGATCTGGCTGCGCAAACAATTCCCGAACGCGCTGATTATTGCCAGGACACTGGCCCCTTCATCCTTTGCCAGCGGGATATGTGATCAACACGATGTTATTAGCGTGAATACTGCGGAGCTTGTGCAGGCATCGATACCGCATGCATGGTATCGCTAGATCACGCGGGCCTGTTTATGCGTTGAAAGCTATACGCTAAACCAGTCCACGATCTGTTGCTGGACCTTGCTGTCATCGAGCAGATCGAAGTGATTTTTTTCGTGAAAAACGGCGCAGTTCTCTGCCTTGATGTTGAGATGCCGCAGGTTCTCGCGGTGGGTGCCTGTGGCACTGTCCATACGTACCAGCAGGTCGCCCAGCAAATGCCCCAGCGGATCCTTTTTGTGACGCCCCAGTGTTGCCGCCGCAAAGTAATATTCGACGCCCTCAAGCAATGGCACGGGCCGGCGTGTGTCCGGCCGCAACTCATCCGGGTGGTGATCCCGCCAGTCGTCATCGAGTAAGTCGCCGTGGCGCAGATCCTTGATGCCGGCGCTGCGTCGGCGACCGAATGCCAGTGGCTGTGTATAGGCAATGTTCTGCATCGCTGCGTTCAGGCTGTGTCCTGCCCTGGCGATCGGCGAGCCGTGATGTGGCGTTCCCAGGCACACCACACGCCGCAGTTGTGATAACCACTCACTGCCTGACTGCTGTGCATACCAGCAGGCGCTGCGGATAACCAGTCCCCCCATGCTGTGCCCGATCAGTGACAGGGACTCAACCGGCACCGGCCAGTTAGCGCACAGCTGTTCCAGTTGCGTCGCAAATTCCTGTCCGTTGGTGGATATATGACGCCCGGTGTTATAGCGAAGATACAGCGGCGTCACACCTAACGCGTCCTGCAGTCGCTGCCCGATACCAGGCGTTTCATTCCTGTTCCAGCACAGCTCCGACATACTGAGTCCGTGCACCAGTATCACCACGTGACTGCTGGCCTGGCCGATAGCGGTCTCCAGTGATGCCTGATCGAGCGCCAGCGGATGCTGTGGTGTCAGCAGGCGCATGGGCGTCGCGAGCGGATTGTCGGTAGCTTCCAGATGGTCGCCGAGCACACCGTTCAACGCCGCGATGGCTTTTATGCTGGCAGCGGAGTATTGCGGTTCCTCCGTCCTCTCGGGCAGCCATGCCATTGACAGGTCAATGCCTTCACGCAGCAGGCCGTTGACGCCCCTGATGGTGGCATACACGGTGGCAGCAATCAGGCCATGCGCCCTGGTGGGGCGCTCCGGTTGCGGCGACCACGGCAGCGGATGGCGCGCGATCGTTTCATGCATGCCTTCAACCGCGCTGGTAATCCCTGCTACGGAATCGAATATGAGTCTGCTGGTACCTCGAGCCATCTTTGTTGTGGTGACCACAATCGCACTCCATCATTCATTTTGGCGCTTGGCGCGTCGTTTTCCTGCGGCCTGTAACAGCCTTGGACGCAGGTTCCTTTTTTTGCTTCTTCGGCAACGGTTGCAGCTTGGGCGCAGCGGCGGGGGAGGTGCGCAATGCCAGGCAAGACAGGCAAATCAGAAGCGCGCGAGGACCGGTGGGTACAGCGATTGCGGCACTGTCGCCTAGTGGCAGGATAGCGTTGCACTGCTCACAAATTGCGTTTTTGTTTAGTATCACTGTCTGCCACCCGAGAACGGCGTCCGCAGTATCAGAAGCCTCTCCCGACGGCGCCGGCAGCGTGTTTTGGTCTGGGGGCCGTTTTTCCTGCCGGCCCGACAGTGCCCGAGCAATCTGTGAGCTGTCGGTTACGACGCCTTCTACCAGATCAAAAGTGTGCAATAGCACGTTGCGCACAATGGTGGAGACTGACAGGCCCAGTTGCTCGGCGCGGCCGCGCAATTCCTCATCAAGCTGCTCCGGAATGCGCGCTTGCAGTACACGATCTTTGGCCTGGCTGCGCTTGCGCGGTGTTTTGTCGTCAGCCATAAAACAGGCTCCGTGCGGATGAAGTGATGCTTGCGTGTGGGGCAGTGTAATTTAATGTAATACAAAAAACAACAAATGTATTACATTGCGCTTCCTGCTGCATGGGCGGGAGAGGGCTGGGGTGGTGAGTATGACCGCGCTGTGCATAGGCGGGGGGTGGTTGCACGTGTGTCGCAGCACTGCCCAGGGCATTGCGCGCTCAGCCGCAAGTACTCACCCTGCTCTCCCCGCATAGGGCAGGACGGGGTAGCCCGGCAGCTGTCCTGACGCCTTTAGTATTCCTCCACGCCGTACATCGTGTCGGGTTCGATCGAGTTTACCGGGTTGTCCCAGTCTTCAGGGTGCATGGGTAAATCGGGATCAATGAGGTCATCGTCATCCAGTTCGAAAGCAGCTCGCCAATCCTCCGGGGCTTCAGCTTCCTCCAGACGCATTTCTCGCCAGGCGTCCAGATCGTACTCAGAGACCTCGCCATCCAGATACTGGGTTTCAATGGTGAAGTTACCTGGATCCCAGTCGATAACCTCGAACAACTCCTGAGTCTGCAAGTCCTTGTACCAAGCACCCACGACAGGGCTCAACAT
>TARA_R110002124_G_scaffold92424_2_pt1 | contig 20221 bp, 17 predicted proteins | sample TARA_R110002124 | Tara Oceans TARA_R110002124 (sample SAMEA4397445) | marine metagenome | biome: Polar Biome; feature: [SRF] surface water layer (ENVO:00010504); material: water (ENVO:00002006), including particulate matter (ENVO:01000060) such as... | depth 5 m | reverse complement strand
GAGCCAATAGCGCCCGATCTCCATCCCGACCCGAAACTTCAGCAACAGCGCGATCAGCACGTAACCGACCATCACCGCGATCCCCGTGCTGATCGCCGCGCCGATCACGCCCCAGACCTGCAGCAGCCAGAGCGTCAGCGGCACATTCAGGACCGCCATCGCCAAGGTGATCGCCGAGCGCTGCCAGTACAGCCCCTTGACCTGCAGGATGATGTTGCGCGCGTTTCCGGTCAGCTCAAATGTGTAGGGGATCAGGATCGCCAGCATCACCCAATAGGACGGCGCGAATTCGGGCCCCAGCCAAAGCACGAGAAACCGCTGCCCGAAGACGGTCAGCGCGCTGAGAATCAGCAGCAGGAACATCGCCTGGATGCGCGAAATGCGGATCATCAAGTCGGTCAAGGCCGAGGCATCCGCGCCCTGGTCGACCTGGCGAATGATCTCGGGGGTCATGACCCGCGACAACGCCGTGGCGAAGCTCATGAAATACTTGTTGAACGTCACGCCGATCGCATAGACGGCGATCGGCGCCGCCCCGATCGTGGCGCCGATCAGGATGTTGTCGAGTTTCCAGAACAGCGTCTCTGCGATCATCACCACGAAAATCGGTGCAGCGTAGCCCGCCACACGCGTCAGGGTCTTGCGATCCGGCAACCCGATGCGGACCCGCGCATGCAACACGAATGCGGCATAGACAAGCCGCAAAACGGCCTGTGTGATCACCGAGGCCGTTGACACCATGACGATCTGCACCGCCCCGCCCCCGGCCCGCAGAACGACGACCATCACCAGCGCGGACAGGACGGTTGCCGCAATCTCCATGCTGCGCAGGAAGACGAAAGATTCGGTCGCGGACAACAACGCCCCGAACGGATTCAACGCCACGAGAAACGCGGCTCCGACCCCCGTGATCATGATCATGGTGCTGAGCATCTCGACTTGCTCGGGCGTAAAGTTCGCACCGAAAACCGGTTCTGCCATCAGGCTCATCGCATAGGCACCGAGCAAGATCAGCGCACCAACGAGACTGTAGAGCCCCAGCATCCTGGCCAGGAACACGTCGCGCTCGACAGTGTCGTTTTCATGCGCCACGAAAAACCGCATGACGGAATCATTCATCCCGAAATCGAGGATGTACAGATACGCCGCAAGCGCCCCGACGAGCGCATAGAGACCATAACCATCCACCCCCAGCGACGCGACGAGGATTGGAGTGAAGAGCAGCGTGACGACCAGCTTGACGAAAATCAGCAGGTAAGACAGCGCGACGCCGGATGTCCGTTTACCCATGCTGCAACCCATTGCCGAGGAACACGGATTCCAACCGGTCCAGCTTTGCCGCATCGTCCAGAAGCGCCGCCGGATAGCCGCCCGTGGCAAGTTTCTCGCGCAGGGCCTTGTCCGTGATCAACCGGGACATGCTTGCGACGATGGCCTCCTCATCCTGCTCGACAACCAGCCCGTTGACGCCGTTTGTCAACTGCTCGTCTATGCCCGACACCCGGGTTGCGATGACCGGTTTCTCCAGTATCCGCGCCTCGTTGACGACGCCGCACAGCCCTTCGTAATTCGACAGCATGGCGACAAGATCAGCCGCCCGATACGCCGGAAACGGGTTTCGCAGGCTACCCGACAGCGTCATGTGATCCTCGATGCCAAGCGCCTCGATCTCGGCTTCCAGCCGCGCGCGGTCCGGCCCTTCGCCGGCGATGTACCAGTGAAACAAGAACCCCTGTTGCTTGAGCGCGGCACAGACACGGGCCATGCGAAACACGGCCTTTGCGCGATCGCTCAGCCGGCACACGCTGAGAATCGTGACTGACCCTTGTGGCTGCGGGACAAAGGGCGCGGACTCTTCGAGCGCCATCCCTCGCATCCGGTCCGGATCCAGGATGTTATAGACGACCACCGCTTTTCCGGCAGCCTCGGGGACCGCCTGCAGCAACGATCGACGCGAGACATCCGAAACACAGATGAAATGGTCGATCCTGTCCGCCGCAGCGCTGAGTGCCTGGGCCACGCGGCCCGTTGGATCGGCACCCGACAGGTCGTTCCTGATCCAGATCGCGCGGGTGTCGGCGCGAACGACCTTGCGCACGAAACCGCTTGGCGTGCCCATCAAGAGCACAGCAGCCGCATCATACCGCCGGAACAGAAACGGCAGCATCCGCAAGCCACCAATCAGCCGCATCGCCCCGTAGCCCAAAAGGTCGGGCAATGCGCGCAACTTGGCCATTGCGCCATGGGCCTGGGCAAATCGGTGGCCATACGCGCGCGGCCGCAAACGCACCAGTTTGACGCGCGGGTCGACTTCGGGCTCGAGCGCGCCGCCGCCCGTGGTCAGGACCAGCGTCACATCCCAGCCCCGGTCACACAACGCCTTGATCATGCGCAAGCTGGATTTCTCGGCGCCGCCGACATTCAGGATCGGGTAGTGAAACAAAACGCGCTTCATGCTTGCCCCCGTGAACGCAACCAACCACGAACCTCGCGCAGGATGCGCTTGTGCAACGGCCCCCCATAGGCCCGCGCAACCTGTCGGATCAGCGCCGGATCCTCGGTCACGGGGTCTAGCCGGTAGGGCCGGGGCTCGGTCAGGGCATGTGCGTTCACGTCCTGACCCCCTCGCGTGTGGACCCCGCTGCCATCGTAGCCGATGTTCCGTACCCGGTTGTGCACCGGATAGATCGTGTGCCGCCCTGTAAGGGTCTGCCACAGCCCGAACCGGATCGACCACGAGTCGATCTTGCCCTCCAGTTGGCGGCGCAAGCGGTCGGCACGGTCATTGCCCGCGGCATTGAACTGACGGCGCAGACCCGGATCGCGCCATAGCCGGGCCCCATCGCGGGCCTCCCAGTCGACCTCGCGCCAGCGATCGGCCCAGGTCGCCCAACATTGGCTGCAATTGCGCGGGATGGCCATCACATCATGCGGGTAACCCGCCGGCGCGGTCCCAAAAGGCGAAAAGCCCGTGACCGACCCCACAGACGCATCCGAGGCGTAGAAATCCAGGCAATCATTCATGAACGCAAGGAAATCCGGGGACACCACGACATCATCCTCGACGACGATGGCGCGCCCGGCGTCCTCTATCACCGCGCTGACACCGCCGATGATGGATCGCGCCAGGCCCTTGTTGACCTCCGAAGCCTCGACCCAGACCGAGCGGAATCGGTCGCGCCAGACCGGATGCTGGGCCACCTCGCGAACAGCGTCGATCGGGGCACGGTCCGCGTTCGGCTTCGGACCGTCGCAGAATATCCACAGGTCGCTATCCCCTGCCCCATGCGCCTGGCCGAGGTGAGTCAGCGTCTGTGTCAGGTGGTCCGGACGATTATAGCCGAATACCACGATCGGGGCGCGCGTCGTCATGCTTGCGTCTCCGGGAGTTCGGCCATGATCGCCCCGTAGGCGGCAATCAGATCGGCCAGATTGTTTTCGGGATCGTGGGTCGCCAATGCCCGCGCACGCGCGGCTTGTGACAGGCCTGCTGCCAGTTCCGGATCCTCGAAGATGCGGCGGATCTGGAACGCCAGCATCGCCGGATCGTCGGGGCGGTAGAACAGCGCCTCGACCTCGTCGCGGGCCATCGACGGCGCGCCACCGGCATAGGCAGAAACGGTCGGCACGCCGAGGATCATCGCTTCGCCCAGCGTGTTGGGGCTGTTCTCGATAATCGAAGCCATCAGGCAGACATGTGACCGCGCCATTCGGTCGGCCATCTGATGCGCATTCAGCACACCGGTGAAACGGACATTCGGTTCGACCCCCAGCTTGCGGATCAGTTCCAGCAGGTAAACCGGGTAGCCGAAATGCCGCTTTGGCGACCGCCACGGCAGTTCGCGCGGGTCTTGCCCGGCGATGTGGAGGGTCGCCTCGGGGAAGTCGCGCAAGAGCTGGGCCAGTGCCTTGACGGCGACATGGGCGCCCTTGCGCGGCGAAGCGCCGTTGCCGATGAAAATTGAAAACCGCTCGCATTCGGTCCCGGCCCAGGACGATGTATAGAACTCACCGCGCAGGATCCGCGCACAATGGTGATACCGCGCATCCGGCGACAGGGCCTTGGCGTGTGCGCGATCCCACAGTGTTCGCCCCATGATATGATTGGCCGATCGCATGGCCGACCGCTCGGATGACAAGCGCGGCATGAACTGACGTTGGCGCTGGAACAAGAGCGCCGCTGCCGTCAACATGAGGCGCGGGCGCAATGGGTTGAGCATCGAAAAGACAGGTAGGCGCCCGAGTTCGTAGCTGGCATAACCATTCAACACGCCTTGCATGGACAGCAGGCGCGGCCCCGTCCAGGTGTTCAGAAACCGGCGCGCGTGGCGCATTTCGGCCCCTTCCACATGCAGGATGTCGGGCGTGAAATCGGCCAGCACGCGGTCGACGTCCGCCTGGGCCACGTCGAACCGGTCGCGTTGCTGCGGCAGCGCGTAATAGGTGATGCCGTCCACCGCGACCTTCTGGAACTTGCGGGATTCGGACCGCATGGCGACGGCGATCTCGAAGCCCGCCAGACGCGCCAACCGGCTGGTCATCAAGGTCAGCCAACCGCCGAACGGCGTTGGCGTCAGCCCAAGCCGGGGCGCGGCGGCGGGCAGGTCGATATTCGAGGTCCACAGGATGCGGATCACGCGGTCGGTCATTTGAGGCCCCGCAAGTTTTCAAGGAAAGCGCGGGCATCGTCTTGCCAGGCGCGCATGTCAAAAGGGTTTTCTTGACGACAGGTGTCGATCATCGCAGCGCGCTGGTCCGGGCGCATCGTGACGGCACGACGCAAGGCGTCATCCACATCGCCGTCGGCGATGCTGGCGGCCATGATCCCGTTCTCGCCATCGCGCAGATACAGCGGGATATCGCTGGTCGGGTTCGAAATGACCGGCACGCCCAGCGTCGCGGCCTCGACAAATTTGGTGGCAAAGCCGGTATTCGACACCCGGTTGGATTCGCGAAAGAACACCGAGAAATCCGCATCGCGCAACAGCGCAAGCGAGTCGCTGTGGGGGATGCGCCCCAGAAACCTGAGCTTTCCCTCCATCGCCGCGAGCCGCGACTGATCCAAGGGCTGGATCGCGAGATATTGCTCGCGCGTTATACCCGCGACCGAAATGCGGAAATCATGCCCCTCGGCGGCCAGCCTTGCCAGCGAGGCGATCATGACCGGCAGCCGATCCTTGTGCATCCCCATGCCCGGAGAGCCGGAATACACAAGATGCGCCGGCCGCGCGGGATCCGGAGCCGGGCTACGCTGCCATTCGGGGCGCGTTGTGTCCAAGACGAAAGGCCACAGAACCGTGTGTTGCCCCGCGACATGCGCCTGAAACCACCGCGACGCGCAACTGACATTGCCCGCCAACCGCGTCAGAACCCGCATGCGTATCGCAACGCCGGTCAACCGCAACAGGTTCCGCAGGATCTTGCGCCCTTCCCAACCATACCATTCGGTGCAATCAAGGATCGGCGCAATGCCCCGTCGCCGGGCCTGACGGATCATCGACCATGCCCCCCGCGCCGGGTAATTATAGCACATAACGGCCAGCACCCGGTCTGCGCCCTGCTCGTCAACCACCTGCATAAGCGGGTCTGCGCTGACGATATAGCTGGCGCAGGGCCGGTCCGCGATCGGCTTGCTGATGTCGCGACAGGTCACATCGTCGATCAGGACACCCGCGCGACTGCGCGCGGCATCGGGGGCATCCTTGAACTTGCCCATGACGATCACCTGATAGCCCAGGCTCTGGATCATCTGCGCCAATCCCAACGCCCGCACAGCCGAAGCGTTGCGCGTATCCAGCCCAAAACCACCCGCAAGGATTACGATATTACGCATGGGCGGCCTCGCTTCGTGTCAACGCTTTGCTGGCCGGCTGCGACGTCATCGCTGCATAAACCAAAGGGTAAATGATGAAAATCGTGATCCCCGCCGCCATGAAGTGCTTGTTCAAACCAAAGACCAGCCAGACCGCGGCCAATGTCCCAAAGGCAACACCAGCCCCGCCGGACACAGCATGGAGCGCCCGCAGGGCGCGCAATTGCACGAAAGAGACGAGATAGACCAACGCAGCCCCGAACACGACGCCCCAACGGGCAAAAGCGTCGAGAAGTGTCGAGTGCTTGCCCACGTCGGTATAGTACAGCACCCCCCAAAGCGGCGAGCCGAAGAAAAGCACGATACTGCGCCAATACCTTTCGACCCGACCCGCCGCAGTTCCCACCGCATCGCCGCTTTGCAGTGAGGCAAGCAAATCATTGATCTTCAACGTATAATTGGTCCCCTCGGCATAGGTGCGCAACTGCAACAGAACCTCGATAAAAAGAGCCTCGCCGAAGAAAACGAGAAGGATTGTCGCAAACATCGCACCAAGCAGACGCAAATTGTTCAGACGCCACAGAATGAGCGTCACGGACAGGACAACAGCCATCGCCAAGACCGCCGTCGAGAATTGCGAGACGACAACCAGAGAGAACGAGACCGCCGTCAGATACCAGATCGTCAGCCGGGGAAGCAGGGGAAAAGCCCTGAGGAAACCTGGCGGCTGCAATCGATCGATCAGGCGCGGGCGCAACGACAAGAGCGTCAGCACCGGCGCCAACAGCACGGCCCCATATGCCATTGTGTAGCCCCCGACCCCTTGAGCGCTGAGTTCCTCGGCTTCTGCGCCCGAGCGGACAAGCACACGCATCGCCCGCGCGTCCACCGTCGAGACAAAGACCAAGGTCGACGTCATCCAGACGACGTTCAGGGCGATCGCCAGCCAGAACAGAGGATACAGGCTTTCCATGTCATTTCGACGGGCCTGCTGCGCCAGAACGAAGAACAGCATGATGTACATCTGGATGCTGCTGATCACCCCGGACGCCCCATGCGTCAGCACCTCGAACAGTATCGTGTAGACCGAATAGACGTACATCACCACCACGGGCAGGGTTGGTGCCCGCACGATCCCATGCGGCCTCCAGGCCTCGATCAGCAGCCAGCACCCCACAGCTCCCACGGATGCCAAGCGCGCGACGCCGCTGCCTGCCAGTTGCGGCGTCAGCGCCCAGACGCACACCACCATCACGCAGGCATTCTGGATGGCGCTGGGAGTGACTTTGATCTTCACGCGACCACCTAGTTACGACCAAATCGAGACAGCGGACCGTCGCTTGAGAATAGCAGACTGCCCAGGTATCGCGCACCTTCCTGTGTCAAGTACCTGTTGTCGTGCGAGATCATCTCGCCTGTCGGTGTGAAGACGCGGCAGGATTCCTGTCCGTCGCAGAGCAGATCCATGACATCGACAAACTCAGCCTCGATCGGGGCCTCGGCCAGGATCGCGTTTACCTCGGCGGTCGCCGGATCCAGTGGGGACCGATACTCACTCAGGTCTTGCACGGTCATGGTTTCGAGCCCGCGCATATCGGGAGTGGAGAAATACTTGCTGCCGATGACAATCGTCTGTGTGTCGTCGCGCAGGTTCAAACCCGCAAGCGTTTGCGGCAACTGAAGCGCGGCCCAGTCCCGCCAGAAAAACGCCAGGATCACGATATCAGCCTCTTGGGCACGAGAGAGCGTGAACTCGTTTATCCTGTTATCCCGCGTGCCGCATCGAAGCACATCACGGGGGGCAATCCCACCCTCTGGCATGGCTCCATCGAGATGGAACTGACAGCGGGCGGCGATGTAATCCGCCGAGATCTGATAACCTGCAAAAGCATCGCTTTCGCGGATCACATTGTAGAAATCTTGCGAAAAGCTGTCGCCGATCAGCAAGACGCGGGGCTGGTTCCCAGAAAATTCCTGATCGCGAACCTCGGCGCCGTGCCGGGTGCGGACATACTCCCCGCGTTCTGCCATCGAAACCGCCAGCATGGACCCAATATGTTCCGGGTATCGGTTCACCAAGCCCCGGGTGGTCACAAAGAACACGCCGGTAGCGCCCACCACGCCAAGACATGCCACCGTCGACAGCAGGACTTTGGCCTGCGTCATGAACGAGCGGTTTCGGAACGGGCGTTCAACATATCGCCAACTGATCCACCCCATGGCGACCGATGCGACAACCATCACACCCAGACCAACGGCGCTCGCATCCTCACCGGCCTGAACGCGATACAGGGCCAACAGCGGCTGATGCCACAGATACAGACTGTAGCTGATCAGCCCGAAGAACACGAAAACCCTGAGCGTCAACAGACGTCCGATCCATGTGCCCGGACCGGCGGAAATCAGCAGCAATGCGGTTCCCAGCGTCGAAGGGATTGCCCAGACGCCCGGAAAAGGCGTGTCTTCGGTGATGAACACGACGCTTCCTGCGATCAAGAGAAGACCCAGCCATCCAAGCGGGTCTTGAAGGGGCGCAGACACCCTTTTGCCTTTTGCCCAGACCACCGACGCCAAGGCACCGATCATCAACTCCCATGCCCGAGAGGGCAGCAGGTAATAATTGGCGGTTGCCGCATATTTCGTGCCCATCTCGGCAATGAACAGGCTTGTGACAATTGATATGACGATCAGGGCCAGAATCGCCCGGTGACGACCCAGCCACCATGCGGCCCACAGAGCCGGAGGCACGAGGATGTAATACTGTTCTTCAACCGCGAGGCTCCATGTGTGAAGCAGCGCGTTGGTTTCCCCCGGACCGCCGAAATAGCCGCCTTGCAGCCAAAGCGAGACGTTCGACAAGAACACCGCAGACGCTGCGGCATTCACGCCAAACTCGATCAGCATCGCAGGCCAGAGGATGAACCCCGCCAGCACGGATACGATCGCAAGCATGAAAAACAGCGCCGGAACAAGGCGACGTGCCCGTCTTTCGTAAAAGCCGAGAATGGAGACGCGCCCGGTCTCTTCAAGCTCGGCCATCAGCAGCGCCGTGATGAGGTATCCGGAAATCACGAAAAACACGTCCACGCCGACGAAGCCCCCGGTAAAGCCCGGAACGCCCGCGTGAAAAAAAATCACTGGCAACACCGCAAAGGCGCGCAACCCGTCGATTTCGGGTCGATAGGCGTGCGTCCGCTCAGACACCGTGATACTCGCGATACCAGCGTACGAAGCGCGCGACGCCTTCACGGAACGGGGTTTGCGGGCGGTAGCCGGTGAGCTGTTGCAGGACCGAGGCGTCGGCCCAGGTGGCGGGCACGTCGCCGGTCTGCATCGGCATGTAGTTGCGGATCGCCTTGGTGCCGATCTCGTCCTCGATCGCCTCGATGAAATCGAGCAGCCGCACCTTGTCGGAATTGCCGATATTCACCACCCGGAAGGGTGCCGCCGGTGACAGGCTGTCCCCCGCGACCGCCGTTTCGGCACCACCCGGCACGGCATCGATCAACAGGCGGATCGCCCGGACCAGGTCGGTGACATAGGTAAAGTCGCGCCACATCTCGCCGTTGTTGTAGATGTCGATCGGCGTGCCTTCCAGAATCCCCTTGGTGAACTTGAACAGCGCCATATCGGGGCGGCCCCAGGCACCGTAAACCGTGAAGAAGCGGAACATCGTCGTCGGCAGGTTATAGATATGGGCATAGGAATGGCCCATCGACTCGTTTGCCTTCTTGGTCGCGGCATAGATCGTCAACTGCGTGTCGGCCTTTTGCGTTTCCGAGAACGGCATCTCGGTATTCGCGCCATAGGCCGAACTGGTCGAGGCCATCAGCAGGTGCTTGACCGGAACCGCGCGCGCGGCCTCCATCACATTGAATGTGCCCACAATATTCGCGTCGATATAGGCGCGCGGGTTCTCAAGGCTATAGCGCACCCCGGCCTGTGCAGCGAGATGGACTATGACATCGGGCGCCGCGTCGGCGATGGCCGCCTGCACCGCGTCATTATCCTCGAGCATCGCCTGCGTGAAAGAGAAATTCGGATGCTGGCGCAACATGTCCAGCCGGCGCTCCTTGAGGCGAACATCGTAGTAATCCGTCATGCCGTCGAGGCTGGCGACACGCCAGCCTTCTTGCAACAGAAGCTCTGCCAGGTGAAATCCGATGAACCCACCGGTTCCGGTGATGAATGCTGTTCTCAACGCCCCACTCCTGTATGTGCGACAAAACCTGCGTCCAAGACATCGCCCTTGTCGTAGATATTGCGCAAATCGGCCATGCGCGCCGTAGCCATCGTTCTGGCGACGCGCTGCAGATCCAGCGCGCGGAACTCGTTCCATTCGGTCAGGATCACGAGGCAATCCGCGCCGTTTGCCGCGTCATAGGGGTCCTCGATCCAATCAACACCCGGCAGCAAGGCCTCGCCTTCCTTGCGGCCATGTGGATCGACGACGCGCACCTTGGCACCCCCGCCCACCAGGGCCGGGATCACGGTCAGCGAAGGCGCTTCGCGCATGTCGTCAGTCTCGGGTTTGAAGGTCACGCCCAAAACGGCGATGGCCTTGCCGTTGACCGATCCGCCGCACAATTCCAGCACCTTTTCGATCATCCGGCGCTTGGTTGCGTCATTCACCGCGATCACGGTCTCGGTGATTTGTTGCGGCACACCATGTTCCTGCCCGATACGGGCAAGGGCGCTGGTGTCTTTAGGAAAACACGACCCGCCATAGCCAGGGCCGGCATGCAGAAACTTGTTGCCAATCCGACCGTCCAGCCCCATGCCTTTGGCGACCGATTTCACATCGGCCCCAACCCTCTCGCACAGCGCCGCGATCTCGTTGATGAAACTGATCTTGGTCGCCAGAAAGGCGTTGGCGGCGTATTTGATCATCTCGGCCGACTCGAGCCCGGTGAAGACGATCGGGAACTCGCGCAGGTAGAGCGGACGATAGATATCGCCCATGACCTCTTTCGCGCGCTCGCTTTCCACGCCCACGACCACGCGGTCAGGCTTCATGAAATCGTCGATGGCGGCCCCTTCGCGCAGGAACTCGGGGTTCGAGGCGACATCGAACTCGGCCTGCGGATTGGCCTTGCGGATCACCGCCTCGACCTGGCGGTTGGTGCCCACCGGAACCGTCGACTTGGTGACGACCACCGCGTAGCCTGTCAGGGCATGCGCGATGTCCTCGGCAGCGGCCATCACATAGGTCAGGTCCGCGTGGCCGTCGCCGCGACGGGTGGGCGTGCCCACCGCGATGAACACGGCCTCTGCACCATCGACAGCCGCATGCAAATCCGTGGTGAACCGAAGTCTCCCGGCCGCGACATTGCGCGCCAGAACCGCGTCCAGGCCGGGTTCGTAGATCGGAACCTCGCCGCGTTCGAGCATCTCGATTTTCGACGACATCTTGTCGACACAGACCACATGGTGGCCGAAATCAGAAAAACAGACCCCGGAGACGAGGCCGACATATCCGGTCCCGATAACTGCAATCTTCATGGGAAATCAAATCCTTGAATCACGTATCCAACTCACCGCGGCGCAGGGCGGCCTTTTCGTCCACCAGCGCGCCGAATCGCTCGGCATAGTCCGGGTGCTCCAGCGCGAAATCCACAACCGCCTCCAGGTAGCCCATCTTCGATCCGCAGTCATAGCGCTGGCCTTTCAGCGTCACGGCGCGGACATGGCCCTGGCTGGCACGGGTATTAATGGCATCGGCCAGCTGGATCTCGCCCCCATGCCCCGGTGGCTGGGCCAGAAGAATGTCGAAGATCTCGGGCTCGAGCACGTAGCGGCCGATCGACGCCAGATTTGATGGTTCTGTCCCCGGCTTGGGCTTTTCGACGAGGCCTGCCACCGATCCGTTCGGTCCGGGGCGCACGATGCCGTATTTCTGCGCTTCTTCCGGCGCAACCTCCATCACGCTGAGTATGGTCGCGGGTTGCTGGGCATAGGCGTCAATCAGGCATTGCGTCGGCAAATCGCCACGCATCACGTCATCGGCCAACAGAACCATGAAGGGTTCGCGCCCGACCGCCGGTTCTGCACACAGCACCGCGTGACCCAGCCCCAGGGCCTCGGGCTGGCGTAGGAATATGCAGCGCACCCCTTCGGGCACGATGTTGCGGATCATGTCGGCCACGTCATCCTTGCCCTTGTCACGCAATGCACGCTCCAGCTCGGGATTGGCGTCGAAGTGATCCTCGATGGCGCGCTTGGTGCGCCCCGTGACGAAGATCAGGTCGGTGATGCCCGCCGCCACCGCCTCTTCCACCGCGTACTGGATGATCGGCTTGTCGATGATCGGCAACAGCTCCTTCGGCATCGCCTTCGTCGCAGGCAGAAACCGCGTGCCCAAACCGGCCACCGGGAACACTGCCTTGCGGATCACAGTTCTTTTTACTTTGTTGGACATGCGAATGGGTCTATGCTTTCCGTAGCGGTGTTTTTGCGAGACCGTCATCGCCGATTTCTGATCGGATCGCTTCGATTTCCGCCTTCAGCGCCTCATACTCTGCCATTTTCCGCTCGAGAAACCGGCGGGTCAGATCGGCCTTCGCCGCAATCCCCGCTCGAGTCAGGATATATGCATAGCGCCTCTTGTCCTCAGCCGCCTTGAAATTGCCCAACTTGATCAGTCCCTTTTCAACGAGCGCGTTGATCACGTAGTGCACGCCGCCCGCGCTGATCCCAACCGCCTTGGCTAGCTCGCGTTGCGACATTTCGGGATTGTCATGCAGCAGTCGAAGGATTCGGAACTGTGCGTCTTCTCGCAATTTGTCTTGTTGACCGGCCATGCAGATCCCGGGTTGGAAGTAGCTACCGCACAAGGACTGCCGCCAGGCGCCCTGCAGGTTCTAGAGCAGACATCGGAAGACGAATCGCCAAACCGCTCACAGATGAGCGCTACCAGCATCCCCGCCAGGGAGCAATCGCAAACGACCTAGCTTTCTGAAAAAACGTGCTGCGGTCGATGAAATTGGCGTTTCCAATACACCGCGCCAGTCAACCCTTCGCTGCAAATACAGCCATGCCGCAACCGCATTTGCGTTGGATAAATCGATCCACCGATTCTCACAAGGCCAAGTTGCTGCACCAGCAAAATATGGCAAGATCCCGCCATGCGCGCCGATGTCTCGCGCACCCACGATTGCGGTGCGAGGCAGCTTGCTTGCCGCCGGATCAAACCCTCACCGGCCCGTCACTCGCCACTCGCCCGCCCTGCCTCCGCCTGCTCGACCGCCTCCTCCATGCTGACCGTGTTCAGCACCAGTTCGAACTGCTCGAGGATCTCTGAGGCGTGTCTGGCCACAAAGTCGCGCACGCTGTCGTTTTCCATCAACTTCTTCAGGTAGCCCTTGGCAACGACCAGGTTCAGCAGTTCCGAGCCATAGGACTCTTCGGTGCGCTTGTACTTCTCCTGTACATGATTCATCTCGCGCTCGAGCCGGACGATCTGCTCCAGCGGGTCTCCCTTGGGCTCCTCCGGCTTCGGCGGCGTCTGGTCGGTGCGCTGCTGGGGCGGTGTTGCTTTCAACAAGGCGTCGGCATGAGCAGCGGTGATCGTGTTGGCGGCGATCATCAGCTCGACGGCCTCGATCTGCCGCGCGGGCTTCATCTTGCGCAGGTGCCGGGTCACATCGGGTGTGAACTGGTGATCCTGCAGGAGCTCCACCGCTTTCGGACAGATCCCGTGCAGCAGGTTCACGCGGCTGTTGATGGTCGAGAGGTTGACGTTGAAGGCGCGCGCCAAGCGCTCCTTGCTGACGCCCTTGTCGATCGCCCGGCGCAGCATGTAATGCTCCTGCACGGTCGAGAGCCGGTTGATCCGGTGGTTGTAGGTGTAGGTCTCGAAATCCCTGGCGATCAGGCAGGGCGCTGTGTCCTGCCCCAGCTCCTTCAGTGCCAAAACGCGTAGATTGCCGTCGAGCAGCAGAAACCCGGACGCATTCGGATCGGGTTTGATCACCGAGAGCGGTTCGATCAGACCGATTTCCCGGATCGAGGACACGATTTGCTTGAACTTGCGCGTGGTCATCACCCCTTCTGGGACACGCTTCGAGGGCATCAGGTCGTCGAGCGGGATTTGGAACGTCTCGAGATCGAAGCCCAGCGTCAGGTTCAGAGGCGCCGTTGGATAGGGCGCGTCATTGCGGTCGCCGTCAGGCGGCGGGAAGGCTCTGGGGTACAGTGGCTTCACGATGCTGAGGTCATTCATGGGGTCTTCCTTTCAGAAGTCAGGCGGTTTCGATGCGGTCGGCAAGGTATTTGGGCAGGCTGTCGAGACCTTCGGCGCGCAGGAGGGTTACGAAATTCTCGTCAGCTAGAAGCCGTTTGAGCCCCTGGACGACGAGCAGAAGCTGCTGATGTGCGTGATCGGCCTTGAGCATCAGCCGGTGCTGGCGCGCCACTTCCTGTTGGTAGGTCTTGACCAGCGAATGCGCCGAGTTCGGCAGCTTCGGACGCTCACCGCCGATCTTCGGCCCTTTCTGACGGCGTTTTTCCACGAGCCGTTTCGCCTCGGTGATCTGGTGGCCTTTCAGCTGCCCGGTCTTGTAGGCCTCTTCCAGCATGTCGCCGAGATCTTCGTCGTCGTGCTTGGCTCGGGCAATCTCGAGCGCGGTGGTCAGCGGGATTGTCCCGTTCTGCACCGCCGCAATCAGCCGCTCCTCGCCTTTCTGGAGCAGGAAGACGATGTCCCGGACATATTTCTCCGACAGCCCGGTGCGCTGGATGATGTCGTCGATGCCGCAATCGCGCGCCAGCAGCAATTCGATATCGGCCAGGATCTCCAGCGGTCGATGGCCACGCCGAGCGATGTTTTCGGCCAGCGACATGATGAAGGCGTCCTCATCGCTGGCATCGATCACCAGCGCCGGGATGTGGGTTTCACCGAGAAGCCGAAAGGCGTTCAGACGGCCTTCGCCACAGACCAGCACAAAAGCGGGCGTCCCATCGGCCCCGTCGCGCTCGGCCACGGTGATCGGCTTTTTCAGACCGATGGCGCGGATGTTTTCCACGATCTCCTCGAAGATCTTCATGTTGCGGTCGCGGGAGTTCAGAACCTCGATACGGTCGATCGGGACGAGCGTGACGCTCTCGGGTGTGTCAGTCATCATGGGGATGCGGTCCTCGTTTTGGGATGGTTGTTTATGGTTCGTTCCATTGCCAGTTTCATCGCCCTGCGCCTCATCCCCATTTCCGGCGAATGCCGACGCGCGCGGCCATGCCGTAGAAAAAGCCGAGATCCTCGAAGCGGAAGGCCTCGAATGCGATGCTGGTGCGGTTGCAGAGCCGAACCTCCTGTTGCGGCAGGTCGAGCCAGGGCAGCAGGTAATAGTCGAGCTCGGCACGGTTCTGGGCGTCGAGCCGCACGGCGAGCGTGACATCGGCCTGGTAGCGCATGGGATCGAAACGGATGCGCCAGCGCAGCCGCCCATCGGCCTGCGGCTGGCAACGCGCCAGCACGACGCTGACGACCATCTCGTCGTTGATCGTCAAGAGATCGGTGTCCCCGTCGCGCGCGACCGCTCCGCCCGCCGTCAAGATTGCCGCCTCGGTGCGCGCCAGGATTTCAGGGTGCAGGGCCCGCAAGCGCTTGTTTAGCGCGATGCGCTCGTGATCCCGGTCCGAGCGATAACCGATCATCTCGTAGGCGCGGGCCAGGGATCCGAAGCGGTTGCGATAGGTCGCGGAGGACGGCATTTCGGGGGTCTGGTCGATCAGAACTCCGGAAAGCTGCCCGGCATCGGCGTAGAGACGCTTCAAATGATCGAGCAACTCCTCGTCGGACAGACGGGCGGACCGCGCCGTGATGATCTCCTGCGCCGTCAGGAAGACCTCGAGCGGCACGATCCCCTCGAACGCCCCTTCCTTGCGCACCCACATGTCGGGTGGGTTGTCGACATGCAGCTTCTTCAGCTTGAACGAAGACCGGTTGTAGACATTGTTGCCGATGTATTTCTCATTGGTCAGAACCGTGCGCACCGTGCCGGATGCCCAGGGCCGATCCAGGTCCGTGCTCACCCCTTCCTCGTTCAGCCGGTCGGCAATCTCGCGGTAAGACAGATCTTCCTCGATCAGCCAGCGATACATTTTGATAACCCAGGCGACTTCCTCGTCCGGTCCCGGCATCAGGATCACTCGATCGGTTTGCAGCGACTTGTGCTCACCGCGTTTCAGTTCACCCTTGAGAGCGCCGCGGTCGTCCACCAGCACCCGGCGCAGCCCGAAGCCTGCGGGCCCGCCCTGACGGAACCCAAGCTCGATCAGGCGGCATTGACCGGCAAAGACCTTGACCGAGAGCTCGCGGCTGTATTCGCCGGCCATGGCGCGTTTGACGCCCTTGACGATGGTCGACACGGGCGAACCGTCATTCTCGAACTGCTCCGCGCAATAGGCGACCTGGATGCCCGCGCGCTTGCAGATGTACTCGTAATAGGCGCTTTCATCGGCGTCCTGGAACCGCCCCCAGCGGCTCACGTCATAGACCAGGATCACGTTGAAGTCGGCTGCGCCGGATTCCACATCCGCAATCAGCTGCTGAAGCGCCGCGCGTCCGCCGATCGACAACCCGCTTTTTCCGTCATCGGCATAGGTCTTGATGATCTCGATGCCGCGCTTTTCCGCGTATTCTCGGATCTTGTCGGACTGGTTGTGGGTCGAATACTGCTGGTGCTCGGTCGACATACGCACGTACTGCGCCGCCCGAAACGCGATGCTTTCGCCCTGCCCGGCCAACTCAGCCTCCGATCCGCTTTGAATGCGGTCGGACGTTTGCGTGGGTTGCCGGTGTTATCAAGTCGAGACTGCGCCATTTCCGCAGTATTTCAACGCGTTGGAACCACCCGCTGCGTCCCTTCTTCATTGAATTGTCACACGCCCCGCGGGAAAAGCGACTTGCATTCGTTCAGGTGCGAGCGATACAAGGCGTCGAGACAGATCCGAGGGTGAAGATGACTTCCCACGAGCGCGGTACGACCTGGTTTCTGGCGCAGCTGAAGTCGAACAGCGCGGCCATCGCCGAGCGGAACCTCGAGCGGCAGGGCTTTCGGACATTCCTACCGCTCGAAGAACAAACCCGTCAGCGCTACGGTAAGTTCGTCACCATGCTGAAACCGCTGTTTCCGGGCTATATCTTCGTGGCTTTCGACACCGCCAAGGGCGGCTGGCGGGCGATCAACGCGACCCTGGGGGTCACGCGGCTGGTGAGCTTTGGCAAGGACCCCGCACCGGTTCCGCTCGACCTCATCTCGCAGCTCATGCTGCGCTGCGACCGGTCCGGCAAGCTGCTGCCGCCAAAGCTCCTGCAGCCCGGCGATCAGGTAACGCTAACCCAAGGGCCTTTGGCAAATTTCGTGGCCGAGGTCGAGACAATCGCGCCCGACCGGCGGGTTTGGGTATTGATGGAGATCATGGGCGCGCGGACAAGGGTGGCGGTCGGGGCTGAGCTGTTGCGGGCGGTATAGCGTTGGATCAGGCGGGCTTGGGTCTGCAACGAACCCATTTCCCGCCTCCAACAGCGCGGCACGTCACTAGGCCCTTGAAAAATTGTAGCCCAAAGGCTACATGAAAGCATGTGCCAAATCAGGCAAACAGACACCTTTTCATCATGGCTGCGCAATTTGCGTGACCAAAGGGCGAAGCAAAAGATCGTCGGTCGACTGCGGCGCCTGAAGTTTGGGCATTTTGGCGATGTCGAACCTGTAGGCCATGGCGTGAGCGAACTGCGCATCCATGAGGGGAAAGGCTACCGCGTCTATTTTCGACAGCATGGGAATGAGATCATCGTCCTGCTGTGCGGAGGCGACAAGAAAAGTCAGAAGCGAGACATCGCGCAAGCGCAGCGCATATGGAAGGAACTTGGAAATGAAACATGAAGTTACCGATTTCGATCCGGCCGAGTATCTCGACAACGACGAAATGATCGCGGGCTATCTGTCGGATGCGCTCGAAACGCAAGACCCCGCATTTGTCGCTGACGCGATCGGGGTTGTTGCGCGTGCCAAGGGCATGAAACGCGTCGCCGAAGATGCGGGCGTGAGCCGCGAGAGCCTCTATCGTGCGCTGAGCGCGAACGGAAACCCCGAGTTCGGCACCGTGTTGAAAGTCTTGGCTTCGCTCAACATCAAACTGATTGCACAGCCGAATGGCGTAAATCCGCATCAGCCGACCGCATAGACGGGGGCTTCTCACTTTACTGGAGAAGAGTATTGCACCGTTTCCCTGATTCTCACGGGTTTCCCGGCGACGACGTCGCTTTCAGCGGACGCCAGTGCTGCGATGAGGTTCTTTCCGAAGTATCGGGCAGTTTCTAAGTCGGAGCGGCGTTGCCACTCACTGTGTCGCAATCTGTCGCAATTCTCCTCTGAGGACCTGTCACACATCCGTGTTGACTAGGTCGCGCATTGCCAGTGGTACACGTCCAAGCAAGCAAGATCGACTACAACCAAAGGGAAAGCCAAAGCCCCACCTCCGATGGGTATGTGATGGCTCGGGGCGGAGGAATTTTGACAGAGGAGAATGGACAACCCGGGTATTTTCAGCGTAAAAAACAGACTTGTAAGGAAAAATCATCCATGTCGAGCGCGATCCATCCGGTTATCCTCTGTGGCGGTTCGGGGACCCGTTTGTGGCCCTTGTCGCGCAAATCCTATCCCAAGCAGTTTTCGTCCCTGACTGGGAAAGAGAGCCTGTTCCAGGCCTCGGTTCAGCGGGTTTCGGGTCCGGGTTTCGCGGCGCCGATCGTGGTGACTGGGTCGGACTTTCGGTTCATTGTCACCGAACAGATGTCACAGGTCGGGATCGACGCCGGAGAAATCCTGATCGAACCGGCGGCGCGCAACACCGCGCCGGCGATCCTGGCCGCGGCGTTGTCTTTACAGGCCCGCGAAGCCGATGCGATGATGCTGGTGGCCCCCTCGGATCACGTGATCCCGGACAGCGCGCGGTTTCGCGAAGCCGTCCAGGCGGCGATCCCGGCGGCGCGTGATGGGCAATTGGTCACTTTCGGAGTCCGGCCCGACCGGGCCGAGACCGGCTATGGCTGGCTGGAGCTGTCGCAACTGCCCGACGCAGCGTTCTCGCCGGAACCGCAACGATTGGTGCGGTTCATCGAGAAGCCGGATAGCGAAGCGGCGCAGATCATGTTCGATGGCGGGCGTCACCTGTGGAATGCGGGGATCTTCCTGTTCACGGCCGAAACGCTGATCGCTGCCTTCGAAGAGTTTCAGCCACAGATGCTGGCCCAGATGCGCGTCGCGGTAGAGAAGGCTCAGGCCGACCTTGGGTTCCTGCGCCTGGATGTTGCCGCATGGGAATCGCTGGACAGCATTTCGATCGACTATGCGGTGATGGAGAAATCCAGAAATATCAGTGTCGTGCCTTATGGCGGGATCTGGTCGGACTTGGGCGGCTGGGAAGCAGTCTGGCGCGAATCCGGCCCGGACGAATCCGGGGTGGTCACCTCGGGCGGGGCGACCGCCATCGATTGTCATGACACCTTGCTGCGGTCCGAAGACGACGGGCTGCAGATCGTCGGCATCGGCCTGACCGACATTGTCGCGGTGGCGATGCCCGATGCGGTGCTGATGGCGCACAAGAGCCGGGCGCAAGACGTCAAGCAGGCGGTCGCGGCCCTCAAGGCACAAGGCGCGGAACAGGCCGAGGCCTTTCCGCGCGATCACCGCCCCTGGGGCTGGTTCGAGAGCCTGGCCAAAGGCGGGCGGTTCCAGGTCAAACGGATCGTCGTGCACCCGGGCGCGGCGCTCAGCCTGCAGTCGCATCATCACCGCGCCGAGCACTGGATCGTCGTCGAGGGTACCGCGCGCGTGACGATCGACGATTTCGTCCAACTGGTCGGCGAGAACCAGTCGGTCTATATCCCGCTGGGCGCCAGGCACCGGCTGGAAAACCCCGGTAAACTGGCCTTGACGCTGATCGAGGTGCAGACCGGCGCCTATCTGGGCGAGGACGACATCATCCGCTACGAGGATGTCTATGCCCGGGGGCAGGGGGCCAAGGGCTGATGACCCCGCTGACCTGTTTCAAGGCCTACGACATCCGCGGTCGGTTGGGTGTCGATCTGGACGCGGGCATCGCCTACCGCATCGCGCGTGGCTTTGCCCGGGTGCTTGGGGCGGACCGGATCGTGCTGGGGCGCGACATCCGCGCCAGTTCCGAGGCCCTGGCCGCCGCCGTGACGCGCGGCCTGATGGACGAGGGCTGCACGGTGCTGGACCTGGGCCTTTCGGGCACCGAGGAGATGTATTTCGCCACCACCCATTTCGGCACCGATGGCGGTCTCTGCGTCACCGCCTCGCACAACCCGATGGACTATAACGGCATGAAGATGGTCCGCGCCGGGTCCGCGCCTCTGGACCAGGCGACGGGGCTTGCCAGCATCCG
>TARA_R110002124_G_scaffold60484_1_pt1 | contig 20224 bp, 15 predicted proteins | sample TARA_R110002124 | Tara Oceans TARA_R110002124 (sample SAMEA4397445) | marine metagenome | biome: Polar Biome; feature: [SRF] surface water layer (ENVO:00010504); material: water (ENVO:00002006), including particulate matter (ENVO:01000060) such as... | depth 5 m | reverse complement strand
CGCTGAAAGCGGGGCGGTCTGTTGTCGCGATGCACATAGACGCCAGCCGTTTTCGACTCGATCCCGCCACGGCGGCCGCCCCGCTGGTTACAACGATATCGGACGTGGTCGGCGTGCTGGTCTACTTCTCGATTGCAACCGTGGTGTTGAGCCCGTGAGCGGCGCCTGCGCTGAACAGCCAGCGTGTTTGCCGGCAGCGTTACTCTTGTGCTCCCCCTACTATCCCGTGTTTGTTTCAGGGCGCGTTACAGGATCACAGTTGCAAGTGGTCACGAAACCGCCGAAAATCATTCGGCGGCGCCAATTACAAGCGAAGACTAATCGACGGAGAGATTGAAATGACGATTTTCAGGGATATTCTTTGTGTACTGGACACCGCAGAAGACTGCACGCCTGCGCTGGACCGCGCTGTGTCGCTGGCCGAAAACAACCAGGCCAACCTGACCGTTGTCGATGTGGTCGAAAAAATCACCCTGCGCTTTGCTGTGCCTGCCGCCAGTTCGGTTTTTTCTGACCTTCAGCCCAAGATGGTAGCCGCCCGCACACAGGAATTGGATGCACTGGTGGAACCCTACCGCCAACGCATCCCGATCAACACCCAGGTGCTGACCGGCACACGGTTTCTGGAAATAATCCGCGAGGTACTGGGCGGTAAGCACGACCTCGTCATCAAGATGCCCGAAAAGCTGACATGGCTGGAGCGATTGTTCGGCAGTGATGACATGAACCTGTTGCGCATGTGTCCCTGCCCGGTCTGGCTGGTCAAGCCGCAGAAGAAGAAGTCCTACGGCTGCATCCTCGCAGCAGTGGATGTCTACGATGAATACCCGCCAGAGGAACTGGAAATACAGTACCGGCTGAACCAGGAAATTCTTGCAGCCGCTGCCTCGTTGGCGCTGTCTGAATTTGCTGAACTGCACATCGTGTATGCGTGGCATGCGCGCAGTGAAAGTGCGATGCGGGGCGCCTACATGCATACCACCGAAGCGGAAATCGATGCCTATCTGGAACAGGAAAGGCGCAGGCACGAGGTCAACCTCGAAGCACTCACGCGCGAAATCAGCAACGAGCAGGGGCAGGACAGGGTGGATTACCTGAAACCCAAAACACACTTGCTGAAGGGTTGGGCCCGCAAAGAGATTCCTGCGATGGCCAAGGAGCTCACGGCCGACGTGATTGTGATGGGCACGGTCGCTCGCACCGGTATTCCGGGAATTATCATGGGCAATACCGCCGAAACCATTCTGAATCAGATCGATTGTTCGGTACTGGCCATCAAACCACCGGGCTTTGAAACCCCTGTTAAAGTGAAAAATTGATCAGCGCAAGCACCTCCTCCGCCCGGGATACCGCTTCGGTGTCGATAGTAACCGTGTAGGCCTGCTCTTCATCTGCCAGCCCCCGGTATACATCGAGCTGATGTTCGAGCACACCGAGATCGGCTTCGGAAATGTCACTCCCTGCACGTTGGCGATTACGGATGCGCTGCCGGAGCACATCGCTATCGGCGCGGAAATGTAGTATGCGAATCTGCACCCCGAGACGATCCGCCAACTGCTTGAACAGTGTTCTGTACTGTCGCTCAAGAAACGTCGCATCAATGATCGCCGAATACCCGGAGATCAGAACGGCCTCGGCAAGTTCCGCCAGCGTCGTATAGGTCTGCCGGGTGGCATCTTCTGAATACACCCCTTCACCGACAGCTGCGGCCTCCCCCTGTCGACTCCCCTTGCCGAACATGCGCTGTCGCTCACGATCGGCACGAATTCTTATTGCCCCCAGGTGTTCAACCAGGGGGGCCGAATGCGTGGACTTGCCGCTGCCTGACAGGCCATGGGTGATGAACAGCGTTGGCTGGTCCCGCTGCGTGTAGCTGAGCGCGAGCCGCAGATATTGCTCGCATTCGGGCATATTCGCCGGTTGCGATCCATGCTCCGCCTGTTGGCTCGCTCGAATGGCGGCGACCTTGGCGCGCACAATGGCACGGTAAACCAGGTAGTAGCGCAATATCGGCAGCCCCTGATAATCGCCGGTTTCTTCCAGATAGCCGTTCAGGAAACGGCAGGCAGTAGCATGCTTTCCATGGTAATCCAGATCCATACACAGGAAGGCCACCTCGCTCATGACATCAATCCAGTAGAGATCGGGATTGAACTCGATACCATCGAAGATGACCACACGCTCGTCGATGACTGCCATGTTACCCAGGTGCATGTCGCCGTGGCATTCACGCACAAACCCCAGCTCTTTTCTCTCCAGCAACACGGGGTAGCGCGCCTGGTATTCGTGGTCCGTCCAAGCCTGAACCTGCTCAAGTAGTTCAAGATGCACGGGAGTGCGCAGACGTTCGCGCAGCTGCACAAAGTTCTCGTGCGCTGGAGCACAGACATGTTGCGGATCTCCGTACCGGGTCGCATCGGTTGCCGACGGAATGGCCCGATGAAAGTTCGCGACCTGGGCAATGATTTGACTGATGTGAGTGTCAGTCAGCAGATTCTGTTCCAGCAACTGGCTCAGCAATGCCTCCTGCGAAAAGCGGGACATTTTTACCGCGTATTCAAACGCCTCACCCGCCCCTCCCAGTTGCGGGTGTTCCGGCGTGCCGGTAATGGGAACAACCGCCAGATAGAGCTGGGGGGCGAGCCTCCCATTGAGGCGCAGTTCCTCCTCGCAAAAATACCTGCGTTTGTCGAGCGTCGAAAAATCGAGAAATCCCAGATCGAGTACTTTCTTGATTTTATAGGCATACACGCCACACAGGATAACCCACGAAATATGGGTTTCGATGACCTGCAAGCCATCGGCCTCGTGCGGGTAGACTGATACGTCTTGCAGCGCGCGGATCAATATTTTCTGTTTGTCATCTGGCACTTGCATCTACTCTCCGTGTTGGGTGATTCCACGTCGGTATCGCCACCCGAAACCAACAGCAGCCCCCTGAAGGGCAATCCCCGAGCCAGTTTAGCTGCGTCTGCTGGACAGCGCTGATCGGCTGTAGCATGCTGACCAGGCTATGAGTGTATGAAACAAGCGCAATACTTTCTTTGCAAGACGCGAGACCTTTTTATGACTACAAAATTGACACGCCGCAATGCGGTAAAAACCGGCATGGTCGCTGCTACTGCCCTGTCGCTCGGTTCAGTTGTGCGGGCGGCTAGCAGTGCTAACAGTCGCGCGATGAGTTTTGATGAGTACCGCGCCAAAGACGGACTGGCATTGGCGAAGCTGGTACGCGATGGTGACATTACCGCGACGGAAGTACTGGAGCTGGCGATCGACAGGGCCAATGCTGTCAACCCGGAAATCAACTGCATCGTTGAAACGCTGTATGACCGCGCTCGACACGAAACAACGGCAGGCCTGCCCCAGGGAGCATTTACCGGCGTACCGTTTTTGCTGAAAGACCTCGGCATGGCGCTCAAAGGTACGGTGACCACACAGGGGTCACGCTTTTTCAGTGACTGGGTGGCCGACTACACCAGCACGATTGTTACGCGCTACCAAAAGGCCGGCCTGGTCATCATGGGCAAATCCGCCAGCCCCGAGTTTGGCGGCACCCCAACAACCGAATCCATACTGTTTGGCGACACCCGCAATCCCTGGAACCTGGAGTACAGCACGGGCGGCTCATCCGGCGGCTCGGCTGCGGCAGTGGCAGCGGGTATTCTACCGCTGGCGAATGCCACCGACGGTGGCGGCTCCATTCGTATTCCAGCCTCCTGCTGCGGCCTGTTCGGCATGAAAACCAGCCGCGGACGCACACCCCATGGTCCCAGGCAATTGGCATCGACCCTGTCCGTTATTCACGCCGTCTCACGAAGTGTGCGCGACAGCGCGGCCCTGCTGGATGCCACCAGAGGGCCAGAACCCGGGCAAACCGTAATCGCGCCAAGGCCCCCGGGCAACTTTCTGGAAGCTGTGTCGCAAGCGCCAAAACCCCTGCGTATTGGCCTGGTCACCACGCCTGTGACCCACAGCCCTGTCGACCCACAATGTGCGTTGGCAGCCGCGAACGCGGCCAAACTCTGTGAGGACCTCGGCCACAAGGTAGAAGAGATACAGCTGCCGCTGGACCCCGCCGAATTTTTCGGCGCGACCGGCGTGGTAACCGGTGCCCATACTGTAGTGCGTATACAGAACCGCGAGCGGGAGCTGGGCCGCAAGGTGACTGAAAGTGACCTTGAACCGCTCATGTGGGATCGGTTCCTGAAGTACAGGTCACTTACCGGCGACCAGGTGATCAACGCCCAGGCCGAGTTGGGACGTATCGCGCGCAGTATCGCCCTGCTGCAACAGGATATCGATGTACTGCTGTCGCCCACGCTGGCCGCGCCCCCGGTGAAAATTGGCAAATTGAGTCTCAACCAGGAATACGGCCCCTATGAAAAAGAGGCCATAAGCGCATCGGCATTTACCATGCTGTCCAACGCCACGGGGCAGCCAGCCATGTCGGTACCGCTGCACTGGACACCCGACGGCCTTCCTGTGGGCGTCATGTTCGCGGGGCGTTATGGTGATGGGTGGACGCTTTACCAACTCGCGGGACAATTGGAGCAGGCTTCACCTTGGTTCAATAAGGTGCCTGCGTGATAACAGCAGGCACCGGGGTGCATTAAGACGCTCGCTCAACAAGCAACTGTCTGGCGACAGCCTGGCAACGGCAGGCGGCGTCTAAACGGGGTACACAGACCGCCGGGGCCTATTTTGTTGCAGCTTTCTTCTTCCGCGGCGCCTTCTTGCTGGCCACCGCTTTCTGTGGTTTCTTTTTAGGTGTCTTGCTGCGCATGCTGGCTTTACCGGGAATAGCGGCGAGCGTTTCGGCAAACGACTTTTCCAGGCACTGGCGGTAGAACTCTGGGTCGGGCACGGTTTCACGATCAGCCAGAAAGGTAATGGTAACCAGGCCATTGCAACTATAGACGAGGTGGAATGCGCCACAGCCGGGCGTCAGCAGCCCCATCGCGTGGTAGCGAACCATCTTTGCGCCCGCACTGTACAACGGCACATTGGGTCCCGGCACGTTCGAAATAACCGTGCTGATATTGGCGGGTACATACTTGCTGAGTTGATGCTTGGACCACAACTGCGCCGCACGCTGCGATAGCGCCGGGGAGAAAATTCCGGCCACTCGCAACACCTCTACCATGGGGTTCTCTGCGTTGCTCTCCTTGGCGTCTATGGCACTCTGATGCACCGCCGCGAGCCGCGCAACAGGGTCGGCAATGTTCGTATGAATTTCACAGAACATGGAGCCGACCTGGTTGTTGTCTTCCGTCATCTCCCTGCGTGTACGCATATTCATGGGTATGCCGGCAGCCAGGGACTCCTCGGGTAGCTCACCGTAATGCTCCAGATACCGACGCATGGCACCACCGACCACCGACAATGCGACGTCATTAATGGTGACGCCGAACGCGTTCTTGATGGCCTTGAAGTCATCCAGGGTAAAGACCGCGGCTTCTGCCACGCGGTGCGGCCCCACGGGGTTATTAAAGCGCGTTTTGGGAGCGTTCAAATCAGCCGGCGGGATTTTTTCGCTGGACACCGCCCGTTGGTGTTTGATGGTTTTTACCAGTGTACTTGACACACCGCGGATCAACCCGAGGTTGCTACGGGTGCGATTCGCGATTGATCGAATCAGCAACTCGCTCGCCAGCGGCTGTCTATCGACGATTACGGGCTGGTCATTGGACGTGCCCGCAGCGGGCGTAATGTCGCTGTCATGCAGCGCCATCATAAATGCGTCCCCGCCTGCGCCATCTACCAGGCTATGATGCATCTTGGTATAGATCGCAAAGGCGCCTTCGGGGACATCGGGAATATTGTCCAGACCTTCGATGATATAGGCTTCCCACAAAGGTCTGGACATATCCAGCGGGCGGGCATGTAATCTGGCAGCCTGGATCCATAGCTGTCGCCAATCACCGGGGGCTGGCAACGAAATATGCCGCAGATGAAATTCGACATCGAAATTCCCATCCTGCACCCAGTACGGCCGATCAATTTTACCCGGTACATTGACGACGCGCGTGCGAAATAGCGGCATGCTGTTGAGCCGTTGTTCGAAGTTGGCAATAACCTCTTTGAAGCGTACTTTCCCCCCGGGAGCCGTAGACGGATCATAGATCCCCAGGCCACCGATGTGCTGCGGTGTATTGGGAGCTTCCAAATTGATAAATGCGCTATCGAGTACACCTAGCTGTTTCATGCCGGAGTTCCCATGTTTGGATTTCCGGTGGCTTCGACCATAGCGGCTCCAGCAACGTGCCCCGCAAAATTGTCACACTCCCAATAACCCACCTCAGCAATCGACCTGCGAGCCTTGCCCTGGCCGGCATCGGCATAGGAAAAAATCGCGTCCAGCGTCATGTTGTGAGCCGCATAGGTGTTATTGAAATTGGTGTAGATGGTCATTTCTGGTCCCTGCGTTAGTATCGAAAGAAAACGAATCTCCAAGTCAGATTCGAATTCTACGCACATTCGCCGGTACCACTAGTGCAGAGTTCGCCACTCTTTAGTGACGAAAATCTGCACTGGCTGCGCTCAGTCTCCCGTATTGTGACGGGACAGTAATCCGGCCTGATCCCGGGTAATGTAGTTTTCCCGCTCGAGCCACTGTACTGCCTCGATAAGGGATTGCTCAAAGGGCCTGAAGGTAACCCCAAGATCCTTCTCTGTTTTGGTGTTTTCCAGCTTCACCCAGTTCGTGGCATAGACCATGGCTTCGTGAGAAATGGGCGTCCCCGAATCCAGAATCGGCTTCAATGCATCGAGGGTGCGTCCCAGCAGCCGCATGGAGAATCCAGGGACGGGGAGCATGAGCAGGTTGCGCCCGGTCAGTCGCTCCAGGGTCGCGTAAAGGGCTTTCCAGGTGACGAAATGGCCACCGAGGGGGTAGCGTCCAGGCTCCAGTCGCTTGGTCAACAACGCGAGGTGAGCCTGCGCGACATCCCTCACGTCCACGTACTGGTTGCCACTGGGCATATCCAACCCCAGCCCGAACAGGTTGGCAATCAGACCCTCATGGGGTTCGGTGAGCCCCGGATCATCTGGGCCTATGACACTCGCCGGGTAGGTAATGTGCAAAGGCGCACCCTGGTCCTGCAGGCTGCGGGCATATTTTTCGCACTCAACCTTGGAGCGGCCGTAAGCATTCTTCGCCACCCCGGGGGGCGACAGGTGGTTCAGCGTTTTGGCCTTGGGATCGTATATGGCCGTGACGCTGGAGACGTGGATAATTTTCTTGCAACCTGCCTCGACGGCTTGCCCCAGTACATTCTCGGCTGCAGCGAGGTTGGTCTGATACACTTTTTCAGCATCATCCTTACTAGTCGAGACCATGGCCGCCATGTGGATCGCAGCGTCACATCCCTTGATAGCCTTCTTGACGTCGCTCGCGCTGGCGATATCACCCACTGCTATCGAACGGATCTTGCTCCCGAACAGGCGTTTCGCTTTTTCTTTGTTGCGCACAAACAACTTGATCGTGTGACCCGCATCCAGCAAGGCATGACACGTGTGCGTCCCAATGAACCCCGTACCTCCGGTTACAAATACTTTCATTTTTTATCTCTCTTACTCTTACTTTTATTGCTGGGAGCCTGCCTGCCCGAGCCCGACTGCGAACGTTTACTTTCGCTAGTATCAACGACATTAAGAATTTGGTCGAGCGTTCTGCCAATACGCGTTGTCACCTCAATGGCCGGAATCCTGGGCCAGGTGGCCCGCTCACCGTCCCCAATCAGTTCGATCATTTCCTCCAGCGACAGCATCCTGAGCAGGGAGGCCAGGCTCTCCAGGCCATAGCTGGGGTAAATATTAATGTCGCCGGAGTAGCGCTGGTCTATCAGCGCATTCAGCGTGTTCATGGCGACACCCGTCTTGGGACCAACCGTAACATAGCGCTGAATGAGATTGAGCGATCCGCGCACTATTTCTTTGGTCGCCGCAACCGAGGCATCCGAGACTATCCGACGAATGCCCGGCGGCAGGGCTGATTCCCGACCCAGACCGGGCATAACCTGGCTCACAATGAAGTGGTTGACCCCATACATTCGCGCCAGCCTCCTGGCGGGGAGATCCTGCGAGAAAGAACCGTCTATCCAACGTCGCGAGGGCAGGTAAGGCCGTATCTTACCGTTCCCGCCCCGCGCTTCCAGCTGGACGGGGCGGAACACGCCGGGCAAGGCGGAACTGGCCAGAACCGCGGAACGAATGGTGACACCGGGGGAAGCCATGTGATTGAGCAGGCGAGAGTTTTGCCGTGGTTCGGCAGGTGAAATGGTAATATTGATACTCCGCCCGGTTTTTTCGAAGGCCTCCAGAAAGGTCATGTCGGGTATCACTCTTGCGAGCTCCCGCTTGATCTTTTCCATATCGACCCTGTCGCCGCTACCGAAGCTTATCTTGATTTTTTCGCGATTGACTGTCAGTGCACGCGCCAGTTCATTGTCGGCAAACAGCTGGAGGAATTCCCGATCCGTGCGCGTTCCAATAATCGCCGCCACAAAGGCTCCCGCACTGGCGCCAGAGATGACCTTGGGACACAATTCCTGCTCGACAAGCGCCTTCAGCACGCCAAAATGAAAGTACCCCAGGGTGCCACCGCCACTGAGCATGAGCGCTGAGCGACCGTAGCAGTGACTCGCTCGTTGGAAAAACTCCAGGCGCTCCTGCCATGGAATAGTCGATGCTTCGCGCGGCGCAAGGTACTTCAGGGCAGTACAGATTTCTGTTATGTAGTCTTCAATGAGCACTTTTGTGCCGCATTTCGCGTGCTGGTAAAGCGGCGCCTGGCCGATTCCCGCCGTATTGCCATGTATGCCTTCGTTCAACGCGAAAAGCAGCCCCTCATCGTCTTGCTTGTCCCGCAGCGCGCGCAGATTGTGCAACCGGTTGCGAATGCTGTGGTAATCATACATTGGCGATTCATCCTGCTCCCGCCACTGTTCACCGCTCGTGCGCCGGTCGTCTGCTTCGGACTGCTGCAGCCAATCTGCGTAGGACGTTTCCACAGCCGGGACACGCCTGCTACTTTTTTCTTTGAATAGTGTTTTCATATTTTTAGACACCCTATAGACACCCTAGTAGTGAACACCTTTCATCAGTGCGGCCACGGCGACCTGCTCGGCGGAAGGCTCTTTCAATTTATTACTGGTGTCCAAGGCCGCCAGGGCCTTCTTCTCGTCGAACATCCTGAACGGCATGTTCATTACAGACGCTGCCAGTTTGGGAGCGACCAGGTTCAGCACCTGAAACGCTCGGCCCATACCGGTAGTGATTCGACTGGGCTTGTTTATAACGGCGTCCACCACCATGTCGGCTGCCTCTTCAGGCGTCAGCGTGGGCGCGTAGGCGTAGGCCGCCGTGGGACCAATCATCGGTGTCTTGACCAGTGGCATATTGATATTGGTGAAGTGGATATCGCGGTCGCAGAACTCCGCTTCTGCACAGCGTGTCCACCCTTCCAGGGCCGACTTTGAGGCAATGTACGCGGAGAACCGAGCCGGCGGCCCAATCACTCCCATGGACGAGATATTGATGATATGACCGGACTTGCGCTCGCTCATCCCCGGTAATACGGCAAGGCTACAGCGCAATGCGCCGAAGTAGTTGATCTGCATAGTTCGTTCAAAGTCGTGGAAGCGTTCGTAGGAATCCTCCACCGCTCGACGAATGGATCGACCGGCATTATTGACGAGTATGTCTACCTGCCCATGCTCCGCCAAGACCTGATTCATGAATTTGTCACAGGAGTCCATGTCAGACAGGTCACAGGCGTAGGTGTGCACTTCACCACCCACTTTCTCAACCTGTTGCTTGGCTGACTCCAGTTTCTCAATAGTGCGACCACAGATAATCAGCTTTGCGCCCGCTTCACCCAAACGCATGGCACTGGACAATCCAATACCGCTACCCGCTCCCGTAATGACAATGACTTTTCCCGCCACATTGCCTTTCAGGGTTTTATCGATGAACAGGTCGGGGTCAAGGTTTCGCTCCCAGTAATCCCAGATTTTCGCGGCATAGCTGTGTAATTTTGGAACGCCTATCCCGCTACCGCGCAGCGCCTCAACCGTTGCGCGATTATCAAAACGGGTGTTCCAGCTAAAGAACACCATTGCCTCTGCAGGCATGCCGAAACCCTCAAGCGTCGATTCCATCAATCGTCGCACCGCCGGCAACTTGGTCAGCATCGAAAGCACGCTACTGGGAACAAACGAAAAGATCTTGGTGTCCAGCCTGATCGCGAAACGCGGTGCATGGGCCGCTTCCGCAAGTATATTCAGCAGTTCCCCAGACGTGTAATGGTCGGGATTAGTCAGATGAAAACATTGTCCATCGTGACCTTTTTGATGGGAGATGTAATCGAGCGCATCGACCACATAGTCTACCGGCACAATATTGAAGCTACCGGAATCAACCCCCACCATGGGAAACCAGGGCGGCAGCGCGTTACGCATTTTCTGCAAAACCTTGAAGCTGTAATAGGGTCCGTCGACTTTATCGATCTCACCTGTCTGGGAGTGCCCTACTACTGAGGCAGGGCGATAGACACGCCAGGGAATGGTGCACTCATTGCGCACAATAGCTTCTGAGTCGTGCTTGGTGCGAAAGTAAGGGTGGCTAAGCTCCCCCGCTTCGTCAAACATGTCTTCCCGAAAAGTGCCCACAAACTTGCCGGCGGCCGCGATAGAGCTGACATGCTGGAAGCTCTTGGCCTTGATGAGAATCGCCAGCTCAACTGCATTGCGCGTGCCCTGCACGTTGGTGGTCAGTTGGCTCGCTGCTGAAGCGCGCAGATCATAAATAGCGGCCAGGTGATAGAAATGAGTAACCTTCCCCGCCAGCGCTTCAATATCGCTCTTGCGCAGCCCAAACTTCTTTTTCCCCAGATCACCGTAGATGGGAACCAGGTTTTTTTCACTGGCGCCCAGGGAATCCCTCAAGGCTTCAAACTTGGATTTCGATTCCTTTCTCACCAGGCAGTACACCGTACCGCCTCGCTCCAGCAAGCGCCCTACTAAATATTTACCGATGAAACCTGTTCCGCCCGTCACAAAATACTTCATTGCATTCTCCCGCCAGACCTGGCCAATGTGGACAACATCATCACTTCGCATAGCTACCGAAGCAGTCTAGGAGAATCAGGGAAAATCCCTAGTACCCCAATTGGCAAATTGAGGTGGCCGGTTCTTGCAGGCGAAATCGCGACCCGCCTGGTTTAAGCCTTGCGCGACCGGAACTGTTGCGGGGTCAGGCCCGTCCATTTCTTGAAGGCACGAAAAAATGCACTTGGGTCGGAAAATCCGAGATATTCGGCGACGGCGGTACCACTGTTATTTTCGTCTCGGAGCAGCTGGATGGCGGCATCGCGCCGACATTGGTCTTTCAATTTTTGAAATGAAGTCCCTTCATCACGCAACCTGCGATGCAACGTGGTCGACGTTGTTAGCAGGCGGATTGCAACATCTTCCAGACTGGGCATTGGCTTGGAAAAATCTGTCCCGATCAGCCCTCTTACCCGAGCCGATACGCTACTGGCCAACTCATCAGCCTCGATCAATTCCCCGGGAAATGTGGACAACATTTTGTCCAGCGCCGCTTCCGTTTGCACCAGCGGGCTATCCAGGTAGCGGGAATTAAACTCCATACCGCACCAATCGGCGTTGAAGTACACCGGCGCTGCGAAGGAATCGGAATACGTATTGGCCGATCCATGCGGCGCACAGTCAAAATGCACCCCGACCAGGTCGATATAATTCCCGATGAGCCAGCTGGCCTGTCGGTGCCATAGATAAAGCGCGAGCATACGGCCGGGCAGACCGGGCAACCAGCGCAGTTCATCCATACCAAAGTCACCAATCGTTGGCGAAGCATCCGAATCGATGACCCCGAGGTTGAACACCCAGCGTGTGGTATCTCCGGTAGTTTCTAGCGAGAAACTCCGCTTTTCCGCTTCAAAACGCGTGAAATAGCTGGCCGCTCGCGCCAAACATTCGCGCAGCGTCCGCGCATGGATCATGTATACGAACATGACCCGATAGCTGCTAAGGGCCAGAATATCATCCAGGCTTTCTTCACTTACTCCCGCCGCAATCTGCGAACGGCGCACCATGGCAATAAAGAGCCGCCCAAAGTCCAGGGCACTGATCTGGTGGTCTGAATCATCCGACAAGATCGCCGTATCGATATCGAGGCGTTGTGCCTCATCGAGCAAATTTTTCGTGGGCAGGCCAAATAGGTCAAGGCTCGCCCGTAGATTCTGATTGGACATGTAGCGAGGCATAGCTATTCTGACCTCTATTACTGAATTATTTTTTTATCGACGGAATTGGCCATACAAATATGCCGATCTCGGTACTATCAGCCTCTTCCGGGTACTCGTATATTTACCTCAATTACACGCAATTGTCTGCCTTGTCAGCCTTTTCAGGAGAAATAAATGGACGCAAACCAGTCGGCCTACAGCAAATCAATACAGGCGCTAACCGGCAGCGGACAAAATTTCGAGTTGATCAGGCACAAGATCGACGATATTGAATACTCTGTGTACAAAAATGCTCCGAACACGCTCCTGGAAGTGTATTTGGCCGCTACTGAGCACGGAGAACGTGAGTTCCTGATATATGAAGGAGAACGCTGGACCTTCGACAAGGTATTCCAACAGGCCTGGTCAATAGCAGACGCCCTGGAAACACAGCACTCGATAGTCCCTGGTGATCGCGTGGGTATAGCCATGCGCAATTACCCCGAATGGCTCAGCGTGTTTACGGCTATTACGGCAATGGGCGCAGTGGCTGTGCCCATCAATAGCTGGGGTAAGGCCGACGAACTCCTGTTTGCGGCGCGCGATAGTGATTGCAAAACCGTCTTTTGTGATCAGCAGCGCTTTGATTTAATGGCAGCCGGCCTGTCCGAATCCACCATAAATGCCGTGGTCGCGCGACCGGAACGCTCTTTCAGCGGCGCGTTCGGCCAGAGTCTGGAGGACTTTCTCGCCCATAGCGGGGATGCCGCGCGGGTTGCGGTAGCGCTGGATGGCGAGAGCCCGGCGATGATTATGTACACCTCAGGCACCACTGGAAAGCCCAAGGGCGCCGTGTCTACGCATCGCGCAGTGTGCCAGGCGCTGATGAACCTCGAATGCGCTGCTGTTGCCTCGGCCATGGCCAATCCCGATGTCGTGGGCAAGATGATGTCCACCGGTTTTGAACCGACACAATTACTGGCCGTGCCGCTGTTCCATGTGAGCGGCCTGCACGCCATTTTCCTTACCGCACTGCGTGCCGGACGGAAAATCGTCATGATGTATAAATGGGACCCGGAGCTGGCGCTGAAATTGGTCCAGCAAGAGCGCATCACGATTCTCAGCGCAGCCCCTTCCATGTTGCTGCAATTGCTCGAATCACCCGAATTTGATCGGTACGACACCAGCAGCCTGTGCGGCGTCGGCGGTGGCGGGTCGGCCACACCGGCAAAGGTCGCCGGACTCATGCGCGAGAAAGTCGAGAATTTGTATGCCGGCACCGGGTGGGGAATGACGGAGACGAATGCGATCGGCACTGCATTCACCGGCCAGGCATTCATAGATAATCCCGGCAGCGCTGGCTTTTGTCACGCCACTGTAGAGCTGCGGATGTGCGACCCGGACGGCGGTGACGTCGCCAGGGGGACGCCGGGAAGGATATGGATCAAGACACCGACCCTGATAAGTGAGTACTGGAAGCGACCCGATGCCAATGCCGAGAGCTTTCGCGATGGATGGTTCGACAGCGGTGACATCGGCTATTTCGACGACAACGGCTATCTGTACCTGTCGGATCGCGCCAAGGATATGATAATTCGTGGTGGCGAAAATATTTACCCTGCGGAGATTGAAGCGGTGTTGTCTGAACATACCGCCATCCATGAAGTCGCCGCGTACGGCATTGCAGACGATAGCCTCGGGGAGCAGGTTGCCGTCGCTGTCGTGGCGCGGGAGGGTGAGACATTGTCCTCGACCGCGGTCAGGGAATTTGCCAAAGAACGCCTGGCGGTTTTCAAGGTACCCCACTATGTGGCCATTCTCGATCAGCCGCTACCGCGCAATGCCGCCGGTAAAGTGCTAAAACATTTGCTCAAAGAGCACACGCAGTAGCGTTTTCCAGGGCGCGGCCAAACCCCGAATACCCCATCCTCCCAAGCAGTCACCCCACCAGTAGGGCTGGCAGCTCGAGTTGCGGCGGCCGTGCCTAGACGCTCTGCCCCGCAAACCCGGTTCCATGGTCAGCTGACACACAGTATCCTATAGTCTTTTAGGACCACTCTACGCTTGGAGAAAATGTGATGACTATGCCGCCAGGAAACCCACGCGATGGTGCGCCGCGCAGTAAAAAACCGCTGCTCCGCCTCCTGTCGATTATCTGCGTCACTACGCTTCTGGCCAGTTGCAGTAACAGCAACAATAACTCGCCTGCCGCTCCGCGGGTCCCCGTCGCCAGCGTCTCTGGTCCGATCACGGCGGGCAGCCGTGGCTTTCCGGCTACACCGGCCGTCGTGGACCTCGCAGCCGCTGGCTATGTGGAGGAGGAATTCTTCCTGGAGGGCACTGCCCGCGCCTTTGCACAGGTCGGAGACTGGACAATCGACGGCGTGTGGCCCGTCAGCGAGGCGTCAAAGGCCGCTTACAAGACCCGCATCCTCGTGCGCCGGCCCACCGACCCGGCAAAATTCAGCGGTGTGGTGGTGGTCGAATGGTTTAATGTCACCTCGCATGTGGATATCGACGTGGACTTTGGCTTCCTGAGTATGGAAATCCTGCGCGAGGGACATGCCTGGGTCGGGGTTACGGCACAGGCCATCGCGATAGAAAGCATCGGCAGCGGTCCATTCGGTGCCGGGGCTGTCGGCCTGCTCACCTGGGACCCGGATCGCTACAATTCCCTGCACCATCCCGGCGACGCCTACTCTTACGACATCTTCTCCCAGGCGGGAGCCACACTGCAGAACCCACCTGGCATTGATCCGCTCGGCGGTCTGCAGCCGCAAATCATACTGGCAGACGGGCAGTCGCAGAGCGCTATTCGTATGGTGACCTATGTTAATGCCATTCATCCCGACGCCGGGGTGTACGACGGCTTCCTGATCCACAACAGGGCCGGCTTCGGCGCCTCGCTGGGCGACGGCTACGCAACCTCTGTAGCAAAAGTACGAACCGACCTGGACGCGCCGGTGTTTCAGTTCACAACCGAGACGGAACTGTTTGAACTCGCCGGTGTTGACCTGGGCTTCACCAAAGTACGCCAGCCCGACTCGCGCAGCGTGCACACCTGGGAGGTCACTGGAACGTCTCACGCCGACGCACATTACCTGACCGGCCTCAACAAGCAGGGTAACCTGCAGTTCGAGGACTTCCTCGACTTGTCCGCCGTCATTCCGATTGTCAATTCCGCGCCGCAGTACCTGGCAATGAATGCAGCCCTGCACTCGCTGGTAGACTGGGTCGCCGATGGCACCCCGCCTGCCAGTGCGCCACCGATCGACACCGCCGATGATGCCATCGTCCGGGATATTTACGGCAACGCACTGGGTGGGCTGCGCCTGCCACACATTGAGGTGCCAATCGCCCTGCTTTCGGGGGAAGGCGCGATCCCGTTCTCAGGCCAGACAGTCCCGTTCGATAGCGCCACCCTGGCGATGCTCTACCCTGACAAGGCAACGTATGTCGATGCCGTCAGGACCGCAGCAGAGGCCGCAGTCGATAGCAGGTATTTGCTTCCTGTTGATGCCGCGATGATCATCGCGGAAGCCGAGGCCGAGGCACCGGTAGACTGAGCCTGGGTTCATGGCAAATGTGCCCGAGGATAACCGCACATTTGCACTACTGATAAAAATAGCGAGCCAATAGACCTTGCGATCGCCGCAACAGTGCTCGCAGGTGTCACCTGCTTCACAGGGGCTCGCCATCTTTCACTTTTACGACCCCCTGAATAACGCCAATATACGCTGTGCCATCGGGCGTAATGGTGATCGAGCCATAGTGATTGTTGTAGCCAGCACCAATACCCGTGAGAATTTTGAACACGACTTCGCCACTGGCGTAATCCACCGCGGTAAAATACCACGCCTGCATATCCTCAGGGTTTGAGTCATCGCGGGTGTAGATGTAGATAAGCCCGTTGGCCAGCGATGCTTTCGGCACAGCTGAGGGCGAACTAACTGCCAGGTTTTGCCACTTCACTGTACAACCCTGCTCGTGAATATCGACACGACTCAAACCCGGCTCAGCACTAATATTGGAAAAAGGCCCCTGATAACCGAAGTTATTTTCGACAATCAGGCTATTTCCCAGTGCGGTCAAGGAGTTTTCAGAGGTGCCGCGGTCAGCGAGGAAGACCGGTTGTTGGCACAACAACTGCGGTTTACCCGTCATCCTGGTTTGATGGTAAACCAAGAGGTTGATTTTGCCGTCGGCGTTATCCGTAATCGCCACATAGTCTTCGCCCACCAGAGTCGGTGTCGTTCCCGTCCCGTGCCCCATAGTCCCCGGCTTGGGGGCGCTGCCACGGTCATAGGCTTCCCGCCACACTATTTCCGGCTTTTCGGCGCGCGCTTGCGCAAATTGATACATGGCATGATCAGAGGCTACGTATACACCATTGGCATTGATGGCCAGCGCGTTGTCTATACGCTCATTATCGAGTTTCACTATTTGAATGGCTTTGCCTTGCGGGTCGGCCACGCCGACCAATCCATCGCGTGTGATAAACCAGTAGTGACCACGCCAATCAGGCATCACATCGATGACAGCATGGGGACCTGCCTGGATGGAGTCTAAAGCTGCCGACAAATCAATACGCTGCTCCAGTTGCCAGCTAAAGGATTCGCCTGTTTTATCCAGCGTCCATAACTCTATAGCGGGTTGATTGCTTGCCAAAAGCACTCGATCCCGATTATCCAAATGAAAGTACACGCCACCACTGAATTGTTTGCCAATCGGTAACCAATTGGTAATTTTCTTGCTGGCTACAATATCCAGCGTCTTTGCGTCACGCGCCACCAGAGTGACACCGAAGCTGGTGACACAGGTAGACACCAGCCAGCCGTCACTTCTTAGGCTGGCCGCCACACAATTTCCCACCATACGATTGAACTGCCGGGAGCTGATCTGGGGATTGACCCCCAGGGGGCCCGGCCAGGGATAGGCATCAGACATATAGCTGTCGTTGTGCATGCTGTTAACGCCCTGTGGCGCCAGGAAAGGATGCTCAGCGAGCCCGGCCACATGCACGGGTTGCGGCTGCGCCGGGGCGCCGATAAAGTGTCTAGCCTCCCCCGTAGCCGAAGGAATCATGCGATCCGGATTAGTCCCCAGCCAATAAGCCAGAGCCAACACCGCCAACAGTAAAACGCCAGCCCCGCCCAGTAGAAATTTTTTCATCACCAGTACGCCTGTTATCCGTGCAGCTCAGGGCAGCGAATGCCCCCGGGGGCATCAATCAGCGCCACACAGCGATTGCAATGGGTACAACCGCTTGCGTAGGATTTTCCCGCATCCAGAGCAGACCTGGCATGATTGGCATAGGCCGGATCTGCCAGCAACGGGCGCCCCAGTTGCACAAAATCAACGCCCGCTGACATCACTTTTTCGAAGCTGGCCATTGTGGAACAACCACCGATATAAATCAGTTTGGCATTTTTCAGCAGGTCACGGACCTGCTGTGCACCTTCCATAAAGTACAGTTCGTGATAGGGGTAATTGCGGAACATCTTCGGGCCCAGTATTTTCAAGCCGGTTTTCATGAAGATGTTTTTTTCCTGCTCAATCATGCCGTGCACTATGCTCGGACCGCGAAACATTTTCATAACGTTCATTGAACTGGTGCCGCCACTGGTGATCACGCCGTCAATGCCCGCCGCGTCCAGCATGCCCGCAGATTTTACAGACTCATCCTGCTGCAGACCGTCGCGTACACCGTCCATCAAACTGATCTTGGCGATAATGGGGAAGTCGTCGCCCACCGCTTTACGCACGGCTTCCAACGCACGCAGCGGCAACCGCATACGATTAACCAGGCTGCCACCGTATTCATCGGTACGTCGATTGGTGCGCGGGCTGATAAACTGACTGAGTCCGTAACCGTGTCCCATGTGCAATTCGATCGCATCGAAACCCACTGATTTCATAAACACGCCGGCGTCGTAGAATGTCTGCACCATCTCATCAATTTGCTGGTGCGTCATGGCGCCGGCGAACGGCATGCCCGAGGGCAGTCCCAGCATGTTGATTTGTCTTGACGGCCCCATGGGCCGCTTCAGGCGGGTAAGATGCTTGTTCTTGGAAAAATTGCCACAGTGCGCCATCTGGCCGGACACTCTCGCGCCCGTCGCTTGCAGTTTTTGGATTATGGCGGTCAGCTGAGGACGAATACCCTCATGCATGAACATCATCTGATCGTTCAGACGACCATCACTCTCGGTCGCGCAATACGCCAGGGTGGTCATACCGATACCGCCTTCGGCCATTCCCATATGAAAATTCAGGAGCTGCTCACCGGGCACCCCGTTCGGGGTTTTACCCTCAAAAGTGCCGGCCTTTATCAGGCGGTTGCGCAACTCCAGCTTGCCCAGCATGGCAGGCTTGAAGGCTCTTTCCAGATTCTGGCTCATTGCGAATTCTCTTTATCGATGCTGCGCTGGCAACGGATGTGCTGATCAGGCATGTTATGTGATGACATTGCATATGTTATGCAATATGCTTACATATGTCTACCAGATGACCCGGTATTAATGGCCAGCAAATCCAGCACACAGCGCAGCTCGCGCACGCAGGCGCAACGTCGCGCCGCGACTTATCAGCAGGTACTGGAAAGCGCCTGCCGACTTTTCGGTGAGCAAGGTTACGCCAACACCTCACTGGACGATATCGCCAACGACTGCGGGCTCACCACACGCCCTATCTATCACTATTTCGGCAACAAGAAAGCGCTTTTTGCCGCCGCCAATGAGGCAATGGAACAGCGGATTATCGATGCCGTGTACAGCGGCGACACCTCGGGCGGATTGCTCAACAACTGGCAGACGTTCCTGGAATTATGCGACGACCCGCATTTCCGTCAAATCGTGTTAGTCGATAGTCCCAATGTATTGGGCAGGGAACGCTGGGCCACCAGTGCGGTGACCCAACATGCCCTGCGCCTGTTCAAGCAGAGCGAACGCTCGATGAATGGAAACTACCGACGGCAATTGCTCAGCCGCATGGTAATGGCGGCATTCGGCGAGGCCGCGTTGGTCATTGCCGAAGCTGAAGATGTTGCCCTGGCCAAACAACAGGCGGACGCGATCGTGCAAACATTATTCGGATCGCTGGACTTGCATTGACCCGCTTTGCCGTTGCCCCGCATGCAGCATCACTTCTGCCTCCTGGGAGTAAAACGGTGAAGCGGCTCCACCGGTGGTCAATCCGCCATCAATTACCAGGGTGTGGCCACTGATATAGCGGGCTTCTTCACTCAGTAGAAACACAATGCCGTTGGCAATGTCCTGCGGCATGCAGGCAATACCCAGCGGGGAATCCGCTGCAATACTCTTGGTAATCAGCTCGACATCGTTGTCGGTCAGCGCGCTTTTCATAGGGGTCACCGTGCCACCAGGTGCCACTGCGTTTACGCGCACGCCAAAGGCACCAAATTCACTGGCCGCAGATTTGGTCAGACCTACCACACCGTGCTTGGCCATGGTGTAGACGTGCGGCCCCTCCGCGCCCTTGACGCCGGCCGTACTCGCCAAAGAGACTATGGCGCCGGCACCGTTAGGTTGCATCGCCCGCCCGGCGTGCTTTATACCCAGGAAAACCCCGCGCGACAGAATTGACATCGTAAAGTCATAATCATCTGCGCTGGTATCCATGATGGAACCAATGGCACCGATAATCCCGGCGTTGTTAACCATGCCGTCCAACTGGCCAAACTCCGCTACCGCCAGGTCAATCGCCGCGATTATCTGCGCTTCGTTGGTGACATCCATGTGCTTGAACCTCACGCCGTCGCCCAGCTCCGCCACCAACGCCATGCCCAGGTCTTCCTGGACATCGGCAATCACCACCCTGCCGCCCTGTGCAACAAGACTTCGTGTGGTTGCCTCGCCAATACCGCTGGCACCACCGGTGACTACAAACCCCTTTCCGGAAAATCTGGCCATATCTATTCCACTGCCGAAGGATAGGAAATATTAACGGCCTATC
>TARA_R110002124_G_scaffold393_10_pt1 | contig 20241 bp, 15 predicted proteins | sample TARA_R110002124 | Tara Oceans TARA_R110002124 (sample SAMEA4397445) | marine metagenome | biome: Polar Biome; feature: [SRF] surface water layer (ENVO:00010504); material: water (ENVO:00002006), including particulate matter (ENVO:01000060) such as... | depth 5 m | reverse complement strand
GAAGACTGGTTGGCCTATGTTAAAACTATAGAGAACATAAAAGATTTTCCTGTTAGTGTGTCAACAAACCGCGTTTTTATTAAATTTATACTTACAGATTTTGAAGATAATATCACTGAAAAAATAATTGAATTTGAAATGCCTGAAGGCTCGTAAACAATGAAAAACTTTAAACCATACTTTGCTGTAATATTTACATCAACACAAACTGAAAATACCAAAGGCTATGCAGAAATGGCTGACAAAATGGAAACCTTAGCTGAACAACAAAAGGGTTTCATAGGTATAGACAGTGCAAAAAACGACGTAGGTATTACAGTGAGTTATTGGGAAAGTTTAGACGCCATAAAAAATTGGAAAGCAAATACAGAACACCTATTTGCTCAACAAAAAGGCAGAGAACAATGGTATAATTGGTATAATGTGAGAATTTGTAAAGTAGGACGTGAGTACCAATTCCTGCGAAAGCAGGAATCTCAAAATTAATTATCACTATTCTTCATGAGATTGCCACAGCTGTCTAAAAGACCTGCTTCGCAATGACATTTCAATTAATGCTTAAGTGTAAAATGGCCTTTAATTTCCTTGCCATCTAAAACAATGCGATACCAATAATCTGAGGTTGGCAGTTGGTTTCCATTCACAGTTCCATCCCAAAAGACATTTGTATTCTTAGCTGAAAATAACAATTTACCATAGCGATCAAAAATATAGACTTCAGAAGATGCAAAATACTGAGCAATATTCAATGTGAAGAAATCATTTTCTCCATCACCATTTGGTGTTATAAACTTTTGAATGTAAAAATGAAAATGCTCTTGTGTAACAACAACATCACAATCATTAGGTTTTACATAAATTGTATATAATCCGGTTGGTACAACATTATTAAAGACATTACTAAACTGATAATTTACACCATCAATAGAATACTGGTAGTTACCAGCATTAAAAATATTAACTTGTATTGAACTCCCATTGGTTATTATGCTTTCAATTACAGGCGCTTCAATTAAAGTAACATTAAACGCAATGATTTCTGTAAAGCAACCATCAGTCACTTCAACTTCATAAATACCAGCATTGTCAATAGTAATTGATGATGTTATTTCACCAGAAACCCAATCGTAAGATGGGTTTGCAATTGAAGAAATTGCTTCTAAAGTAAGCGTTTCATCTTCACATATAAACAGAAACTCATCTCTAAATTCTAAGGGTTGAGTTCCTATAATTTCCCATTCACAAATTGCTTCATTAAACATGGTAGTTTGCCAACACAACAGATCTGTAGGCTGCGCTGGCTCAGCACCAGTAACAGACCAACTACATGTAATGTCATTAAAAATCGTTGTTTGCCAACACTCTAAACCTGTAGGCTCTTCTGGTTGTGCTCCTAAAATATCCCAAGAACAAGTAGTAGTATTAAAAGTAACCGTTTCCCAACACTCGATAACGGGTTGAACTGTTTGCGTTCCTGCTATATCCCATGAACAAGTCGTATTGTTAAAAGTAGCGGTTTCCCAACACTCTAATCCGGTTGGAGTAGATGGCTGCGATCCAGTAACTGACCAACTACAGGAAGCATCATCAAAAGTTGCCGTCTCCCAACATTCAATTGTTGGCATCACAGGAACAGAAACAATATTAACTTGAAACATATCTGAAATCGTATTACACGATGAATTATTCAAATTTATCATTGACTCAGCAACTTTAGATCTATAAAATGTCGTTGTTGTAATTCCGGCAAGTGAAATATTTTGATTCGTTTCACCAACAATATCAATCCAAGAAATCCCATCTGTACTTTCTTGCCATTGATAAAAATGACTGCTAAACACAGAAAAATCTGGAGTAACCGTTAGCGATGTTGTATACGGTATTTGACTACTACAAATGCTAATGCTTGCATTACCAACACCATCACTAACCGATACAAAATCACCACAGGTTTTAAAAACGATATCATCAATAGCAACATCATTACCACATCCACCAGCTCCGTTATTTTTCATCTTTAATAAAACTGATGTTTGACTTGGTAATGACTGAAATACAAGAGCAAATTGATTCCATTGAGGAGAAGTTGTACTTGTAATATTGCCAGTATCACCACTTGCTAAAAGATTAGTATCTGTATTATCCCAAATTTCGAATCTTACATTTATTGGAATAACACCGGATCCGCAAAATCCTCCTAAGGGAGAAAGGTTAAGTAGCCAAGATGAAAACTCATAGGTTGTATTTTCACACAAGCCATTTATTGTTGTTCTGTAAAATTCCCCAGCAGAAAAACTAGAATTTATAATGAGCATTCTACCATTAGTATCGTTTGGTGTATGGTCATTAACATCAAACCAATCAAAGTAGTCTGAGTTACTAGAAACGGTATAAAGGCCATCATTAGGATCTTGACCATTTGCATAAGCGTATGTAGTTGTTTCTGCAGGTAACGAAGAATCTTGTAGCCCTGTACCAAAAGTTTCTGTAAATATCGGATCGCCAGAATTTCCTTGACAGAATCCCAATTGCGCATGCACTTCTTTTGAGAAAAAAGAAATACAAAAAATTATGAATAATTTAAGATCTAAGAAAGAGTTTCGCACGTTTAAATATATAGATAAGTTTGTGTAATAATTTTGACTTTTCGACGAAAAGGCCATAAAAACTGCTTTTGTATAGTACATGTATAGGTTAATTAGATATTTAAAGCGAAATAGAATAAAATCTTTAGTGATTTTTGTTCTACTTCTCGCTTATTATTTCTGTTTACCTCAGCAATTATTTAAAGATTCTACAGCTACTATTATTACAAGTAACTCTAATGAATTATTAGGTGCTTTAATTGCAGATGATGGTCAATGGAGATTTCCTGTTAGTGATAGTGTACCAGATAAATTCAAGATTTGTATTCTTCAATTTGAAGACGAATATTTTTATAAGCACCCTGGTTTTAATCCCATTTCAATTTTTAAAGCTTTAAAAGGAAATATAAGTTCTGGTTCTGTAAAACGCGGAGGAAGTACTATTACACAGCAAGTGATTCGCTTATCTCGAAAAGGACAGTCGCGGAGTTATTTTGAAAAATTTAAAGAACTGATTTTAGCAACACGATTAGAATTTAGACTATCAAAAGATGATATTTTAAATTTATATGCCAGTTATGCACCTTTTGGTGGGAATGTTGTCGGCATCGATGCTGCATCTTGGAGGTATTATAATAGAAATGCTTCCGATTTGTCTTGGGCTGAAAATGCAACTCTAGCCGTATTACCAAATGCACCGAGTTTAATCTATCCAGGTAAAAATCAAAAGCGCTTGCTAGAAAAACGCAATCGTCTACTCAAAAAACTTTTTAAAAATGGCACCATTGATGAATTAACCTATGAGTTATCAATTGCTGAAGGCTTACCTCAAAAACCCTATCCGTTGCCTCAAATTGCTCCGCACTTACTTCAGAGAATAGCACGAAAACAAAAAGGTGAGCGTATTAAGACAACGGTTAATATCGCGTTACAGGCACAGACTAATGCCATTGTAAAACAACACTACAATCTATTAAAGCAAAACGAAATCTATAATATTTCTGTGTTGATTCTCGATGTAAACACTAGAGAAGTTATAACTTATGTTGGCAATTCACCTACAGATAATGCACATCAAAAAAGTGTAGATATTATTGATAAACCCAGAAGTACAGGAAGTATTTTAAAACCTTTTCTATACGCATCAATGCTAGATGCTGGCGATTTATTACCAAATACTTTGGTTGCAGATGTGCCAACACAATTTGGCAGTTACCAGCCAGAAAATTTCAATAAATCTTATGACGGTGCCGTGTTTGCAAATGAGGCTTTATCGCGTTCTCTAAATGTCCCAGCAGTGAGAATGCTTCAGGATTTTGGTTTAGATCGTTTTTATCATTATTTAAAACAGCTGAAACTTAAAGATTTAAAATACAATGCCAATCATTATGGGTTGTCTCTAGTGCTTGGTGGTGCAGAAAGCAACCTTTGGGATTTATGTAAAAGTTATGCCGCGATGGCCTCTACTGTAAATCATTTTAATGAAAATTCTAGTCAATATTTTACTAATGAGTTTTGCCAACCTATTTATAATTCTGAAGCGTCTATCGACTTTGGAAAACTAAATAATGAAAAAACTGTTTTTGATGCCGCTTCCATTTATCTCACTTTTGAGAGCATGAAACAAGTAAATAGACCAGAGGGAGACAACAGTTGGGAATATTACGATTCTTCAAAAGAAATAGCTTGGAAAACAGGAACTAGCTTTGGCTTTAGAGATGCTTGGGCTATTGGTACAACAACAGATTATGTAGTTGGCGTTTGGGTTGGTAATGCAGATGGAGAAGGACGACCAGGATTGGTTGGTGTACAAACTGCTGCTCCTATTCTATTTGATGTGTTTGATTTATTACCAAATAGCAATTGGTTTGCAAAACCGTATGATGAGATGTTAGAAGTTAACATCTGTAAAAAAAGCGGTTATAGAGCATCGCCCATTTGCGATAATACAGAGCTCCGCTTTATACAGGCTAGTGGTAAAAAAACAGCGTCTTGTCCTTATCATAAATTGGTTCATTTGGATGTGACGGAGCATTATCTAGTTAATTCTTCATGTGAATCAGTTTCGAGGATAGTTAATAAATCGTGGTTTATTCTTCCTCCTTTACAAGCTTATTACTTTAAAACCAAGAATCCGTTTTACAAGCCTTTACCTCCATATAGAAATGATTGTTCAAAATCTTCGGAGATTTCTATGGAATTTATATATCCAAATCAGCAGAGCACTATTTATCTACCTAAAGATTTTGATGGTAATACTAACGATTTAGTTTTAAAAGTTGCGCACTCAAAACCAGAGTTTGAAATCTATTGGTATATTGACAATACCTATGTTGGTAGCACAAAAAATATCCATGATATAGCTATTTTACCTTCTTCAGGAGATCATATTATTACTGTAATAGATGAGCTCGGAAATGAACTGAAACATAAAATTACTATTTCAGAATAATTACATTCGCACTCAAATCATTACTTTTGTATTTTTAAATTAACTAATCAAATTATAAAAATGATTCAATTTTTACATTCATATTGGGCTTATTTAGTCTTAGTTGTTTTGGTATTAGCAACAGTAAATGCACTTATTAAATTTTTTGGAGACAAGGAATTTGATGCTAAAGATTTTAGAATTTCATTATTTACGTTAATTACAATGCATATTCAGTTGTTATTAGGTCTTATTTTATTTTTTACAAAAGATTATTTCTCAACGATAAGTGAAGTTGGTGGTATGGGAGAAGTGATGAAAAATGCTGTATTACGTTCTAATATTATTGAACATCCTATAACAATGATTTTTGCGGTAGTATTAGTTACTGTTGGATATTCTAAGCATAAGAAGAAGCTAGTTTCTAAACAAAAATTTAAAATGCTTGCTGTTTTTTATACCATAGCATTAATCTTAGTATTGGCTAAAATTCCTTGGAAAACTTGGTTTTAAGTTAAAAACTTAAGCATAAAAAGAGCGTCCTGAAATATTTCAGGACGCTCTTTTTATGTGTTAAAACAAAATTCTAATTTTCTGCTTCCGTTTCCTCTTCCTCTATTACCTCCTTAATAAGGTAGATATAAACCGGAAAGTGATCACTAAAACCATCTGTAAAACCACCATCAGCAAAACTTCTGAATGGATAACCTTTATAGCGTCCGTGTTTATTGGTTAAATAATATTTGTTAAAAATACCTGCTTTATAAAACCTAAACGAAGAATAATCTTTCTCTAAAAATGGTTGTGATATTAAAATTTGATCAAACAAACTCCAAGCATCTCTATAGGCATTAGAACCTAAGCCTTGTTTAAAAAACCCTTCCATAGGATTATAAATTCCTTTAAAACCAACTTTATTTTCTTTTCGCTCTGCTTTTAAAACCTCTTTAACACTCGCATTTGTTGGGTTGTCATTTAAATCTCCCATGGTAATAATTTTAGCATAAGGGTCTTTGGATTGTAAGGAATCTATAATGCGTTTATTCAGTTTTGCTGCACCAACTCTTTTAGATCTACTTCTCGCTTCTCCACCACTACGAGATGGCCAGTGATTAACAATAATATGTATTAATTCGCCTTCTAACTCACCGCTAACTAACAACTGATCTCTTGTATATACACGTTTTCTTGTTAAATCATCATAAATAAGTAATTCATGAGAACTTGTTTCAATAGGCCTAAAAAGTGATTTTTGATAAAGTAAAGCAACGTCGATTCCTCTTTTGTCTGGAGATTCGTAATGAATAATACCATAATCCTTATTTAATAATTGAGGATCGTTAACTAAATCTACAAGTACTTGTCTGTTCTCAACCTCAGAAACTCCAATAATTGCTGGTGTATTTTTTGTATTCTCAGAACCAATGTCTGCAACTACTCTTGCCATGTTACGAACCTTTTTTTCATAAACTTCGGCTCTATTAGATTCATCCATTTCCATAATAGGACTTGCCTCATCAAACTTTGTGGGATCATTTATTGTATCAAATAAATTTTCTAAATTGTAGAAAGCTACAGTATGTATTTTGAACTTTTTCTTTTCCTGTGCATTTATACTTACAAATGCAAAAAGGAGCATAACTATTAACGTGAATTTTGAACTTTTCATTTAGCGGATATTATATTTACAACAACTATATTACAAATCTTGAGCCAAAAGTATATATTTATTATAAATAATGTAAATTTGCAAGCCTTAAATCACATTTTATTTAATGTGAAAAGATTATTAACTTTAAAATTAGTTATGAAAAAAAGTTTAATTGTTTTATTATTTGGAGTTTTTTCTTCTTTTACGATAGTGGCTCAAAATACTATTATTAAAGGTAGCGTAAAAGATGCTATCTCATTTCAGACCATATCAAATGTTACAATAACTATCGAGGGAACTGAACAAACAACTCTTACAGATATTCTTGGAGAATTTGTTTTTTCTTCTAATGTTCCATTGGGAGAACAAGTTTTAAGAATTTCTAAAATTGGGTATGAGACCAAACGTTATCCTATTGTTGTAAACGAAGGACAGACCGTAAATATTACTGATATGACTCTAGATAGGGGTATCACTGAAAATCAGGATTTATTTACAATTTCACTTTCTGATGACGAACTTAATGACGACACAAGTGGTGCAGATAATATCTCTGGGTTACTTTCTTCTTCTTTAGATGTTTTTCAAAGAACTGCAGCTTTTGAATTTAGTTCTTCTTTCTTTAGGTTAAGAGGTTTAGATTCAGACAATAGTTCGGTTTTAATTAACGGAATTGAAATGAACAAGCTCTACAACGGAAGACCACAATGGAGTAATTGGGGAGGTTTAAATGATATGATGCGTAACCAAGTATTAACCTCTGGTTTAACGCCTTCAGAATACACCTTTGGTGGTGTTTTAGGAACATCTAATATAATTACTAGAGCTTCTAAATATAGAAAGGGCAGTCGTATTACTTATTCATCATCAAATAGAAGTTACACAAATCGCGCATTGGCTAGTTATGCCTCTGGTTTAGTTGAAGGTGGTTGGTCTTACGCTTTTATGATGGGTAGAAGATGGGGAAATGAAGGCTATCAAGATGCTACTTTATACGATTCTAATTCATTCTTTGCTTCAGTAGAAAAGAAAATTAACGATAAACATAGTATAAATTTTACATCAATTTATGCACAAAATAGAAGAGGGAAATCTTCAGCAAATACTCAAGAAGTTTATGACCTTAAAGGTATTAAATACAATGAATTTTGGGGTAATTTAGATGGTGAGAAACGGAACTCTCGTATAAAAGAAGTTGAAGAGCCTATTATTATGCTAAACCATTATTGGGACATTTCTAGTAAGACAAGCTTAAATACTAATATTGGATACCAATTTGGTAAAATAGGAAACAGTCGTTTAGATTATCCTGGTGGAAGAAACCCAAGTCCGTCTTACTACCAAGACTTACCTAGCAATTTTTTAGAAGATGGTGACTTAGAAGGAGCTTATGAGGCAGAGCAACAATTTATTAACGATGGACAAATTAATTGGGAGAGAATTATTGATGCTAACTTAACAAACAATCTCTCTGGTGCAAATGCTGCTTATGTGCTATATGAAGATAGAAATGATGACAAACAACTAACGTTAAACACTATTTTTAACACAGAAATAAATGAGAATGTAATATTAAATGGTGGTATAAATTACAAAAAATTAGATTCTGAAAATTTTGCTGAAATTATTGATTTATTAGGAAGCACAACAGGTGTTTTAAATATAGATTATTTTAATCAAAATCAATTTGATTTAAATAATCCTAATCAAGTTGCTTTAGAGGGTGATAAGTTTAGATATAATTACAACCTATATGTTAATGAGTTATCTGGTTTTGCTCAAGCGCAGTTTAAATACAATAAAATTGATTTTTACTTATCTGGTAGTATTAAAAAAACAGATTATCAGAGAGAAGGTTTATACAAAAACGAAAATCAAGTCTTTAGTGAAGGAGGAGTTGAATTAGATAACTCTTTTGGTAAAGGTGATAAATTAGAATTTACAGGTGTTGGTGCAAAAGCAGGACTTACATATAAATTTACTGGGAAACACTTATTAAATATTAATGGTGGTTATATTACTAAAGCACCATCTATTAGAAATACATATACTAACTCTAGAGAGAGCCAAGATTATGTTGGTAAGATTAATGGAGTAAACAATCCTAATATTGATATAACTGAAGAAAAAATAACATCTGTAGATGCTAGTTATATTTTTAGATCTTCAATAGTAAAAGCAAAATTAACAGGATTCTATACTACAATAGAAGATGCTAATGAAATTTCTTTCTTTTTTACCCAAGGTAGTACTACCGGTTTTATTCAAGAAGTTTTGTCTGGTGTAGATAAAAAACATTTTGGAGGAGAGTTAGGGATAGAAGCTCAAGTTACACCAACTATTAAATTAAAAGGTGCAGCTTCAGTTGGTCAATATACTTATGACAATAATCCTGACTTATATGTTACTTCAACTTCAGAAGATTTTATTAATACACAAGGTGGAGATATTATAAATACATCTGGAGTAGTTAGTACTTCAAACTTAAAAAATTACAAAATCGCTGGTGGCCCACAAACAGCATACTCTGTAGGTTTTGAATACAGAGACCCAGATTACTGGTGGTTTGGCGCAACAGCTAACTTCTTTGACAATACTTATGTAGATGTAAGCCCATTATCGCGATCTAATGAGTTCTATACAGATGCTGATGGCCTGCCTTATAATGATTATGATCCTGTAGTTGCAAGAGGATTATTAAAACAAGAAAAATTTGATAACTACATGGTTATAAATTTAGTTGGAGGTAAATCTTGGAAAATAGGAGACAAATACATTGGTTTTTTTGCAAGTGTAGGTAACCTATTAGATAAGCAATACAAAACAGGTGGATATGAACAAGGTAGAAGGGCAGATTACAGAGCGTTAAGAGATGACGTTAGCCTTACCAAAAGAGTATTTGGTCCTAAATATTGGTATGGTCGTGGCACAAACTATTTTGTAAATGTGTATCTTAGATTTTAGAAAAAGAAAAATAAACAAATAATATTACAATTATGAAATGTGAAACATTCATGAATTCAATAATTACAAATAAAAATGTTATGAATAAAACGATTAAATTTTTAAAAATAATAATGGTCTTAATAGCCTCTGTAGCTATTACGTCTTGTGTACAAGATGATGATTATACTGTTCCTAACAGTTTAGGAGAAGAAGAAAACGAAGGATTACAAACCATATTAACTGGGCTAGATAATAATACTCTTATTCCAATTTCTATAGGCGAATTAAAAGACATCTATACGACTTATGAAAATGCCCAAACCGGATTTGATTATGACAAGTTTCTTCAGATTACATCTAATATCGTAGTAAAAGGATATGTTTCTTCTAGTGATGAAACTGGAAATTTTTATAAAGAATTCTATATTCAAGATTCGCCAGAAAACCCAACTGCTGCTATTGGTGTAATATTAAACCAAGCAGATAGTTATAATCAATTTAATAAAGGAAGAGAGGTCTATATAAGATTAATGGATATGTACATAGGTCAAACATCTTCTGATATAATTGCTATTGGAGGAAAACCTAATGATGATGAAGTTGGTCAGTTTACAGGAAATCAAATACCACAACAATTATTTAGATCTAATGTTACAGAAGCAATTACAGCATTAGAATTAAATATGACTGATATTAACTCTAGTCATATAGGAATGTTTGTAAAAATAAACAATACTGAATTTCCAACGAATCTCCAAGGGCAACCATATGGTGATTCTTCAGAAGATTTTGACACTCAACGCACTGTGCAAGCATGCGAAGGGTTTGAATACTCTAACTTTATACTAGAAACAAGTTCTTTTGCTAATTTTTACAATGTTCCTTTACCTACTCAAAATGGAGGTTCAATATCTGGTATTATTACTCAATCTTTTGGTGGTGATGATTTAGTTATGGCATTAAATTCTTTAAATGACGTACAATTTACAAATGAAAGATGTTCATTATTAAACATCGAAGATTTTACAAATATTTTTGAAGAAGATTTTGAAGGAATGACAAATAACTCTGCTGTATCTGGAAATGGTTGGACTAATTATGCTGAAGAAGGTGGCTTTACTTGGAGAGTAACTACATCTAGTGATAATCAAAATTCAGGTAGTAAAATAGCATCAATGGGAGCTTTTAATTCAAATGATAATGTAAATATTGCATGGCTAATTACGCCAGCTATTAACTTTGATACGTTATCTAATGAATTATTAAGCTTTAGGTCCTCTAATAGTTTTTCTGATAACAGTGAGTTAGAGTTATTAATCTCTACAGATTGGGATGGAACTGAAGCTGGTGTAACAACTGCAAATTGGTCTTCACTGCCTGGTAATATTGTTGGTGATAATGAATTCTACCAAAATTGGGTGAGTTCTGGGTCTATCGATTTAAGTGGTTATTCTGGAATGGGATATGTTGCTTTTAAATATATAGGTGGAGATAATTCTAATAACGAAGATGGAACATACGAAATTGATAACTTTACTGTTTTAGGATTGTAGTTTATTAATTTTAAATATATTTCTAGCCTGTTAGTTTTCTAGCAGGCTTTTTTTTTAAAATAAAACTTATGCTAGACACTTTTTACATTTCCATTTTTAATCACTACAAAAAGACTATTGGTAAGCGAAGTCTAACCATAGCATTAGTATATATAAATCTGTTAGAGATGTCAATAATATTAGCTTTAGCTTCATTTTTTATAGCGTTTGCTGGCCAAATGAAAATGCTAGTTATGTCGTCAACAAAATTTTGGGTGTTGTTTACTTTAATTGCCATCTTTGTAATTTTTAAAAACTGGATGCGCTATAATGGTAAAAAAAGAAACGTCCTTAACGCTAAACTAAAACCTAAACATACATCAATCTATTTATTGTGGCTTTTACCTTTTGGGTGCCTTGCTATAGCTTTTATTCTACTACAAGTACAATAAAAAACCGCCATCCTTTCAGATAGCTATAGTTTTTATTTTAAAGTCTGTAAATTTTCTAAGACTTTTTTTCTTTTGCACAACATGCTTCTTTGCAATCTGTCTCACAAGCTTTCTTTTTAGCATCAGATTTATCTGCACAGCATGCTTTATTACAGTCTGCTTTACAAGCTTTAACCTCATAACCAAAGTCTTCAACAATCTTTACGTCTTTAACTTTGTAAATGTCTGCAACTTTTGTTACTGTCTCTTCTAAAGATTTCGGAGTCACTTTAGCTTCATCATATTCAACCATAGCTATACGCTTATCAAAATCTACTTTTGCAGATTTAACACCTTCCATTTTAGCCATTTTTTTCTCAATAGTTTTTGCACATCCCACTTCACAGGTCATGCCATCAATACTAAATTCTACTTTAGTATAAGTAGCATTGGGATCTAAATTTGTAGAAACGTCTTTTTTAGTCACTTCTATATCTACAGTTTTAACTTCTGGCTGAGTTTCATTTTTACAAGATGTAAGAACTAAGGCTATAATTGCAACAAAACAGATATTCTTAAAGGTCTTCATAAATTTAAATTATTGAATTTTGACTAAATCTAATAAATCTTAATGCTTCTTGTGTAAGAATTAACGATTTTTGTGATTCTTTTACATTGTGTTTGTATGAAAAACCCTAACATTAAGTGGATCTACCTTTTAATTCTATCTGTAATTTGGGGAAGTTCGTTTATTTTAATTAAAAAATCACTTTTAGGACTTACAGCATACCAACTTGGTGCTTTACGCACTATCATAACTGGTGCAATTCTTCTCTTAGCTGGCTATAATAAATTAAAAACCATCCCTAAAGCTAAATGGAAGTGGCTAATCATTTCTGGGCTTCTTGGTTCTTTTATTCCATCTTTCTTTTTTGCTATTGCTGAAACAGAGATTGATAGTGCCGTAGCTTCGATATTAAATTCACTTGTGCCTTTAAATACTATTTTATTAGGTTTTGCTGTATTTAAAATTGCATCTACAAAACGACAGGTTTTAGGAGTTATTATTGGCTTTTTAGGAACTGCAATTCTTATCTTAAAAGGTGCCGAATTGAATCCTAATCAAAATTACTTGTATGCAGGATTTGTAATTGCCTCTACATTAATGTATGCTGCAAACGTAAATATTATAAAACGCTACTTACAAGATGTAAAACCATTAGCTATTGCTGCTGGTAATTATGTTTTTATTGTTATTCCAGCATTGATTATACTTCTGTTTACTGATTTTTTTACTTCAGAGACATTTAATAATCCCGCTTTACCAAATGCGCTATTATACATTACCATTCTTTCTGTATTTGGAACTGCAATCGCCAAGGTTCTCTTTAATAAGTTGGTACAAATATCCACACCTGTTTTTGCTTCATCTGTAACGTACATTATGCCAATTGTAGCTTTAGTTTGGGGAGTATTAGATGGTGAAGGGTTTAGTTATATTCAAGGTTTAGCAGCATTACTTATATTAGTTGGTGTTTATCTTTCTCATATCCGTAAAATATAAAAAAACCGAAGCTTTCACTTCGGTTTTAATAAATTATTTATTGGTTTTATTGCTTAATCGAAATCTGCATCTGTTACACCTTCGTTAACTTTTACTTCTTTTACTATGAAATCGAATTTACGAGGTCCCATGGTTTGAGAAATTTTGAACGGAAACATAATTCCTGCTACTTCTTTGTAATCTCCATAAAAAGTAGATTGAGAACCCATTTGCGAAGTTTTTACTTCTTTAATTTTTAAGCCAGTTTCAACACTATAATAAAGAGAAGTCTCATCATCAACTTTTACTTTATAAGCATTTTCGCCATCTACTTTTTCAATTTTTTCTAATGTAACACTACTGTTTAAATAGTTAACTTCTGGGAAAGGAGATGATTCAGCTCTAACGTCTTTAAGCTCGTCTTCGTTCATATCTTTACGCTGTCCTTGCATAACCATATAACCACTATCTACACCTACAACAGTTTTCATAACTGATTGCCCCATTGCAATTATCTCTTGTGAGAACTGATTTTTATTAGTTCTCTTCATTTCAAGATTCATCATTACACCAGGCTGTAATTCTGCTTCAGCATTCATTTTAACCGAATTCACGTTGTCTAAACGGTCTTTACCACCTATCTTAGTTATATATGCATTCAATACTTTAGATACATCCATATCTGCTGGAATAAGGATCTCGTAAGTTGGCTTTTCTGTTGGTGCAGCATATTTATCGTAGTATTTAATAGGAATACCCGTTTTCTCTAAATTATCCAATACTTCTGATCCATTACCAACAACAATAACTCTTAAGTTTTCTGCTTCAAAATATTTGTTAGCGATTCTTTGCACATCCTCTACAGATACATCTTTAATCTTCTGTAAGTAGGTTGAATAAAAGTCTTCTGGTAAGTCGTTTAATTTAATATTTAAAGCATAATTAGCAATTGTTTGTGGACGCTCTAAAGCCATTACAAAATTGCCAATGTACTTCGCCTTTGCATCCTTTAAAGTCTGAGCATCTACAGGTTCTGTTCTAATTCTATTTATTTCTTTTAAAGCTTCTACTACTGAACTATCCGTTACCATGTTTCTAACTTTAGCGGAGGCACTAAAACGAGAAGCACCATACCTATTTGTGCCTAAACTAGAATAAGCACCATAAGTGTAACCATGCTCTTCCCTAAGGTTTTTAAATAAATAACCTTCACCACCACCACCTAAGATGTTGTTAGTAATTAAAGCCCCATGATAATCAGCATCGTTCATCTTTAAATTTACATTGTTTGTAATTGAAAGATTAGACTGTGTTGCATCTGGTACATCTACAAAATTAATTTGAGTGTACTGAACATTTGGGCTTGGTTTTGCAACCGTTGAAGTTACATCTACAGATTTTGACCAATCATTAAAATATTTTTTTATCTGCTTCTTAACATCTTTAAATTCTACATCACCAATAACAACCAAATATGCATTGTTAGGGTTAAAGTATTTTTGGTAGAAGGCAACAGCATCTCCAAAAGTTACATTATTAATAGTCTCTTCTGTAACAAATTCTCCATAAGGATGCTTTGTTCCGTAAGATAATGCTGAACCAACACGGCTAGAAATAGCATCTGCACTTTTTGCTTCAGATTTTAAACCTTCTAAAAGAATTGTTTTTTCTTTTTCAAACTCTTCTTCAGTTAATAAAGGATTAATAGCTGCACCAGCTAATAATTCTAATATACGCTCAGAATATTTTGTTAATGAACTTGCAAAACCTCCACTAAATCCAAAGCTTAAACTTGCACCTAAGAAATCTATTTCTTCGTTAAATTTATCTTTAGAAATCGTTGTTGTTCCGTTACCTAACATACTTCCCAATAAACTTTCTACACCTGCTTTTTTACCCGTGGCAATTGGTTGGTTGTCTATTCTTAAAGAATAAGATACTCTTGGTAACTTATGGTTTTCTACCACAAGAACTTTTAAACCATTTTTTAATTCAAATTCTTGAGGCTTGTCTATAGAAATTTCTGGTTCTGGACCTGCGACAGGCATTTTAGATCTATCTATCTGTGCACTTGCACCAATAGTCATTATAAATAATGCGAAAAACGCTACTGTTTTAGTGTTCATGTTAAATATTGTTTTCATATTATTGATCATCTTTTTTTGGTAAATATTCTACTTCTACACGTTGATTAGGGCTTAAGTATTTTTTAGCCACATCTTGAATTTCTTGTCTAGTAATAGATCTGTAAGTCTCTAACTGATTATTAATGATATTAACATCACCATATAATAAGTAGTATGTTGCTAAAGAACTTGCTATACCTGCAATACTAGAATTAGAGCTTACAAATTGATTTTCAAACTGGTTTAAAAGTTTTTGATAATCACGTTCGCTTATTAATTCATTTTGCATTTTAACAATTTCTTCATCCATCTCTGCTAATAATGTCTCTAAACTAACTTCTCCTAGTGGTAAAGCAAATAATGCAAATATGTTATAATCTACTTGTGGAATGTTTACAGCTTGTACTGCTAAAGCTTGTTTTTGCTCATCCATTAATTTCTTTTGTAGAACTGAACTTTTACCACCACTTAGGTATGTAGAAATCATATCTAAAACATAGGCATCTCTTGTAGCTTGACCAGGCAATCTATATACCGCAATAATTGCTGGAATTTGAATATTTTTATCATAAGCTACAGCTTTCTTAGTTTCTGTAATTGGTGTTTCTTTTGGAAAATTACGAACTACTTCTGGTCCTTTCTTAACAGCACCAAAATATTCTTTTACCATTTTTTTAGTTTTTTCTGTATCTATATCTCCAGCTACAATTAAAACTGCATTATTTGGTACATAATATTTTTTGAAATATGCGTTAAATTCTTCTAACGTAGCAGCATCTAAATGCTCCATTTTACCAATATTCTCATCTTTATAAGGGTGCACTTCAAAAAGATTCTCTCCTATTGTCTTTAAAAGACCACCATAAGGTCTGTTTTCGTAACTCTGACGTTTTTCTTCTTTAACAACTTCATTCTGAGTATCTACACCTACTTGATCAATTACTGGGTGCAACATACGCTCAGACTCTAACCATAATCCTAATTCTAATTTATTAGAAGGAAAGATTTCATAATAGTAAGTTCTGTCTTGAGAAGTGTTAGCATTGAAAGTTCCACCGTTTGCAGGTATAATTTTCATAAACTCACCACGCTCTATATTTTCTGTCCCCTCAAATAATAGATGTTCAAAGAAATGAGCAAAACCTGTACGGCTTCTATCTCCATCTTTTCCTCCAACATCGTACATTACAGATGTTATAACAACCGGAGCCGTATTGTCTTGGTGCAATATTACGTGCAAACCGTTGTCTAAATCAAACTCTTCGAATTCTACTTTTTGTGCTGTTGAATGAAATCCAACTAACAACAAAAGAGCTAGAGTAAATAAGCTTTTTTTCATTATTAAGTGTGTTTAAATTTTAAATTGTTTAAGTATTTGTCTGTACTAAATGCATATTGTTACATATAGCCTTACAAAAATAAGGAATGATTCTTCTTTTTTAACATAATATAATGTGAAAACTGTATTAAAAATACCTTGGATTTAGATCTTGGAATTTAATCGCTTAACAAACAAGTGTAAAAACCGCTCGAAAACCCTCAAAACGTTTGTGAATTACGAATTTAGGAGTATATTTGCATCCGCTTTCTGAGAAGAAAGTTGATTTTTTAATAAACAAATTAATAAAAACGTTACGCTATGTACGCAATTGTAGAGATAGCAGGGCATCAATTTAAAGTTGAAAAAGACCAAAGAGTTTTTGTTAACCGTTTATCTACTGAAGAAGGTAAGAAAGTTTCTTTCGATAACGTTCTTTTAATAGAAGATGGTAGCAACATAACTTTAGGCGCCCCAGCTATAGACGGAGCACAAGTAAGTGCAAAAGTCTTGAAGCACCTTAAAGGTGACAAAGTAATAGTTTTCAAAAAGAAAAGGCGTAAAGGTTACCGTGTTAAAAATGGACACAGACAATCTTTAACTGAAATCGTAATTGAAGGTATTACTACTTCTGGAGCTAAAAAATCTGCTCCAAAAAAAGAAACTAAGAAAGCTGAACCAAAAGCAGAAGTGAAAGCTGCTGCTAAAGTTGAAAAAGCTGCACCTAAGGCTGCCGCTCCAAAAACAACTGGTAAAGCTGACGATTTAAAGAAAATTGAAGGTGTCGGGCCAAAAATAGCATCTACTCTAGTAGAGGCAGGTATCGTTACATTTGCTGATTTAGCTAAGGCTAAACCAGAAGCAATTTCTGAAATCATCTCGGGTGTTCGTGGAAATCACGTTACCGATACTTGGCCAGCACAAGCTAAATTAGCTGCTAATGGTAAGTGGGATGAGCTTAAAAAATGGCAAGACGAATTAGATGGTGGTAAAGCTTAATTGCTAAACTACTTAAGTATAACAATATAAAACCTTAAGATCATGGCTCATAAAAAAGGAGTTGGTAGTTCGAAGAATGGTAGAGAATCAGAATCAAAACGTTTAGGCGTTAAGATTTTTGGTGGGCAAGCTGCTATTGCTGGAAATATCATATTGAGACAACGTGGTAATACACATCACCCAGCTGAAAACGTATACCAAGGAAAAGATCACACTTTACATGCTAAAGTTGATGGTCTAGTAAAATTTACTAAGAAAAAAGATAACAGATCTTACGTTTCTATTGAGCCTTTTGAGGCTTAGAAAATTATTTTCTTATAAATTATTAAAACCCTCTCTATTTTTAGAGAGGGTTTTTTATTTAAACAATTTCCATCTTCTTCAACAGAAAACTGGCATTCATGTTTTTACAAACACCTTGTTTTAGTTTATAGTCAAAATAGAGCTCGTCGTTTATAATCTCTGCATCAAAGTAGTAATTCTTTACAGCTTCTAGTTCTTTTTCAATTTCTGTGAGGCTTAAATCGTGTGTAGCAATAATTCCTGTGGCATCAAGTTTTACTAATTTCTCTACAAACTTGCGTGAGCCGATTGCCTTATCTGTACTATTTGTTCCTTTAAGTATTTCATCTAGAATCACGAAATAGTCTGTGTCATTTGCAATTATATCAACTACAAATTTTAGTCTAGTCAATTCGCTAAAAAAATACGAACTATCATCCGTTAAGGAATCAGTGGTTCGCATACTTGTAATTAACTTCGTTGGTTTGTATTTACTTTGCTTTGCACAAACTGGCATACCAACATTGGCCATTACAATATGAAGTGCTACGGTCCTTAAAAACGTACTCTTACCAGCCATATTTGCGCCTGTAATAATAAAAAATTGCTCTTCTTGTAGTTCTAAATCGCTATCAATACGTTTTTCTGAATTCAATAATGGATGCCCTAAGGATTCGGCTAAAATAGTAACTGGTTGATCTGTAATTTTAGGGTACGTGAAACTTTGATGATTAAAAGCATAGTTTCCAAAACTATTATAAGCATCAAAGAAGGTTACAACATTAAACCAATCTTCAACCTTATCCGCATATTTTGTAATCCATTGTTCTACGTGATAGGTTTGCCTAATGTCCCAAAGCAGCAATCCGTTTCCAAAAATGGCTGAAATTAAATTATTCCTATTGTCTAATGCATCTAAGGCTTTTGAGAATTTTAAAAATAATTGTGATGCTTTTAAATCTTCGGATTGAATTTTCTGTTGTTGTTCTTTAAGTAATTGCGATTTGAATTCTTCTGTTTCAATCCGTTCTAATAACAAAGCATATTGCCTAAAAGTATCCTTTGCTTTTTCTGTGTTTTGAGCGACTCTATTAATTCGCTTTAAATACATTGCTGTTATTCCTAAGCCTAAGATTAACCAACCTAACAACAAATAACCAGCACGCGTAATCGAAATAATCTCAGTGATTCCTAATACCAAAATTAAAACAGAAGTAAAGCTAAAACCAATTGTAAACCAATATTGAATTGAGCCTAAAAAAGGTTTATAATCCTTAAGCCATTTTATAATAGATTTTGCTGAATTTTCAACTTCCACGCCCTGAGCAACTCCAGAATAATTTTGTCTCCATTTTGGTAATGATGCTAATTCTTGAATCGCTTCCTGTCTTGTTTCAATATTTGAGATATCATTAGCTAGTAAATGCTCTGTAAGTTTCTCTGTGCCTTCTTTAATAGCTGTACGATTAATAAACTGGAAAAAGGAACCTATTCCAAATAAATCAATGTCTAAACTGTAATGGTGTTTCGGGTTTTGAAACTGAGTCCCATTCACTCTGTCATGAAAATCACCTGATGCAATTTTAAGTTCATCCTCATTAATAATAACCAACCTTTTATGAAGTGATCTCTTCGATTTTATATCAGTATATCTCGATAATAAAAATAGAAATATCACTGTGCCTATAATGCCAATCACGGCAGCTACTTGCCATTGATTAAAAGTAAAGTATATAGCAAAAGTGGTTAATACAAAAACAGAAAGTCTTAATATACTCAACAGGCTCATTTGCTTGAAAATGCGCTTAGACTCTACTTGATTTAACTCTAACTGTTCTTTATAAAAAGAATCTGGATTTTGCATAATTTTGTAATAAAACCGAAATATAAGAAAAGTGAAAATCCCAAGCCTATTCATACTTGGGATTTGTATATCATTTAACTCCTGCCGTTAAGGTAGGTTGGGACGTGCTAACCTTTTAAAGTCGCTGATAAATACTCACGATTCATACGTGCAATATTCTCTAGTGATATGCCCTTAGGACATTCTACTTCACAAGCTCCTGTATTTGTACAGTTACCAAAGCCTTCTAGGTCCATTTGTGCCACCATGTTTTTAACACGGTCTGCGGCTTCAACTTGTCCTTGTGGTAATAATGCATATTGCGACACTTTTGCCCCAACAAATAGCATTGCTGAAGAGTTTTTACAACTCGCCACACAAGCTCCACAACCAATACAAGCTGCAGCATCCATAGCCTCATCAGCTGCGTGTTTTGAAATAGGTAGTGCGTTAGCATCTTGTGTGTTTCCAGATGTATTTACAGAAATGTAACCACCTGCATGCTGAATACGTTCAAACGCCATTCTGTCAACAATCAAATCCTTTATGACAGG
>TARA_R110002124_G_scaffold21617_2_pt1 | contig 20335 bp, 17 predicted proteins | sample TARA_R110002124 | Tara Oceans TARA_R110002124 (sample SAMEA4397445) | marine metagenome | biome: Polar Biome; feature: [SRF] surface water layer (ENVO:00010504); material: water (ENVO:00002006), including particulate matter (ENVO:01000060) such as... | depth 5 m | reverse complement strand
TTTCGCCGCAGAAGCTGAACCTGGTCGCCGGCCTGATCCGCGGCACCCGTGCCGGGCGGGACCCTTCGGGGGCCCAAATGCAAACCAAACGCATAACCTTCAACAGCCGTGTGCTGCCCTATCTGCTGCTGGCGCCGCAGGTCGTCATCACGCTGGTCTTCTTTGTCTGGCCAGCCAGCCAGGCCCTGTGGCAATCCATGCTGCGCGAAGATCCCTTCGGCCTGCGCACGACCTTCATCTGGTTTCGCAACTTCGAGCGCCTGTTCGAGGATCCAACCTATGTGAATTCGCTGAAGACCACGGCGGTCTTTTCCATCAGCACCACATTGCTGTCCATGTCGCTGGCGCTCTTGTTCGCCACCATGGTCAACCGGATGATCCGCTCCAGGGACGGGTATACCACCTTCCTTGTCTGGCCCTATGCGGTGGCCCCGGCCATAGCTGGCGTGCTGTGGTGGTTCATCTTCAACCCCTCCGTGGGTATCATGCCCTATATGCTGAAGATGGTCGGCTATGACTGGAACCACCGGCTGAATTCCGGCGACGCGATGATCCTTGTGGTGATCGCCGCCGCCTGGAAGCAGATCAGCTACAACTTCCTGTTCTTCCTGGCCGGGCTGCAATCGATCCCGCAATCTTTGATCGAAGCCGCGGCGATCGACGGCGCGGGCCGCAAGAAGCGGTTCTGGACCATTGTATTCCCGCTTCTGTCGCCCACCACCTTTTTCCTGATGGTCGTCAACATCGTCTACGCGATGTTCGACACGTTCGGCGTGATCCATGCGACCACCGAAGGCGGACCCGCGCAGGCCACCAACATCCTGGTCTACAAGGTTTTCCGCGACGGTTTCGTTGGCCAGAACCTGGGCTCCAGCGCCGCGCAATCGGTGATCCTGATGGGGATCGTCATCGTCCTGACCGTGGTGCAGTTCCGCTGGATCGAACGCCGGGTGAACTACTGATGGGGATTGCACATGGTTGAAAATGATCGCTGGGGCACCTTGCTGGCCCATGTCATCCTGATCCTGGGTGTCTTTGTCGTGGTGTTCCCGGTCTATGTGGCGATCATCGCCTCGACGCAGGAAAGCGGCACGTTCCTGCGTGGCGTCATGCCGCTGCTGCCAGGCTCGTATGGCTGGGAAAACTACCGCACCGTGATCCTTGAGGGGCGCTCGAATGCCGGGGCGCCGCCGATCGGACTGATGCTGTGGAACAGCTTCGTCATGGCGATGATGATCGCGGTCGGCAAGATTGCCATTTCCCTGCTGTCGGCCTTCGCCATCGTCTATTTCCGCTTTCCGTTCCGCATCTTCTTTTTCTGGATCATCTTCATCACCCTGATGCTGCCGGTCGAGGTGCGGATCGTGCCGACATTCCAGGTGGTTGCCAGCCTGGGCATGTTGAACACCTATGCCGGCCTGTCCATTCCGCTGATCGCCAGCGCCACGGCCACTTTCCTGTTCCGCCAGTTCTTCATGACCGTGCCCGAGGAAATGCTGGAAGCCGCTCGGGTCGATGGCGCGGGACCGATGAAATTCTTCAAGGACATCCTGCTGCCCCTGTCGATCACCAATATCGCGGCGATGTTCGTCATCATGTTCATCTATGGCTGGAACCAGTATCTGTGGCCGCTGCTGATCACCACCGATGACGGCTATTATACCATTGTCATGGGCATTCAGCGCATGGTGACCGGCGGCGACAGTGAACCGCTGTGGCATCTTATCATGGCCACCGTGGTGATGGCCGCGCTCCCCCCGATCCTTGTGATCCTGTTCATGCAGCGGCTCTTCGTGAAGGGCCTGACCGAGACGGAGAAGTAACCCATGGCGCGTATCGTGATCGACGATCTGCACAAGGTCTATGCAGGTGGCGTGAAGGCCGTGACGGGCGTCAGCCTGGATATTGCCGATGGCGAGATGATCGTGCTGGTCGGCCCGTCCGGCTGCGGGAAATCCACCCTGCTGCGCATGGTCGCGGGGCTGGAGACGATCTCGTCTGGAACCTTGAGCATCGGCGACCGGGTGGTGAATGATCTGGAACCCGCGCAGCGCGATATCGCCATGGTGTTCCAGAACTACGCGCTCTATCCGCACATGACGGTGTTCGGCAATCTGGCCTACGGGCTGAAGAACCGGGGTGTTTCGAAGGCGGATATCGACCGCCAGGTGCGCCAGGCGGCCGAGATGCTGGAAATCACCGCCTATCTTGACCGCAAGCCGCGCGCCCTGTCCGGCGGGCAGCGCCAGCGGGTGGCGATGGGCCGGGCGCTGGTGCGCGAACCGGCGGCGTTCCTGTTCGACGAGCCGCTCAGCAACCTGGATGCCAAGCTGCGGGTGCAGATGCGCGTCGAAATTCGCCAGTTGCAAAAACGCCTGCGCACCACGTCCCTGTATGTGACCCACGATCAGCTCGAGGCGCTGACCATGGCCGACCGGCTGGTGGTGCTCAATGGCGGCGTGATCGAACAGGTCGGCACCCCGATGGAAGTCTACGACAAGCCCGCGACCGTGTTTGTCGCCGGGTTCATTGGGTCACCGGCGATGAACATGCTGGAGATACCGTATCTGAAAGCCCGGGGGCGGCTGCCGGATGCCCTGCCCAGTGGCGCGGATCTGATCGGCGTTCGCCCCGATGATCTGGTGCTGGACGCACTGGACGCGCCGGCGCTGTCGCTGACCGGCACGGTGGCCCTGCTGGAACCGGCGGGCGCGGAAAGCCATATCTATGTTTCGCTGCCGGGTCGGGCGCAGCCTGTCACGGTGCGGGTGGCCGGCGTGCCGCTGCACCTGGCCGAAGGGGCGGAAATCACCCTTCGCGCCCCGGTTGACGCGCTTCATCCGTTCGACGCGGCCAGCGGCCGCCGCGTGGCCTAGCGCGACCGGATATTGGCGCTCGCCTCGCGGCGGCGCGCAGCCACGGGCGGGCTGGGCTGAGTGCCGAGCCGCAGGTCCAGTGAAGCATAAAACGCATCCAGCGACTGGCCAAAGGTTTCCTCGAACGCCATGGCATAGGGCGTTGCACGGCCGATCAGGCTGATCCACCGCCCCACGCCGTCCATCCCGAATTCATCGACCAGAAAAGATACCGCGATCGCCCCGAGGTCGTTGAGGACCGCGCGTTCGGCCGTGGCGTCGCCGCGAATTTCCTGATCGCGCAGGGCAGGCAGCGGCGTGTCCTCATAGCGCCGCAGAATGCCGGCACGGAAACCCGGCCCTGAAACAGGGTCGAACCCGGTGCGGCCGATCACGGTGATGATCCCCTCGCGCAGCCACAACGGCCCCTCGGCGTAGCGCCGGGCGTTGCCGCTCAGGCCGTTGCTGGCCGGGCCGACCACCAGGTGATAGATCTGCCGTGCGACCATGCGGATCATGACCGCTTCCAGCCGTTCAGCGGCGCGGTCATCGGTCATCGCGAATCCCGGTCGGGCGCAGACCAGCGATTCCCAGGTGCCGGTCAGCGATGCCGCGATCCGGGCGCCGGCGCAGGTGTCGCCGATCCATGCCTCTTGGCCGCTGCGCGGCGCGCGACCGGTTGTTTCGCTCAGCAGCGCGCGCATCGCGTCCGGTGCGCTGGCCACGAAAAAGCGCGCGGCCTGGCGCGGTTCAACGCCAAGCATGGCGACCACCCGGTCAAACAGGACAGGCAGGCGCGTGCGGAATTCCGTCGCAACGCCCGGATCCACATCGGGCGCAATCAACACTTCGATCCCCAGAGAAAGGTCGGGGGGGACGGCAGGGGTAACGGCGGGCCGCTCGGCGCGTGCATCCCGGTCCCGCGCCGCCGGAAACGGCGATCCGCCGGCGCTGAAGCGGCGGTAGAAATCTTCCAGCGGCTGATCGAATTGACGCTCGAATGCCTCGGGGAACCGCACACCCTGGCCCATCAGATCGAACATCTGACCGACCGCGGGGAACCCGTGTTCCTGCACCAGAAAGCTGGCCGCGATCCCCCCCGCCAGATACACTTGGTCGTTGTTGTCCTGCACCGCCTCCCGGGTTTCCAGCTCCTGCAATGGCATCATCGGCCGCCTGCCCAGCCGGTCGCGAAAATCGCGCCGAATCTCGCCCCCAACGCGCCCGGTAACGAGGGTTTCGGCGAATACCATCGCCACACCCTCGTGAAACCATTTCGGGCCGTCGATTTCCGGGCGCTGCTCTTCGGTGGCGCTGTCGGGGTAGATTCCCAGAATCTGGCGCGCGATCAGATGCAGCGCCTCGTGCGCGGCAGCGTCATACAGATCGGCGGGTGGCAGGCGATACCCGGTCGCCGTGTCCGGCGGCACACAGATCACGGTGATCCCCGGCACGGTGAAGGCACCGAACTGGCGTGGATTGTCGCATTGCGCGCGCAACGCCTCGCCCAGTCGGGACCAGCGCACCCGTTCAGGCAGATATCGCGGAACAAGCTGCTCCAGTTCGGCCAGGGACGTGCCGACAATCACCGTATCGGTGCCGGCAATGTCCAGGCCCAGGAGTTCGGTGGCGCGGGCATGCGACCGGGGCAGCCACTCTTGCAGCACAGTGCGCACCGTGTCATCCACGCCGCTGGCAAAGACCAGGTTCAGCGGCGACCGCGCCGATGGCCAGAAGCGGCGCAGCCTGTCATCGCCCAACCCGATTCGGCGGCACCAGGTCACGGCATTGCCCGGTTCCAGCGGCGCCCGTGCCGCCAGGCCGAATCGGGCGATATAGGCGCGGTAGGCCCGCATCGTCTGGCGACCCAGCAGGCCGTCGACGGGGCCGGGGTCAAACCCGGCGGCGGCAAGCTGGCCCTGCACGCAGCGCACCCCGTCGGCGTCGGCCCGCGCGGGTTGCGCAAGGATGACAAGCAAGCAAAGCACCAGGGGTGTGAAGATCCGCATCATGGAATTTTGCCGCGCCAGCGCTGGTCTGTCCACTGGAACCTGAAACCGAACCTGATTGCCTTGCATGTGCGCCTGTCGCGCCGGGCCAGGGTGGGCTACTGCGTCAGGTGACGCAAACCCTGCGTGACATCGGTGCGCAGCGCCAGCCGCAGCCCGGGTTCATCCCCGGCCTTCAGCGCGGCCAGGATCATGCGGTGATACGGCGGTGGAGAGTTGCGGCGCAGGCGGGAATAGAGCGCGCGCATGGTCGGCCCCAGTTGCAGCCAGATCGTTTCCACCATGGCCAGCATCGCCGGTGACTGGGCGCGCAGATACAAGGTGCGGTGAAATTCAAGATTGGTGCGGATATAGGTCACCGCGTCGCCACGCAGCACGGCATCGGTGTTGGTGGCGTTGATTGCTTCCATCCGGTCGATCAGCGCCAGATGCGCGCGGGGCAGGGCGCGGCCGCCCATCTCCGGCTCCAGCAGCGCGCGGATCGAGGCCAGTTCCTCGATCCGTTCGGTGGTCAGTTCCGGTGTCGCCACCCGGCCCGAGGACGACATCGACAGCGCGCCCTCGGCCACCAGCCGATGCACGGCCTCGCGCGCCGGGGTCATGGACACGCCGAACTCCTTGCCCAGGCCGCGCAGGGTCAGCGACTGGCCCGGCAGCAACTGGCCGTGCATGACCTGAGTGCGCAAGGACCGGTAGACGCGGTCATGCGCCGACAGGGTCGAGGGATCCGGCGGCAAGGTGCGAGGGGCGCGGTTCATCGGGCAGCGTGATCACAGCGTTCGGTTTGCGTCAAGCATCGGCAAACCGAAAATGATGCAGACCCGCGCCTTCGGACTTCAGCCAGCGGCGCGCGGCCGCGTGATCGGGATAAAGGCGGTCGACCTCGGCCCAGAAGGCGGGCGAATGGTTCATCTGCAACAGATGTGCCACCTCATGCGCGGCCACGTAGTCCAGAATCGGCGGCGGAGCCATGATGAGTCGCCAGCTGAACATCAGGTCGCCCGAAGGGGTGCACGATCCCCAGCGCGAGCGGGTGTCGCGCAGCGTCAGCTTGCCGGGGCGCCGTCCGATCGCACGGGCGTGGTTGTCCACCCGGTCGGCCAGCCTTTCGCGCGCCAAGGCTTTCAGATAGGCCAGCGCGCCCGCCACGGGCCGCCCCTGCGGCACCAGCAGGGCGGTGCCGTCGATACGGGCCGCGCGCCCCGGGGCGGGGGTCAGCGTCAGCAGGGCGCCTTGCACCGGGATTTTCGTGCCCGGCTGCACGCTGACCGGCCCCTGCATTCCCTGCACGGCATCGCGCAGCCATGTCGCGCGGTCGGCCAGAAAGGCGCGCGCCACGCGCATGCTGGCGCGCGGCGGCAAGGTCAGCGTCACGGTGCCGTCCAGCCTGGAGACCTTCAGCGCCAGCCGGCGCGCCCGCGCGGATCGGCGGACCTGCACCTCCAGCAACGGAGGGCCAGCCAGCAAGATACGTTCGTCGTCCGAATTGTTCATGACTGCCCTTTTGACCGCAAGCTGCCGGGGCTGCCACTCAAACACCGGTATAAAGGCTTTGACAACCCGCGCGGCGTATGGCAACGGGCTGCGATCATGGAATAGAAAGGGATCTGCATGCCCAAGGAAGAATGGGGTGTAAAACGTGTTTGCCCGACGACCGGCAAGCGTTTTTACGACCTGAACAAGTCCCCGGTAATCAGCCCCTATACCGGTGACGTCGTTCCGATCGAAACGCCGGGTCGCAAGGGCAGCACGCCGGCGCCAGCCGCCGCCAAGGCCAAGCCGAAGGTGGTCAAGAACCTGGAAACCGAGGACGTCCTGATCGACGATGAGGATGAAGTCGAGGTGGACGACACCGATGCGTTGCTCGAGGATGACGATGACGACACGGTGTCGCTGGATGAGCTTGGCGACGTTGCCAGCGATGACGACGACAGCTGATCCGCTCTGAAACCCGGACTCCGAAACAGAAAACGGGCGCCTTTGGTGCCCGTTTTTGCTTGTGCGCGCAGCGTGTGGCGCGGGCCCGGCGCGCGGTTGCGGGGGCCGGCAAAGAACTGTCATCAGCGCGAATTTTTCGCTTGATCTCGTGCCAGCGAAACCCTACACCGCAGGCGCAGCCGGGAACGGCGGCACCTCGGTGGGGCCATAGCTCAGTTGGGAGAGCGCTTGAATGGCATTCAAGAGGTCAGGGGTTCGACCCCCCTTGGCTCCACCAAAATCCTGCTCGAAAATCAAAGTTCCGGGCGTATGGTGTCTGACGACACCAGCGTCAGCCCCGAGTGACTCCGCCAGTTTGGCCCGAGCCGCCGCCGCTCCTTTGCGGCATCGCCTTTGATGTCCTTCGGGGGCGTGGCGACGGCTCAGTGAAGGCCGGGACCCCCGATCCAGGCGCGCGCGATGCAAAAGGCGGATTTACCGGGCTCGCAACAGACCGATGAAGTTTTCCGCGATGCTCTTTTTCGGCAGGCTCTTGCGCCGAACGATCCCGATCGGGCGCGAAAATTGCGGGTGGTCGATATCAAGGAACTTCAGCCGGCTGCTCAGGTAGGGTCGTGTGGTCTCTCTGGGCATGGTCGACAGCAGATCGGTGGCAGCAACGATTTCGAGCACCGAACGGATGCTGTCCGTCTCGACACCGATCTGGACATGGTCGATTCCCATTGCGGCCAGCGCCGTTTCGGTCTGAAGCCGCAAGGTGCTGCCCCGTGAATGGGCAACCCAGCGATGGTTCTCCAGCACCCTGGGGCCGGGCGCGCGAGAGGTTTCGAGCGGATGCCCGACCCGGCACAGAATGCCGATGCGGTCGTCGATCAAGGGCTCGAAGCTCAGCTCGGCCAGATGTTCCGCCAGCCCTCTTGGTCCGATGACAATATCGATCTGGCCGCGTTCCAGCATGGTTCTGAGTTCGTGCACCAGTCCGACGCGCAGTTCCACCTGGCACAAGGGGTTGTCGTGGACAAAACGCGAAATCCGGTTGGTCAGGAAATGGCCGGCGATAATCGGCGGCGCGCCGACGCGCAGCGCGCCGACCGCACCGCGAGAGGCCATCGCACCAAAGGCCGAGGCCTGGTCTTCGGCGATGCGAATGGTCAATCCGTGCTGCGCCAGTTTGAGCCCGGCTTCCGTCGGAACAGCCTTGCGGGCGCTGCGATCAAACAAAGGCGTGCCGATACGGCTTTCGAGCAGGCGAATATTCCGGCTCAGTGCGGGCTGTGTCATGCCAAGCCTGTCGGCCGCTCCCTGAAAGGAGCCGGCCTCGACGATCATCGACAGTTGGATCAGGTGGCGCGGGTCTGTTTTCATAAGCTTCTGGTATGAGTCCAAGAAGTCTATCAATTATTTTTCGTCCCGGGAAGCTGCTAGCTCTTCTGGATGACACGGTAAGGGAGGACACCATGTTCAATCACGCACGTTCGTTGCGCGCTACGGCCGCAGCCGTGGTTTTGGCAACCCTGGCGACCAGCGCCACAGCACAGATCTATCGCGGCGAGACCGCCGGCGTCGGCGACCCGGTCTATACGATGTTCGTTGCCTTCGCCAATCAGGCGAGGACGGCGGATGTCGAAATTCAGGTCAACGCCGGGCAAACGCTGACGCAGTCCATGCTGCGCGGCGGACGAGGAGAGATCGAGTTCTTTTCGACGGTTCCGTCGCTGGTCAACCTGATGAGCAACCAGGCGCGGATGTATGCACCGATCGAGGATGCGCCCGCGGCGGCGTCCAATCTGCGCTCGATCGTCGGGTTTCAGGCCGGAGCCTATCATCCGGTGACGCTGGCCGGCTCGGGTATCGAAAGCTGGGAGGACATTGCCGGACGCACCGTGTTCACGGGTCCGCCGGCGGGGTCTGCCTCGGCGACCTCGGAAGCCCTGATCCGGATCATCACGGGCTATGAGCCTGGCGAGGACTATACGGCCGTGCGCCTTTCGTGGGGCGAGGGCTACGCGGCGCTGGCCGATGGCCGCATCGACATGATGGTGCGTCCCGCCGAAATCGGCTCGGCCAATGTCGAGCAGTTCGGCCTGTCGGGCGAGTTCCGCATCCTGTCCATCCCCGAGGACGCGCAAAACAGCGAAGCCATGCAGGCGCTGTTTGGCGGTGCGGGGCGGGGTGTCGCCATGTTTGACGGCGCGACCTATCAGGGCCAGTTGACCCAGGGCGAGATCACCGCGCTGGCCTTCTCGCAATTCGTCGGCACCAATGCGAGCGTCGACGAAGATGTCGTCTATCGTGCCACGCGGGCGTTCTGGGAGAACATCGCCGACGTGCAGGCGACCGCGTTCTTCCTGCAGGCAGTCACGCCGGACACGGCCTTCACGTCGGTCAACGTGCCGCTGCACCCGGGCGCGCTGCGCTACTACGACGAAGCGGGCTTTGCCGTGCCTGACGCCCTGCGTCTGGCCAACTGAGCGACCCCAGCGCGGCCGCGCCCCAACCGGCGCGGCCCCCTTCATCCGGGACCGGATCGATGACAAACGCCCAAAAAAACACCGCATTCGCGGCGCGCGCCTTTGCCTTGGCCGGCCTTGTTGCCGCGGCCATCCTTGGCGCGATCACGATTTACACTGCCGGCATCGGCCTGCTGGATCCCAAGACCCACCGCGCGGCGGGTTTTGCCTTGGCCCTGGTCGCGACCATCGTCGCGGCGCGGCGCAAGTCCGGTCCCAGGGCGGCGCTGAACTCGACGCGCGGTCTGCGCGCCTGGGTGGTCGACCTGGCGATGCTGGCGGGCGGTCTGTGGGGCATCTGGGCGTTCTTTACCGTCCAGTCTCAAATGGAAACCGCGCTCTACGACGTTCGCAACAGCGATGTCTGGCCGGCCCTGGCCGGGGTCGTCGTGTTCCTGGAACTGGCGAGGCGCCTGTGGGGAACAGGGGTGTTCGCGGTCGGGGTCTTCGGCGTGCTTTACCTGCTGTGGGGCCAATTTTTGCCGGGCCTTCTGGAACACGCGGGGTTCACCCTGCGCCAGATTGCCTCGGCGTTGTGGTATAACACCAACAAGGGCGTGTTCGGTTCGCTGACCAACATCGTCCTCAGCACGGTGTTCATCTACATCGTGTTCGGCGCGCTTCTCGAAGGGACGGGCGCAGGCGATACCTTGCTGAAATTCGCGTTCCTGGCCACCCGTCGCACACGCGGTGGCCCCGCCCATGCCGCAATTCTGGCGTCGTCGATGTTCGGAACGATGTCGGGCAGCACGGTCGCCAATATTGTCGGCACCGGCACCTTCACAATTCCGATGATAAAGAAACGCGGCTTTTCGCCAACCTTTGCCGCCGGAATCGAGGCGACGGCCAGTTCGGGCGGGCAGATCATGCCTCCGATCATGGGCGCCGCGGCGCTGGTCATGGCCGATCTGACCGGGGTCGGTTACCTCAATATCATCGTTGCGGCGCTGGTCCCCGCCCTGTTCTACTATTTCAGCCTGTTTTGCGCGGTGACCGTCGAGGCCCGGCGCCAGGGCATCGAAGTGCAGCCCCTGAAGATGGATGACCGCATCACCCGCGTGGACATCATCAACTCGATCCTGTTCATCGGCCCGATCGCAGCGGTGATCTTGGCGCTGGTCAACGGATTGTCGACTTCAACCGCCGGGTTCTACGCTGTTCTGGTGCTGATCGGACTGTCGGCCATCAATCCCGCAGTCCGGCGCAACCCGGGGCGCGTATGGAAGTCCTTCGTGTCGGGCTGCAATTCGGGCGCGTCCCTGCTCCTGGCGCTGTCGGCCATCGGGATCCTGGTATCCTCGCTCGACAGCACCGGATTGGGCCTGAAACTGGCCACCGTGATTTCCGAAGTGCGAGGCGACAGCCTGTTTCAGGCGCTGTTGGTGGCGATGATCGGGGCGCTTGTCCTGGGCATGGGAATGCCGACATTACCCGCCTATCTCATCATCATCCTTGTCATGGGACCGGCGATCCAGGCGCTGGGCATTTCGATCCTGACAGCGCATATGTTCGTCTTCTACTATGGCGTCGCCTCGTCGCTGACGCCGCCCGTGGCAATCGCCGCCTATGCTGCCGCGCCGATCGCCAAGGCCAACCCGCTGTCGACGGCGTTCATGGCGTTCCGCCTGGGCATGGCCAAATTCATCATCCCGTTCATCTTTGCCTTCTATCCCACCTTGCTGATTATCGAGGTATTCCAGCCAGGCGTTTTCGTCTGGATCGTCGCGCGGACACTGTTCTGCATCTGGCTCTTTTCCTCGGCGCTGTCGGCCTATGACCGTGGTCGGCTGAGCTGGCCCGAGATCGGGCTCCGCCTTGTCGCGGCGCTTGCCCTGCTGCATGTTTCGGCGGCGGTGTATCTGCCCGCATTGGCGCTGGGAATCGCGCTGATCGCCTGGGATCTGCGGCGACAGGCGCGCAGCACACAGGTGCCGGGATGAGCGACCGGCCGAATTTCCTGTTCATCATTACCGATCAGCACCGCGCCGATCATCTGGGCTGCTACGGCAACCCGATCGTGCGGACGCCACATATCGACGGCATTGCCGCCAGGGGCGCGCGCTGGAACCGGTTCTACGTCGCCAACCCGATCTGCATGCCGAACCGGGCCTCGATCATGACCGGCCGAATGCCCTCGCTTCACGGCGCGCGCCACAATGGCATTCCGTTGTCGCGCGATCACACCACCTTCGTGGAACTGCTCAGGGATGCGGGCTACGCCACGGGCCTGATCGGCAAGTCGCATCTTCAAAGTTTCACGGGACTTCCGGCCACCAACACTTATCAGCGTGACGAGACACTGCACACGCCGCGTACTGAATTGCGGGACGCGCTGAAACGCAACCGTCATGGGCCGGAATATGATCTGGAAAACACAAGGCATTGGGAACGTCCGTTTGCCGATCGCCTGGATGGCGATTTCCATGGTTTCGAGCATGTCGAGGTCGTGGCCGATCATGCCGACCGGGCCTGCGGCGACTATCTGTTGTGGGCGCGGCGACAGCGCAAGGATTTCGACGGGCTCGTCGGACCGCAGAACGCGCTGCCCGGCTCCAGGATCAGTGCTCCGCAGGCGTGGCGGACGGCGGTCCCCGAAGAGCTTTATTCCACACACTGGATCGCCGACCGGTGCGAGGCGTGGCTGGGCGAGCAGGCCGGCCGGGATGCGCCCTTTTTCCTGCAAATGTCGTTTCCCGATCCCCACCACCCGTTCACGCCGCCGGGCCGATACTGGGACATGTATGACCCGGCCGAAATTCCGCTTCCATCGTCCTTTGGCAGGGGCGACTTGCCGCCCATCCGGGCGATGCGCGAGGCGTTGGAAAACGGCACCGACCCGCGCGACAACCAGAACCCCTTTGCCGTGACCGAGGACGAGGCGCGGGCGATCATCGCGCTGACCTATGGCCAGATCACCATGATCGACGATGCCATCGGCAGAGTCATGGCCCGTCTTGATATGCTGGGCCTGGCCGACAATACCGTTGTGATCTTTACCAGCGACCACGGGGATTACATGGGTGACCACGGGCTGATGCTGAAGCTGCTATTGCATTATCAGGGCATCATTCGTGTCCCGTTCCTGTGGCACGATCCGGCGCATCCGGCAGGCGGCACCGTTGAAACCGGCCTGGGGCAGAGCATCGACATCGCCGCCAGCATTCTGGCGCGCGCCGGGATCCAGCCGTATAACGGTCTGCAGGGGCGCGATCTCTGGGCGTCCGACCCGCCCGAGGCCGTCATCATCGAAGAGGACAGTCAGCGGCGGATGACCGGTTTCGAGCGCCCGCAACGGGTTCGCACCGTGGTGACGCAGCGCCACCGAATGTCTCTGCGCCAGGGCGAGGACTGGGGCGAACTCTATGATTTGCAGGAAGATCCCGACGAGGCGAAAAATCTATTCGCCGATCCATCGGCGGCAGCGGTCCGGGCGGCGTTGACCGAAACGATGCTGGTCCGAATGATCGACTTGCAGGATCGCGCCCCATTGCCCGCTTATCGCGCGTGACGATCCTGCGGAACGGCGCAACCCGCCGCCACCGCCGCCGCCACCGGCAATAGGGCGCGAGGGGGCATGGCGATGTCCTTCGGCGGCTGGGTCTGATGGCCCTCTCGACGCCGCTGGCGACAGGCGGATTGCACGGCCCGGCTTGGCGGTCAGGCGGTCGCCCCCCCTTGCACCGGCGCGGGCGCAAGCATAAAGGGACACGTCGCCCGGTGGGCGGCCAAGTCTCCGAGCACCTTGTCAAATACGGACCATCGCATGACCCGCTCCCTTTTCCTTGGCGTGATCGCCATGGCGTTGATCGTCGTGGCCTCGAACATCCTGGTTCAGTTCCTGCTGGGCAACTGGCTGACCTGGGGGGCCCTGACCTATCCCTTTGCGTTTCTGGTCACCGACGTGATGAACCGCGTCTTTGGCCCCGCCGCCGCGCGCCGCGTGGTCTGGGCGGGCTTCGTCGTTGGCGTGGCCTCGTCGCTGATCGGCACGCAGATCATGTTGCAGGGCGACGGGTTCGAATTCCCCGCCGTGACGCTGCGCATCGCGCTGGGCTCGGGCCTGGCGTTCCTGAGCGCGCAGATGCTGGATGTGGCGATCTTCGACCGGTTGCGCGTGGGCGCCTGGTGGAAGGCGCCGCTGGCCTCCTCGCTGATCGGCTCGTCGCTGGACACGGCCCTGTTCTTCACCATTGCCTTCTCGGCCACGCTGTCTTTCATCGAACCGGGCAACGATACCGGCTGGGCAACCGGCGCCGTTCCCTTGCTGGGCATGGGCCCCGAAGCGCCGCTTTGGGTGTCCCTGGCGGTTGCCGACTGGATGGTCAAACTGGCGCTTGCGCTGATCGCCCTGGCGCCGTTTCGCGCGATTGTCAGGAAATTGACGCAACCGGTCGCCTAAAAAGTTTTGACAAATACCAGATATGTGCCACCATTCCCCTACGGTTCAACCAGTTGAAAGGAGGTGGTCCAGTGTCGAGAGTGATATTGGAGAGAGGTATCGGGACAGTCAGAGGGAGCGTGAGCTGACGGCAACCCACTAGCCGCCACCTTCTGATTGGGTCAGACTCTAACCGGCCCCATCTCCTGAAGCTCGTGAGGGCCGCTCGTTCGCCGGGCGGCCCTTTCGATTGGCCCCGAAACACCCAAATTGACAGACATGCTGCACATTACCGACCAGATCACCCTCCAGGATTGGGAACTGACCGAGACCTTCAGCCGCTCCTCGGGCCCCGGCGGGCAGAACGTGAACAAGGTCTCCACCGCCGTCGACCTGCGATTCGAGGCCGCGCGCAGTCCGAACCTGCCGGATCCGGTCAAGGCCCGCCTGCGCCGGTTGGCGGGGCGCAAATGGACGCAGGACGGCGCGCTGATCATCCGGGTCGAAGACACGCGCAGCCAGGCACGCAACCGCGAAATCGCGCGAGAGCGGCTGGCGGCGCTGGTCAAGCAAGCGACGGTTGTGCAGCGTCGGCGCATCGCCACCAAGCCCACCTATTCCAGCCAGCGCCGCCGGATGGATGCCAAGACCCGGCGCGGGCAGATCAAATCCGCGCGCGGCCGCGTTGACGGCGACGCGGATTGAGCGCAAATTAGGGGATGCAGAGGCATAAAAAACAAGGGCCAAAGGGCATGCGCCCGCAACAAGGCTCAGCCCGGGTGTCGCCAGACGCCCAGCCCGAGGATCGAGAGCCAGACATGAAACAGGCCGCCATCAACAGCTTCCGGTCGTATATCGAGCCGGTGTTCCGCCGCCCCGATTACGTGCAGACCGCCGCCTTGTGTCTGCGCGACGGTGTCGACGGACCAGAGGTTCTTCTGATCTCCAGCCTGTCGTCCAGACGCTGGATCCTGCCAAAGGGGTGGCCCATGCGCGGTCGCACCCTGGCCGAGGCTGCGTTGCAGGAAGCCTGGGAGGAAGCGGGCGTCAAGGGCACGGTGTCGGAGCCGTCCCTGGGGGCGTTCTCGTATCAGAAGCTGGTCAAGGGCGGCATTCCCGTGACTTGCCGATGCGAGGTCTACCACGTTCAGGTCCAGGACCTGGCCGGCACCTTTCCCGAACAGGGGCGGCGAAAGCGGAAATGGGTGCCCGTGGCCAAGGCCGCAAGCCTGGTCGCGGAGCCGGAGCTGAAGGCCATTCTGGCGGACCTGTAGCAGGATCCGGGCCGCTTGAGCAGCTTCTTGTTGTGAAAAACCGACATATGGCGTAGGTGCGCGCGTAACAGATACGTGACACCAAGGGGGCGCCCATGTCCATGCAAAACGACCCGAACGCCAAGGGCATCAAGACGCTCGACAAGGACCTGAACCGCATCTCGCTGCTGGAGCAGGCGACGGCGTTCACCGCGCGTCCACTGGTCGGACCGGGGATCACCGGGGTGTTCATGGTTCTGGCGGGTCTTGCAGCTGCAACCGTGATGGGGGCCACGGTCGGCGCCTGGGTTGTTGTCGTGGCGGCGGTCGTCGGCGCCTATATGGCGGTGAATATCGGCGCCAATGACGTGGCCAACAACATGGGCCCGGCGGTGGGCGCCAAGGCGGTGACGCTGGGCGGTGCCTTGATTATCGCGGCGGTGTTCGAGACCGCCGGCGCGTTGCTGGCGGGGGGCGATGTGGTCAGCACCGTGTCGCGCGGGATTGTCGCGCCGGAAAGCGTGGCCGAGCCGCAGGTGTTCATCTGGGCAATGATGGCGGCGCTGATGGCCGGCGCCCTGTGGATCAACCTGGCCACCTGGATGGGCGCGCCTGTGTCCACCACCCATTCCATTGTTGGCGGCGTGATGGGCGCGGGTATTGCCGCCGCCGGGTTCGCGGCAGTCAACTGGCCTGTCATGGCCAAGATCGCGGCCAGTTGGGTGATCTCTCCGGTTCTTGGCGGGGTGATGGCGGCCGCGTTCCTGGCGGTTATCAACAACCGGATCATCTACCGCGAGGACAAGATGGCGGCGGCGCGCACCTGGGTGCCAATCCTGATCGGCGTGATGGGCGGCGTGTTTGCCACCTACATGGCGATGAAGGGCCTCAAGAAGATCGTCAAGTTCGACCTGGGCGAAGCGATCCTGATCGGCATTGTCGTGGCTGTGCCGCTGGTCTTTCTGATGCGCCCGATCATCCGCCGCCAGTCGCGCGGGCTGGAAAACCGTGTGAAGTCGGTCAAGACGCTGTTCGCCATCCCGCTGGTCCTGTCCGCCGCTCTGTTGTCCTTCGCGCATGGCGCCAATGACGTGGCCAACGCGGTCGGCCCGCTGGCGGCCATCGTTCATGCCGTGCAGGATGGCGCCGCCGGCGACCGCGTCGAGATCCCCTATTGGGTGATGATCGTGGGCGCCGTGGGCCTGTCGGTTGGTCTGATGCTGTTCGGCCCCAAGCTCATCAGGGTCGTCGGATCAGAGATCACCCGATTGAACGCGATGCGCGCCTGGTGCGTGGCGCTGGCGGCGGCGGTGGTCGTGATCATCGCGTCCTGGCTGGGCCTGCCGGTCAGTTCGACGCATATCGCCATCGGCGGAATCTTTGGCGTGGGTTTTTACCGCGAGTGGTATCACGAGAAGGTTCTAAAGGTGAACCGCGACATGTCGGCCCTGCCGGTCGAGGAGCGCACCCGCCGCAAGGTCGTCCGCCGCTCGCATCTGATGACGATCCTGGCCGCCTGGGTGATTACCGTGCCCGCCACGGCGGCGCTGTCGGCGGCGTTGTTCTATGCGGCGACGCTTCTGGCCGGGTTGCGCTAGGTTCTGAAATCGGTGCCGGCGTCGCGCGCCACGCGCGCTTGCATGGCCACGGGTTTCGATAGCGGTTTTTGAACGCCCGCCCGCCGCCGCAATGGCAGCACGGACGAAAAGCGCGCCGGGAATTACGATGGTTCAGCGCCCCAGATGCGCCATGCCGCGCTGGTCGGCCAGGGTGATCTGGCGCTGACGTTCGCGGAAGCGTTCGCGGCGTGCGGTGTCGAATTCATCGACGCAGTGGTGGCACTGAACGCCTTCTTCATACGCGGTGCGCTGGGTGTCGGCGGGCTCCAGCGGGCGGCGGCAGGCGTGGCACATTATGTGGCCGGTGGGCCGCAACCCATGCCCCACCGCGACGCGCTGATCGAAAACGAAGCAGCCGCCGCGCCACAGGCTTTGCTCGGCTGGCACGTCTTCCAGATATTGCAGGATGCCGCCCTGCAGGTGATAGACCTCGTCCAGCCCTTGCCCCAGAAGGTAATTTGTCGATTTCTCACAGCGGATGCCGCCGGTGCAGAACATGGCGATGCGCTTGTTGTGGAAACGCTCCTTGTTGGCCGCCCACCAGGCGGGGAATTCGCCGAAGCTGGCGGTCTGCGGGTCAATCGCGCCGTCAAAGCTGCCGATCGCCACCTCATAGGCGTTGCGGGTGTCGATCACCGCGACATCGGGCTGCGAGATCAGGTCATTCCAGTCCTGCGGCGCAACGTAGTGGCCGACCCGCGCGCGCGGGTCCACGTCTGGCTGGCCCATCGTCACGATCTCTCGTTTCAGGCGCACCTTCATGCGGCCAAAGGGCATGGTGTCGGATTGCGCTTCCTTGTGGGTCAGGTCGGCGCAGCCGGGCAGGGCGCGGAGGTGCGCCAACACGGCGTCAATCCCGGCGCGCGGGCCTGCGATGGTGCCGTTGACCCCCTCGGCCGCCAGCAGAAGCGAGCCTTTGACGCCCTGCGCCTGACACAGCGCCAACAACGGCCCCCGGATGGCGGCGGGGTCAGAGAAGCGGGTGAAATGGTAAAGCGCGGCGATGGTCAGCATGGGCTGTCTTTAGCGCCAGCCCGCCACGCAGGGCAAGGGGGCGCCGGGCCAGGATCACATCAGCAGCCATTCTGCGGCGATGGTGACGATCAGGAAAAAGAACGCCGCTTTCACCCAGAACTGCACCCTGGAACCCGGCGTGCCCCGGTCACGCCCCAGATCCGGCAGGAATCGCCCGACACCCAGAAATCCGCCATCGGGATAGGCGGTGGCGGGTTGAAACAGTGGCACATCGCGCGCGCGGAACACGGCGATCAGCAGGGCCCCGGCGCTGAACCCGCCGATATGCGCCCAGAAGGCGATGCCGATATCCTCGGGCATCAGGGGCGACAGGGCGCTGGACAGATCGAGCCCGACGGTCAGCGCGACAACCACGCCCGCAGGCACCAGCACGGGCACGCGAAACGCCACCAGAACCAGCACGCGGGCGCGCGGATGCAGCAGCAGATAGGCGCCCATCAGCCCCGCGATGGCCCCGGAGGCGCCGATCACCGGGATTTCGGGGCTGGTGGTGAACAGCGCCTCGGCGCCGGCGCCGGCCATGCCGCACAGGATGAAGAACAGCGCATAGCGCCAGTGGCCCATGCTGTCCTCGATATTGTCGCCAAACACCCACATCGCCAGAAGGTTGCCGCCCAGATGAATCGGCGTGGCGTGCAGGAATATGTAGCTGACCATGGTGAACAGGATCTCGGGCACGCCGCCGGGCGCCTTGACCCCGCCGATCAGGCGCAGATCCGCGGGGGTAAAGGCCAGCCCGTCCCACGGAACCCGCAGGATGAATGCCAACACCATGGCGATCATCAGCGCCCAGTTCACATAGGCGAACCGGATGTGGCGGGTTGGATTGTTGTCGGCCACGACCAGCATGGGGGCTCCGCGCCGGAGTTTCGTGAAGCGGGGGGCCTGCGCGGCCCCCTCTTGTCCTGCGGACAATTCACCCCTGCCGAGTATTTAAAGCAAGATGAAAATGGCGAGTTGGATGGGAAAGCGCGTCTCAGGGGGGTGGCGTGGGTCGCGGGCGTCCCTCAGAATCGGCCGGATCCGCCGCCGCCGCCCGAAGATCCACCGCCAAAACTGCCACCTCCGCCGCTGCCATCGCTGTAGCGTCTGACGCGCGGAATGACGTAAGGGGTTTCTTGCGCGTAGTCGCAGGACCCGCACTGGGTTGCTTTCAAGCCAGAGCCCGGGAGCGCGAAGCTTGCCGCAAACAGCGTGCGTCTGGACCGGCGCAACTTGCGCTGCCCGCAGGACGGGCAGGCGCGGAAACGGATCAACATATCCTCTAACGCCCTGCGTCCCTGATACAGGATCCCCAGCGCCATGATTGCAAAGAGGGCAGCACCGAAATACTCTTCAGGACCAAAGCCGCCAGCGGCGGGTTCGCCGTCAAGAAAAGGATACACGATCAAATCGATCACCGCATCCGTGCCCACTTGAATCCCGCCCGCAAAGTCGTCCTGAGACAGCGCCGGCAGGAAACGGGCATCGATCACCCGCTCAACGTCCGCGTCCCAGTCACGCCCGTAAGCGGCCCCCAGTTCAACCCGGATGGCGCGGTCATCGCGGATGACCATCACCAGCACCCCGTCATTGCGGCTGGCATTACCGATGCCCCAGTGGTCGAACACCCCGGCGGCAAAGGTTTCCAGTATCTGGCCGGGCGCAAAGTCGGCTTGGGTAGCCAGCGTCAGCACCGCCATTTCCACGCCGGTATCATCCCTGAGGTCGCTCAGTTGCTGTGACAGTGCGGTTTCCTGCGCCGGGGTCAGCAGGTCGGCGAAGTCATTGACCGTGGTGCTTTGATAGTCCGGGTAGGTCTGGCCGGTTGCCGCCCCTGCCCAAAGCAGGCAGACAAGAAGAAATAGACGCATGTGTCCCCGCAGTCTTTGGCCAGACCCTAACAGCGCCCCCCGGCATGGCAAGGTTCGGCGTCCGGTTTTCCAAATTCCTTGACTCTTGCGCCGCCCGGGCATACCTGACCCTCAATTCCCCGGATGCCCACAGCGTCCGGTCCCATCGCTTATGCGGGGATCGCCATCCGTCAGCGCGTTGCGCCCACGGATGTCGCATCCCATTGCGCGAACGGCTAACCCGAAAGGATCGCCATGTTCGAGAACCTGTCCGAGCGCCTTGGAGGCGTCTTTGATCGCCTGACCAAGCAGGGCGCGCTGTCGGCGGATGACGTGTCGGCGGCGATGCGCGAGGTGCGGGTCGCGCTGCTGGAGGCCGATGTATCCCTGCCCGTGGCGCGCAGCTTCATCAAGCGGGTGCAAAGCCAGGCGACGGGCGCGGCGGTCACCAAATCGGTGACGCCGGGCCAGCAGGTCGTCAAGATCGTGCATGATGAACTGATCGCCACGCTGCGCGGCGACGAAGACCCCGGCAAGCTGAAGATCGACAACCCGCCCGCGCCGGTGCTGATGGTCGGTTTGCAGGGCTCGGGCAAGACCACAACCACCGCCAAGCTGGCCCGCCGCCTGAAAGAGCGCGAGCACAAGCGCGTGCTGATGGCGTCACTGGACACCAACCGCCCCGCCGCGATGGAGCAGTTGGCCATTCTGGGCACCCAGATCGGTGTTGATACCCTGCCGATCATCAAGGGCGAAAACGCCGTTCAGATCGCCAGGCGCGCCAAACAACAGGCGACGCTGGGCGGCTATGACGTGTATCTTTTGGACACCGCCGGGCGCTTGCACATCGACACCGTGCTGATGGACGAGGTTCAGGCCGTTCGCGATGCCGTCAACCCGCGCGAA
>TARA_R110002124_G_scaffold106467_20_pt1 | contig 20364 bp, 15 predicted proteins | sample TARA_R110002124 | Tara Oceans TARA_R110002124 (sample SAMEA4397445) | marine metagenome | biome: Polar Biome; feature: [SRF] surface water layer (ENVO:00010504); material: water (ENVO:00002006), including particulate matter (ENVO:01000060) such as... | depth 5 m | reverse complement strand
TGCGCTCGCTGCGCGAGCCGGTGCTCTTGTGGTTCACGCAGGGCCAGGGGCGCATCACGGTGGCCGGCACCACGCGCGGCTATGGCCCCAACAACGCGGTGTTCATTCCGCCCGGTGTCATGCACGGGTTCGAGATCGCGGCGCGCGTTCAGGGCACCGCGGTGTTCTTTGGCCGCTCGCACGGGCTGACCTTGCCGACAACGCCGCAATACCTGCGCCCGCGCGATCCGATCTCGCAAAAGGAACTGATCTCGGTCCTGGAAAACATCCAGCGCGAGCTGGAAAGCGCACGCGCGGGCTCGCAAACCGCGGCGCGCCATCATCTGGGGTTGCTGGGGGTCTGGCTGGACCGGCAGATGGAGCGCGAGCGCAATTTCGAGCCGCTTCTGACCCGCCCGGTCGCCGCACAGCAACTGGTCGCGCGCTATGCCGCGCTGCTGGAGCGCGATTTCCGTTCAAACCGCGCGGTTGCCGAATATGCCGAGGCGCTGGGCGTGACGCCGACCCATCTGACCCGTGTCTGCCGCTCGACCTGCGGCAAGGGCGCGCATCAGATCCTGGAAGACCGGATCCTGTTCGAAGCGCGGCGCTTGCTGACCGAAACGCGCCTGCCGATCAAGGATGTCGCGGAAATCCTGGGGTTCAATTCGGCGGGATATTTCACCCGGGCGTTTCAAAAGAACGAGGGGCTGACCCCGTCCGCCTTTCGCAAGAAACCCGTGCCCCCTGTGGTCCCCCGCGCCTGACAGCACGACCCGGAATCGGATATTGGGCCCTGATCGCGCGGGCCGGGGCGGACTTCAGCCCGATCCCATGACACTGCGCACGTATTGCGTGGTTTCGTCGAAGGGCGGGATGCCGTCATAGGCCTCGACCGCGCCGGGACCGGCGTTATAGGCGGCCAGCGCCAGCCGCCAATCGCCAAACCGGTCATACATCATGCGCAGATAGCGCGCGCCGCCATTCAGGTTCTGTTCCGGATCATCGGCGTTCACGCCCAGAAGCACCGCCGTATCAGGCATCAACTGGGCCAGCCCGCGCGCCCCGGCGTTCGAAACCGCCGACGGGTTCCAGCGGCTTTCCTGTTGCACCAGACGCAGGAACAGATCGACCGGGATGCCATGACGCCGCGCGGCGGCGCGGGCGGTTGGCAGGAATTCGCTGCGCCGGTTGCCGGAATACGGAGCCATGCCGGGCGACCGCTCAGCCGGCGATGCCGAATACTGCTGCGACAGGCGCGAGTCCATCAGCCTGGTCTGGTCGCGAAAAATATCGGCGCGCGACGGGGCTTCGCCGCCGGATCCAAGCCGCAGGCCGCCTGTCTGCGCCGCCAGCCCCGGCGCAATCGCCTGGATGGCCATCAAGGCAATGCCGATCACTGCGCCGCGCATCCGCAATCCCCATCCCCCAGAACGTCCCGGGCCGCCAGAAAGTCCCGGTTGCGGCGCACTCTATCCGGTGGTGCCGGCGCCGCCAAGCGACGGGTCATTCATCGCGGTGACGATCAGCGATGTCTCGCCTGCGCCCCCTTGGGTGTTCATTTGCCATTAACCGTTTTCCAACACAGAATGCGTGGTGTAGGCACAGGGCCAACAGATTCGGGACGATACCAAACGGGGGACACCATGGCGGGTTCGGTGAACAAGGTCATTCTGGTCGGCAATCTGGGCCGTGACCCGGAATCGCGCAGCTTTCAGAACGGCGGCAAGGTGGTGAACCTGCGCATCGCGACATCCGAGACATGGCGCGACAAGGCATCCGGCGAGCGGCGCGAACGCACCGAGTGGCATTCGGTCGCGATCTTCAGCGAACCCCTGGCCCGCATCGCCGAACAATATCTGCGCAAGGGCTCCAAAGTCTATATCGAAGGCCAGCTTGAAACCCGCAAATGGCAGGACCAGTCCGGCAACGACCGCTATTCCACCGAGGTCGTGCTGCGCCCTTACCGCGGCGAACTGACCTTGCTGGATGGCCGCAGTAGCGGTGGTGACAGCGGCGGCTACAACGATCCGATGGGCGGCGGCGGCGATTACGGCGGCGGGCGCGGCGGTTCGGGCGGCGGTCAGGGCGGCGGTCAGGGCGGCGGTGGCCAGGGTGGTAGCCAGGGCGGCGGCTTCGGCGGCGGCCCCTCGGACATGGATGACGAAATCCCGTTCTGATCCATCTTGACGCGCAACCGTGCCGGGGCTAGATCGGCCCCACGCGGCGGGTATGATGTAATGGTAGCCTGTCAGCTTCCCAAGCTGAACGCGCGGGTTCGATTCCCGCTACCCGCTCCAGTTTTTGCGCCTTCCGCGCCCCAAGGCCCCGCCAGCGCGGGGCTTTTTGCTGGCCCGTCGTCACGGCGCGCCGGAAGGCTTCGCACGCAACGTCAGGCACCAGATCGACAGATAGGGCTGGATTGCCCGCGCCCCCTGCCCCAATCTGACGCGATACACCGTTTGCGCCGGGGGGGCTCATGTCCATTGCCAACGACCTGAATTCAAGGCTGCGGCTGCCGATGATCGGCGCGCCGCTGTTCATCATCTCCAACCCCGATCTGGTGATCGCGCAATGCAAGGCCGGGGTTGTCGGCTCTTTCCCGTCCCTGAACGCCCGCCCGATCGAGATGCTCGATGAATGGCTGACGCGCATCAAGGCCGAACTGGCCGCGCATGATACGGCGCATCCGGACCGACCCGCCGCGCCGTATGCGGTCAATCTGATCGTGCATAAATCGAACAACCGGCTGGACGAGGACCTGGCGCTGTGCGTCAAGCATCAGGTGCCGCTGGTGATCTGCTCGCTCGGCGCGCGCGAGGATGTCTATCAGGCGATCCATTCCTATGGCGGCATCGTGTTTCATGATGTGATCAACCAGTTCTTTGCCCACAAGGCGGTCGAAAAGGGGGCGAACGGGCTGATCACGGTCGCCACCGGCGCGGGCGGCCATGCCGGCGTGCAATCGCCCTTTGCGCTGGTGCAGGAAACCCGCGCCTGGTTTGACGGACCGATCGCCCTTTCGGGCTCCATTGCCACGGGCGGCGCGATTCTGGCGGCGCAGGCCATGGGCGCGGATTTCGGCTATATCGGCTCGCCCCTGATCGCCACCGCCGAGGCCAATGCCGACGCCGCCTACAAGCAAGGCATCGTCGACGGGGCGGCGCAGGATATCGTCTATACCAACCTGTTTACCGGCGTGCATGGCAACTATCTGCGCGGGTCCATCGAACGCGCGGGAATGGACCCGGACAACCTGCCCGAAAGCGATCCGTCGAAGATGAATTTCGGCTCGGGCGGCGGCTCCAAGGCCAAGGCGTGGAAGGATATCTGGGGCTGCGGGCAGGGGATCGGCGCGGTCGATGCGGTGCGCCCGGTCGCCGCCCTGATCGACCGGCTGGACGACGAATACCGCGCCGCCAGAGCGCGCCTGTGCCGGGATTGAACCAGATGCCCCGGACCCAAGCCATCAAACCCGCCTGACACATCGATTGGCTGCCGCGCGGGCCGATCCACAAGCATTGGTGCGGGTGGAGGGACTTGAACCCCCACGCCTTGCGGCGCCAGAACCTAAATCTGGTGCGTCTGCCAATTTCGCCACACCCGCATCGGCGCCCTCTTAGCAAGCAGGCAGGACGGAAGCGAGGGGAAATCGCCGCAAATTCGGTATCGAAACGTCACAATTCGGCCATGATTGACCACGATACGGAAACGATAGTTTTTTTTGTGAGGTTTGCATCATGTTGCAGCACATCGTTGTCCCCACCCTGCCCGTGCCGCTTGTCGGCAACTCCTCGCGTCCCAGCGGGCTGGTCGCGGGGACGCTGATCCGCACCGACGAGGGCGAGTTGCCGGTGGAATACCTGCTTGCGGGTGACATGATCGAAACCGTGAACAACGGACTGGTCGAGCTGCGCGGCACCAGCCTGGCCGAAGCGCGTGATATCGAGGTTGTCCGCTTTTCGCGCCCCGACGGCGATCTGATCGTGCCGATCAGCCAGCAGGTTCTGGTTAATGACTGGCGCGCGCAGATCCTGCATGGGCAGGACGCGATGCTGACACCGGCCTCGTCGCTGGTGGATGATCACGCGGTCACCCGGCACAAGATCGAGCGTCTGCGCCTGATCCGCCTGCATTTCGATCAGCCGCAGGTCATCTGGGCCGATGGCCTGGAAGTGGCCAGTGCGCGCACAAGGGCACCCCATGTGCGCGGTGCCTCCATTCTGCACTAACGCAGCAACCCCTTCAGGACACCCGGCACGGCCTCACTCAGATCCTCGGCGATCAGGCCGGGGCCGACGGCGCGGGCGGCCTCGACATGCAGCCAGGTGGCGATCTTGACCGCGTCAAAGGGCGCCAGCCCGCGCGCCAACAACCCTGTGACAAACCCCGCCAGCACATCCCCGGCACCGCCCGTGGCCAGCCAAGGTGCGGCGCGCGCGCCGGTTGCGGCATGGATGGCACAGGTTCCGTCGGGCAGGGCCGTCACGCTGTCGGCGCCCTTGAACAGCACAACCGCGCCGCAGCGCCGCGCCGCCTCGCGCGTGGCGTCGACCTTGGAAAACAGCACATCTTCTGCCAGCCGCGCCGCCAGATCAGGGAACAACCGCGCGAATTCGCCGCCGTGCGGGGTCAGGACGCAGCGCGCCGGAAGCGGCCGCCAGTCCAGGGCCAATGCCGTCAGCGCATCCGCATCCAGCACGATCGGCCGGCCACTGGCCAGCGCTGCGGGCAGCAACGCCGAGGCGCGCTCGACCCCCATGCCGGGGCCAAGGCAAAGCGCCGTGAGGCGCGCATCCTCCAGCAACGCGCGCAGCGCCTGCGGATCCTCCACCCGGCGCAGCATCAGCGCGGTGATGTTCGCGGCAATCTCCATCATCGCGGATCCCGGCGCGCCCAGCGTCACCAGCCCCGCCCCGATCCGAAGCGCCGCGCGCGCCGCCAGCCGCGCCGCGCCGCTGGCCCCCATGCCGCCGCTCAGGATCAAGGCGTGCCCATGGCTGAACTTGTGATCGCGGCTGTCCTTCTTGTCGAGCCACGCGGCATCAAAACCGCCGGCCTGCGCGGCCTCATGCGTTCGGGCGGGCTCCACCAGGCCAACCAGCGGCCCGTGCCGCGGCGCAAGCCCGATATCCGCAACCTCGCATGTGCCGCAGGACTCCGGCCCGTCGGCCAGGACATGCCCGATCTTGAGCCGGTGAAAGGCGACCGTCACCGCCGCGCGCAGCCCCTGGTCCAGCAGATTGCGTCCGGTATCCAGGTTCAGCCCTGAAGGCGCGTCCACCGCGATGATGCGGTGTCGATAGGGGCGGCCCTCCGCGTCGGCCCCGCCCAGGTGACGCAACAGGCGGGCGATGTCGCCCTTTGGGGCGCGGGTCAACCCGGCGCCGAAGATCGCGTCGACGCAAAGGTCGAACCCGGGCCCGTCGCGCAGCGCCGTCTCGCTCAGGGGCTCGATCGGTCCGAGCGCCAGCCAGCGCCGGGCGTTTGCAGCCGCATCGGGCGGCAGGGCATCCGGGCCGGCCGCACCCAGAACCCGCACACGCCACCCCTGCCCGGCCAGAATCCGGGCGATGACAAACCCGTCGCCCCCATTGTTGCCCGGCCCGCACAGCACCACCGCGCGCGACTCGGCGCCTTGGGCGGCCCAGTGCCGCGCTATGGCGGCGCAAACGCCCAGGCCGGCGCGTTCCATCAGGCCCAGCCCGGTGGCGGCCCCCGACTCAATGGCCGCCGCTTCGATGGCGCGCATTTGGGCAGTTGTCATCAATTCGGTCATTCTGCACCGTTTTGCATTTTTCGGATGCACCTCCGAAAGGCATTTTGCCCGTTTTTTGTGCATTTCAGAGCATTCACCCCGAACCTGCCCGGAAAACCCCACCGAAGTTCAGGCTAGTTGATTGTCCGGCGGCTGTGAACGTGGTCAATGGGCGCGAAACCGGAAGCACCCAACCAAAAGGGAGGCCACCCCATGAAGAAAATCGAAGCCATCATCAAGCCGTTCAAGCTGGACGAGGTCAAGGAAGCCCTTCAAGAGATCGGCATTCAGGGGCTGTCGGTCATCGAGGTCAAGGGATTTGGCCGCCAGAAGGGCCATACCGAATTGTATCGCGGCGCCGAATACGTTGTCGACTTTCTGCCGAAAGTGAAAATTGAGGTCGTGCTGATCGACGACATGGTGGATGCCGCCATCGAGGCGATCACCACCGCCGCGCGCACCGACAAGATTGGCGATGGCAAGATCTTTGTCTCGTCTGTTGAACAGGTCATCCGCATCCGCACCGGAGAATCCGGCGAAGATGCCGTCTGATCGGACCACCGAAAACTTCAAAACCAGGGGACTCATATGAGCGTTGAATCGGTTCTCAACCAAATCAGGGACGAGGGTATCGAATATGTCGATATCCGTTTCACCGACCCGCGCGGCAAGCTGCAACACGTGACCGTCATTTCCGACCTGGTCGACGAAGACTTTCTTGAGGAAGGCTTCATGTTCGACGGCTCTTCGATCGCCGGCTGGAAGTCCATCGACCAGTCCGACATGAAGCTGATGCCCGACACGTCGAGCGTCTACATCGATCCGTTCTATGCCGAAAAGACGCTGGCCGTGCATTGCAACGTGGTCGAACCCGACACCGGCGAGGCCTATTCGCGCGACCCGCGCGGCACCGCCGTCAAGGCCGAGGCCTATCTGAAAGCCTCGGGCATCGGCGATTCCGCCTACTTCGGTCCCGAAGCCGAATTCTTCCTGTTCGACGACGTGCGCTACTCCGTCACCCCGTCCAAGGTCGGGTATTCGATCGACGCGGAAGCGGCGGCCTGGAACACCGATGCCGAATTCGAAACCGGTAACCTGGCGCACCGCGCGGGCCACAAGGGCGGCTACTTCCCGGTCAACCCGGTCGATGACGCGCAGGACATCCGCTCGGAAATGCTGTCGACCATGAAGTCGATCGGCATGAAGGTGGACAAGCATCACCACGAAGTGGCGACCTGTCAGCACGAACTGGGCCTGATCTTCGGATCCTTGACCCACCAGGCCGACGAGATCCAGAAATACAAATACATCATCCACAACGTGGCCCATGCCTATGGCAAGTCGGCGACCTTCATGCCCAAGCCGATGGCCGGCGACAACGGGTCCGGCATGCACGTGAACATGTCGATCTGGAAAGACGGCAAGCCCTTGTTCGCAGGCGACAAATACGCCGACCTGTCGCAAGAGGCGCTGTATTTCATCGGTGGCATCCTGAAGCACGCCAAGGCGCTGAACGCGCTGACCAACCCGTCGACCAACAGCTACAAGCGCCTGATTCCGGGCTTCGAAGCCCCGGTTCTGCGCGCCTATTCGGCCCGCAACCGCTCGGGCTGCGTGCGGATCCCGTGGACCGAATCGCCGAAGGCCAAGCGCGTCGAGGCCCGCTTCCCCGATCCGGCGGCGAACCCCTATCTGGCGTTCTCGGCGCTGCTGATGGCCGGTCTGGACGGCATCAAGCACAAGATCGACCCGGGCGCGGCTTCGGACAAGGATCTCTACGATCTGCCGCCCGAGGAACTGGCCGCCATCCCCACGGTCTGCGGCTCGCTGCGTGAAGCCCTGGAAGAACTGGAAAAAGACCATGACTTCCTGCTGGCCGGTGACGTGTTCACCAAGGATCAGCTGGACGGCTACATGGCGCTGAAGTGGGAAGAGGTCTACGCCTACGAACACACGCCCCATCCGGTCGAATACCAGATGTATTACAGCTGCTGATCGACGCCGGAGCGCGATCAGAGCGGGCGCCCCGACTTGGGGCGCCCGTTTTTTTTCATCGAGCGGTCCTGCTGCTGACCTTTGCGACCGATATGTCGTATTGGCGGGACTATCTTGGACCCGGCGACGAGGACACTGCCGTTACCGCCGCCTGGCTGGTCCGACGCCCCGCCAAGAGGTGAAACGCCATTGCGGCCTGAACCTGGCCTTCTACCCTGGGCCACCAGCGCCCGACCCGGTTGAACGCCCCATGACCTGGGGCGACAGATCGACGACAGATCAACACGCCGGATCAACACATCGCGGGCGCTTCATCGTGTCCCGATTTCTTGCTACCGGTTTGCGCGGATTGCTTTATCGTGGGGCGGATTGTTTCTCGTGGGGTAGCCTGCGAACGGAGACCGGCATGAGCAAATACCATCCCCTGGACGTTCGCCACCCCGACAACCGGGCGCGTGAACGCAAGAGCTTCCTGCTCGATCCACCGTCGGAATCGACTTACGCGCTCAAACCGCTGCGTGAACTGGTTTCGGCGCCGTCACGCAGATCCCGAAGCACCGCGCGACAGGACACAGCGCCGGCAGAACCCCAACTCGGGGCGGTTTCACCTGGCGGCAATGACCCGGCGCCCAGGGCGCCGTGGGGCAATGCGTCCGGATCCTCGCGCGACGCTGCCCCCGCGCAAAACGTCAGTGAGCCGCCAACACCGCGCCTGACGCGGCGCCAATCACCGATGCAACAGCCACGCAAGCGCGGCGGCCGGTGGTTGTGGACACTGATCTATATGTCCATCATTGCCTATTTCCTTTTGCGAAACACGCAACTGGGTTTTCAGATCGAACGTTTCATCGTTGGCATCCTTTGGGACCTTGGGTTGATGTAGACGATCCTGAGTTTTGGCTCCGGGGTGTTAACATCAGGTAAACACAGAACATTGTAGGGATTTTCGACCTGAATCCCCCGCCGAGCCGGTGTAAGATGCCCCGGGTGCAACGAACAATTCGCGCCCGGAAAGGATGTCATGCGCGTGGGAAAGGGCATCGTCGGGGCCACGCTTCTGTATGGGCCAAATGACTCATTGCCCGACCTTGTCGCGGTGATGCAGTTTCTGATCGATGATTTGCGCGCGGATGATCGCAGGATATCAGGGCTTCGCCTGGGCACCCGGTCGCTGCGGCTGCGCGCCGATTCGTTCGAGATCGTTCTGACCCTGGCCCGGGGCCCCCTGCCGCTTCCTGCCCTGGATGGCGTGATCCGGCCGGCGCCGCTGCAACCGGACGCCCCGGACATGACGCGGGCCCGGCTGATCCATAGCCTGCGCGAGCATCGCCACGCGCTCGGTTTCCTCCTGCGCCATCGCGGCGCTCTACCGGACGAAGTTGAAGATCCAGCCCTGATGCTGACCCGGATGGGGCGATTTTGCCTGGTGCCGGTGTTCGATGCCGCCCCGCCGGCCATGCTGGTCTGGCAGCCGGGCAGCCTGCTGTTTACACGCGCCGAGTTTCTGGCGGCGGATGCGCCGCAACTGCTGGCCCCACCGCCCAGCTTGCTGCCCGTTCAGGTCACCGCCTCGACCCGGCCGATGCCGGCGCGGGACCTGCGGCTTCGCGCGCCCACCCTGCCCCGGGTTATCACCCGGCAGGACCGCGCCGACCGGCGCAGCGGCGGCCGCTTGTTCGGCAAACCCGCCCCTGTTCGCCCCAGGGTTCTGCCCCGGCTGGAAACCGGGCAGGACGCCGTGACAACCGCCTTGCGCCAACCGGCGGAGCCGGCCCGGCGCGGGTCCGCGGCCCCTGTCGCCGTCGCAATGATGTGGCTGGCTCTGCTGCCTCAGTTGCTGACGCTCTGGCCGGTTTGAGGGCCAGATCCCGGGCCAGAGCGGTGGGATTCCTGCCAGGCCCGAAACGCGGTTTCCTCGGTCTCGCTCAGGCTTTCACGTGGGGCGACATAGGTGCGAATCGCGAAGACGACGGCGCGGGTGACCGGCAGGCGCATCAGAACCTGACGTTCGGCGCGCAGGTAGCCCTGCGGCCCGCCGGGCTCGGGCGAAAAGGGGGGGCGCTGATCGGCCTCGGGGCGGGGGTGGAACAGGTCGGGCTGGGCATAGGCCAGGGCATTCGCGCGCCATAACGGGGCGTCCGGGCGGATCGCGTCAAACAGGCGCTGAACCCGCCTGGTGACCTGCGGGTCATAACTGGCGACGGGCTGGTGAATGCCCGGCAACCCGCGTCCGATCTTCTCGGACAGGGTCCAGCTGGCGGGAAAGCAAAGCAGCGCGCCGGTCAGGACATGGTGACCATCCGACCCCGGTTGCAGAATGCAGAAATCCTCCTGCATCATCTGGCCCAGTGACAGCAGCGGCGCTTCCATTCGGGGGGACACCGTGCGGCCATCCGGGCAGTTCACCCAAGCGCCGCGCCGCTCGAACCCCACGCCGGGACAATCGGCCAGCACCTTGTTCAGCAGCTCCTGCGCGGCGGCCAGGGCCTGTGGCAATAGCGCATGGACCCGGTGCACTTGCGTCCGGATCAGACGCCCCTTCTCGGCCATCTGCCCGGCATAGGCTTCGTCGACCTGCAACCACTGATCCGCGGGCAAGGGGCGGATGCCAGGCAGGCGCGCGCCATGCGGATCCATCCAGACCTTGACCGGCAGGTGTTGATGCAAAACCGCCATCGGATTCTGTGTCCTTGTCGCAAACGGGCAAGACCCGGCATCACACGCTGCGCAGCCTTGGGCAACGGGGAGGACAGTGATGGAACACTACGCGCAGCGACGCAAGATCGATCCCACGCGCGGCGAAACGCTGGGCGACGGCACCCCCAATGATGCGAACCGGGTCGAGATTGGACCGACGCGGCTGGCCTTTGCAGAATGGGCGGCGGCGGGTTTGACCCTGCCCAACCTGGAACGGATGCGCGAATACCGGTTGCAGCGGCTGGTCCAGGCGCTTCAGGCGCGCGACTATGGCGGGCTCTTGATGTTCGATCCGCTCAACATCCGCTACGCGACCGACACCACGAACATGCAGCTTTGGAACAGCCACAACCCGTTTCGCGCCTGCATGGTCTGCGCCGACGGGCACATGGTTGTCTGGGAATACAAGAACGCGCCGTTTTTGGTCGGCTTCAACCCGCTGGTCAAGGAGGTCCGCCATGGCGCCTCGTTCTTCTATTTCGCCACGGGTGACAAATCTGCGCAAGAGGCGCGGGGCTTTGCCGCGCAGGTCGATGAGGTGATGCGCGCCCATGCCGGCGCGAACCGCCGCATCGGTGTGGACAAGATCCTGGTGCACGGGCTGCGCGCCCTTGAAGGGATCGGGCTTGAGGTGATGGAAGGCGAAGAAGTCACCGAACGCGCCAGGTCGATCAAGGGCCCGGACGAGATCCTGGCGATGCGCTGCGCGAACCACGCCTGCGAGGCCGCGGTGGCCGAGATGGAACATTTCGCGCGAACTCAGATCCCAAGCGCTGAAATATCCGAGGACGATGTCTGGGCTGAATTGCACAAATCCAACATCCGGCGTGGCGGCGAATGGATCGAAACGCGCCTGCTGTCGTCTGGCCCACGGACCAACCCGTGGTTTCAGGAATGCGGACCAAGGATCATCAACAACAACGAAATCCTGGCCTTCGATACCGACCTGATCGGCGCCTATGGCATCTGCATAGATATCAGCCGCACCTGGTGGATCGGCGATCGCAAGCCTCCCCGAGCCATGATCGCGGCGATGAATCACGGGCTGGACCATATCCGCACGAATATGGACATGCTCAAGCCGGGTGTGACCATTCATGAACTGGTGCATGGCGGGCACCAACTGGCGCCGGAATACTGGGCGCAGAAATATTCCTGCAAGATGCACGGTGTCGGCCTGTGCGATGAATGGCCCTTTGTGGGCTATTGCGACAGCTGGATCGACGGCGCCTTCGACGTGGCACTGGAGCCGGGCATGACGCTGTGCGTCGAGGCGCTGATAAGCCCCGAGGGCGGGGATTTCTCCATCAAGCTCGAGGATCAGGTTCTCATCACCGAAACCGGGTTCGAGAACCTTTCGACCTATCCGTTCGATCCGGCGCTGGTCGGCTAGACCCCGGCCCTATTCGGCCGCGTGCAGCTTGCCACGCGGCTTCTTGCCCCTGGTCGTTCCACCGGTTTCCCCCGGTTGCGTCGCGCTGTCACCGGGCGCGGCGACCGGCTCGGCCACCGGGTCCCAGATGATTTCGGCGTGGCGCACCTTGGCCGTGCGACGGCGGAGCAACCGGTCATCGCGGGCGCGCCCAGGCGTAAAGGCCCTCAGGCGCGGCGCGGCGCCGGTGAACAGACGCTCAACCCAGACTCGTGCGGCCAGCATTGCCGGGGTCAGGACCAGCGTCAGCACCGTGGAGATCCCCAGGCCGAACACCACCGCCGTAGCCAGTGGTTTCCACCAGATCGATGTCGGGCTGTCGACCGTGTAGCCGCCATTCGCGAAGTCGATCGAAATCCCCAGCATCATCGGCGCCAGGCCGGCCATGGTGGTGATCGTGGTCAGCAACACCGGGCGGATGCGTTGCTCGGCGGTGCGGATGATGGCCTCGATCCGGGGCATGTAGCGGATGAACTCCTGATAGGTGTCGATCAGCACGATGTTGTTGTTCACCACAATTCCGGCCAGCGCGACGATCCCTGTGCCGGTCATGATGACCGAGAATTGCTGCTGCATGAACAACATGCCGATCAGCACCCCGGCGGTTGACAGGACAACGGCAAAGAGCACCAGGATGGAGTTGTAGAAACTGTTGAACTGCGCCAACAGGATGATGAACATCAGCCCCATGGCGGCGGCGAAGGCCCCGGCCAGGAATTGCTGCGATTCCTCCTGATCCTGCTGTTCGCCGGTCCACTGCCAGCCGATCCCGGGCGGAAGAGGCGCGCTTTCTTCCAGCCAGGTGGTCAGCTGGGTGATCCGTTCCGAGGGGGTCAACGTCGTCAGAGTATAGCCGGAGTCCAGAATTTCGGCGCGGGCGGAGGCGGCGGCGGCGGCCCCGGGCGATCCGGCCTCGTGATCGCGCGGATCGACATCGGCGCGCGGGACGATGCGCACCGAGCGACCGTCAGCGTCGAGCACCGACAGCAATCCCGGTTCGACATCGGCCTTGATATCGAAGAACCGCTGCTCGCCGTAGCGATCGATGGTAGCGCGCAGGATCACCGGTTCGCGCGTCACGAAATTGGACAGCGGGACCTGCCCCTGTCTCGTCTGCACCCGCAAGGTATCGAGGGTCGACAACAGGCGATCTTCCTCGGGCAGGCGCACACGGATCTCGATCTCATCATCCGACGTATCCACCCGCATGGTGTCCAGCATCAATCCCCGGGTGATGAGTTGCACCATGCCGCCCACGGTCACCACATCGGCACCATAGCGCCCGGCTGCGGCCGTATCGACGCGTATCTGCCAATCAATCCCCGGCAACGGGCGCGTGTCCTCGATATCGGTCACGCCGCCGATATCGGCCATCCGGGCGCTGACGAGGTCCACCGCAGTGTTGAGCGTCTCGTATTCATCGCCGGTCAGACGAAGCTGAATCGGCTTCGAGGCCGCCGGGCCGCCGGACATAATCATGTATTCGGTAATGATGCCGGGGATCTGGGCAAAGCGCGCCTCCATCCTGTCCAGCACCGTCTGCCCGATCAGGGTCGTGTCATCGCCCCGGTCATCCCAGTTCACAAGTTCGAACTGGATCTGGCCAATGGTATCGCGCGGCGATTGGGCGCCTGCGGTGTTGGCATTCAACCCGCCGGTCCCGGCAAAGGCGAAGCTGGCCGCGACGCCCGGTTCGTCCAGCATGATCTGTTCGACCTGGCGCAACAGATCGTCTTTTTCCTCCAGTGACAGGTTGCCGCGCGCCCGGACATAGACGATGCCCTGCTCCGGCTCGGTATCGACGAAGAAATTCACGCCGTAATTGTTCTCTCCGAAATAGGCAAAAACCTGCCAGACGGCAAAGACGATCACCGCGATGGACACAAAAGGCATGACCGGATTGGCCACGATCATTCGGGTGAACCGGCCAAACAGGGTGCGATGATCCCCGAATTTCACCGGGCGCGGCTTGGCCGCAGGCTTCAGTGCGTTCAGCGTGATCGACATGCCCATCGCACCCAGGCTCATCAGAATGCCGCCCGGCGCGAAGCGCATCAGGCCGGCGTCAACCGGCATCTGCGCCAGAGCGGGGTTTATCAGCACCAGCCCGCCGCCCAGCAGCAAGGCCGCCGCAATCAGCATGAACGGCACGCGCAAGACCCAGGGCAAGCGGCGCAATTTCTGCGCGAGTTGCTCGAACTGGCGCGCGATCCGCCCCGTCACACCGCCCAGAACCGGCAGGAAGATCAGCGCCACGATCAGCGACGCTGACAGAACGAAAATCAGAGTGACGGGCAACATGCCCATGAATTCGCCGGCCACGCCGGGCCAGAACAGCATGGGCAGGAAGGCGCACAGCGTCGTCGCGGTCGAGGCGACGACGGGCCAGAACATTCGTTTCGCGGCCTTGACGTAGGCCTTCATCGGCCCTTCGCCCTCGGCGATCCGGCTGTCGGCGTATTCGGCCACAACCACCGCGCCGTCCACCAGCATCCCCACGGCCAGGATCAGTCCGAACATCACGATGTTGGAAATTGTGACGCCCATGATGCCCAGCAGGATGAAGCTGAGCAGAAAGGATGCGGGAATGGAAAAGCCGACCAGCAGCGCCGAGCGCGTGCCCAGGCTGGCCAGCACGACGATCATCACCAGCGCGATGGCGGTCAGCACCGAGCCTTCGAGCTGACTAATCATCGAGCCGACCTGGTAGGACCGGTCGAGCGCCGGGGTCACGCTCACCGAGTCGCGCAGTTCGGCCGGCCAGTCTGCCGTTTCCGCCGCGATTGCGGCGCGCACTTCGTCAACCGTGCCGATCAGATTGAAGCCGCGGCGCTTGACAACCTGCAGCGCCAGCGTGGGCGCGCCCTGGAACCGCGCCGTGCCCGCCCGGTCCTGGAACGTCATGTTGATCGTCGCCAGATCGCCCAGCGTGACGACGCTGTCGCCATTCACCTTGATCGGCAGTCTGTATATGTCTTGTGGCGAGTTGAAGCTGCCCGGCAGCGAGATCGAAAACCGGCCGGTGTCTGATTCGATGTCGCCGGCTGCGACCAGCTGGTTGTTGTTGGTGACCGCTGTCAGCAATTCTCCTGCCGAGACATTGTAGGCTTCCAGCCGCAGGGGATCGATGATGACTTCGACCATCTCTTCGCGCACCCCGGCGATATCGGCGGACAACACGCTCTCGATGCCTTCGATCCGGCGCTCGAGATCCCGCGCCGCGCGCAACAGGGTGCGTTCGGGCACGTCGCCCGAAACCGCAACGATCACGATGGGAAATTGCGAGAAGTTGAATTCGTTGATCGAATAGGTATCGGCGCCTTCCGGAAAGCTTGCCTCAACGCGGCCCATACGGTCGCGCACATCGGCGATCACGGCGGGTTTGTCCCACCCGAATTCGAATTCCAGCACCACACCGGCATAGCCCTGGGCCGCGGTCGCGGTCATCTCGACCAGATTGTCCAGCCCCGCCAGTTCCTGTTCCATCGGCCGAACCAGCAGCGTTTCGCTATCTGCTGCCGAAATCCCCTGGAACGGCACCGATATGAACAGCGCCGGCACTTCGATATCCGGCTCGCCCTCCTTGGGCAGGCCGGTATAGGCCAGCACCCCGGCGGCCAGTGTCAGAATGACAAAGGCCAGAACCATGCGGGCGCGGCCGGCGGCCCAGTCGATCATGCCCAGCATCGCGTCACTCCTCGCCGCGGCGCGCGACGCGCACTTCGATACCGTCGGTCACATATTCCTGCCCGACGACGATCACATCGGCCTCAGCCGGAAGGCCAGACACCCAGAACCCTTGCGGGGCGTCGCGCATCACGGTGACGGGCGCGAAGAACGTGCGGTTGTTTTCGTCCACCAGCCGCATGCCCAACACCCCTTCATTGCTGATCGTCAGGGCCGAGCCGGGCACCAGATGCCCGCGAGACGCCGTCGCGGCAATCAGGATGTCTGCGCTCATGCCGTCGCGCAGCGCCAGATCGGGGTTCGGCACCGTCACCTCGACACGGAATGTCCGCGTCGCCGGATCCGAGGACCGGGACAGGAAAGTCACCTGCCCGACAACCTCGACGCCGTTCGACAGCCGCGCGCCTGCCATCGCGCCGAGCGCCAGACGGTCGATCTGGGTTTCGGCGGCGTAGCCGATCACCAGCAGCGGATCGAGCTGAATCACCGTTGCGCACAATCCGCCTGCCGATAGCAGCGACCCGGTTTCGGCCGAATTGGCTTCCAGAATGCCCCCGAAAGGCGCGGTGATGGTCAGGCGCGTCAATTCGGCGCGCGCGGCCTCGGCCCCGGCTTGCGCGGCCTCGACGCCGGATCGCGCGGCCTGCAACGCCGCTTCGGCGGTGGCGACCCGGTTCTGGGCGCTGAAGCCGCCTTCGGACAGGCGCTGCGTGGTGTCGAAATTGACCTGTGCCTCAGCCAGCCGTGCGGCGGCCTCGGTGACACGCGCTTCGGCTTCGGCCAGGCGGGCAGCGCGGGTGCCAGGGTCGATCTCGCACAGCACGTCGCCTTCGTTCACGATCGATCCGCGCATCACCGGTTGCGAGATCACGCTGCCGGTGGTTTCGGCCCGCACGTCAACCTGACGCGAGGTCGCCGTGCGACCGCGCAAGACGATCGCGCCTTCCATGTCGCGCTCGGAAAACCGTTCGACGACAACCGCGAAAAGCGCGGCGTCGTCCGTCGCAACGGCGGCATCCGGCACCTGCTCCGACGGCGCGGACTGGGCCGCCGCATCGATACCGGCCAGCGCCTGGAGCGTCTCGCGCTCCATCACGAACATGTAAAGAGCCAACAAGACCAGCGTCGCAGTAATCAGCGGCACGACACGCATATCCACACCTTTCAATCGTCGTGGCGGTTCGACATATCACCGCCTTGACATTCAACCGTATACGCCTTGCCGCGCAGGCAGGATCAAAAAAACCTGGCCGCGCCCGACCCCGCTTCACACTGCGGCCTGGGCGCGAAACCCGTTGAGTTGCAGTCTTCCACGGTCAGATAAACCTGCGGCACCGATGTTGCAATGATACCGCTGAAATTGCCGCAGCGTCATGCACCAGATGCCCCATTGCCACGCGCTGGTCACGTTGATGTGGCGTCCAATGCGGCAAAGCATCGCGCGTTCCCGGCCTGCGGGCTTGGCAAGGGTCGGCGCTTCGCGCTATGAGTGGCCGACACAGGGCGCCGGACAGGCGCCAGCCAGCCAAGCGGAGACCAGGACGTGAGCAACCCGGAAAGTTTCATCGACGAGGTGAACGAGGAACTCAAGCGCGACCGGCTGTTCGCATTGATGCGCAAATATGCGTGGATCGCCGTGCTGGCGGTTGTGCTGATTGTCGGCGGCGCCGCCTGGAACGAATGGCGCAAGGCCACCGACCGGGCCTCGGCCGAAAGTTTTGGCGACTCGCTGGTCGCGGCGATGGAATCGGGCGATCCGGCAGTCCAGCGCCAGGAGCTCGCCACGATCACCGCCGAAGGCGATCGCGCCGGCATTCTGAACCTGCTGCTCGCCGCCACGGAATTGCGGGCCGAGGATCGTCCAGCGGCGGTTGCGGCCCTGCTGGCCGTTGAAAACAATGCGGACCTGCCCACCAGCTACCGCCAGATCGCCGCCCTCAAGCGGGTCATCATCGGCGGCGCCGATATCCCGCTGGACGAGCGCCAGGGCGTATTGGCCGGGCTGGCCGCGCCGGGCCAGGCCTTCCGCCCGCTGGCGCTGGAGCAACTGGCCTTGCTGGCGGTTGAATCCGGCGACCGTGCTGGCGCGCTGGCGCAAGCCCAGGCCCTGCTTCAGGAACCGGATGTCACCGCGGGCCTGCGCCGCCGCGTGGCGCAACTGATTGTCACGCTGGGCGGGGAACAACCCGGCGATTTGGGCTGAAACCCGCCGTAGGGCGGTGGTTTGGGGGGACTTCCCATGTATCGGAACCGAAGGGCGGCCCTGGGTCTGGCATTGCTGGTCGCTACGGGTCTGTTGTCAGCCTGCAACCGCGAAGAGATCCTTCAAGGGGAGCGCGTGGATATCCGCGCGCCGTGGGGCGGCGGCGCGGTGGTCGAGAACCGCGCGCTACCCATCTCCCTGCCGGCCCAATCGGCCAACGCCGCCTGGACCCAGCGCCAAGGCACTTCGGGCGCGCGGCCGCGCCACCCGTCGCTGTCAGCCACCCCGCAACTGGCCTGGTCCGCGCCAATCGGCGCCGGGGACAGCCGGCGCGCCCGCCTGACCACCGATCCGGTCGCCGCCGACGGGCGCATCTATACGCTGGATGCCGCAACGCGGGTTCAGGCCACCTCGACCACGGGCGAGATCCTGTGGTCGGCCGATGTCGAGCCCCCGCGCGGTGCGCGCGGATCGGCATCCGGCGGGGCGCTGACGGTATCTGGCAACCGCCTCTTCGTCGCCTCGGCCTACGCCTTTGTCGCCGCGCTGGATGCCGCCACCGGCGAGGAACTGTGGCGCGTGGACTTCGACAGCCCGCTGACAGGCTCACCCGCCGTGCAGGGAAACAGCGTCTATCTCAGCGCCGCCGACTCAAGTTTGTGGAGTCTGGATGCGGGCACCGGTCGGATCCAGTGGACGCTGCCGGGCACGCCGTCGCTCTCGACCGTCGTGCGCGGCGCGGCCCCTGCCGTGGCGGATGCGCTGGTTGTATTCCCCACGCGCGCGGGTGAACTGACCGCCGCGCGCCGCTCGAACGGGGCCCTGACCTGGACCACCGTTGCCGCAGGGCGCCGGACCGGATCCGCGCTGTCCTCGATTTCGGCGATCACCGGTGATCCGGTGGTGGACGGAAACCGCATCTATGCCGCCAACCAGTCGGGCCGTGTTTTCGCACTCGACGCGCGCACCGGTGCCACGATCTGGTCGGTCGAGGAAGGCGCCACCAGCCCTGTCTGGCCGGTGGGCGGCTCGGTATTCCTGATAAGCGATCAGAACCGCCTGATGCGCCTTGACGCGCGCGATGGTTCGCTCATCTGGGCCCAGGACCTGCCGCTTTACACCACTGACCGGGTGCGCCGCCGCCTGGCGATCTTTCCGCAGAACGGCCCGGTCCTGGCCGGCGGGCGGCTGTGGGTGGCCTCGGGCGATGGCGTCCTGCGTGGCTTCAGCCCGCAGACGGGTGAGCGCCAGATCGAACTGGCCATTCCGGGCGGCGCGGCCTCTGGCCCCATCGCGGTCGGCGGGTCGCTTTATGTCCTGGGACGCGAAGGCCAGCTTCACGCCTATCGCTGAGCGCCCGCGACCGCTTTACATTGCCTGCCGCTGCACCTATGTCGGCGCCTTCACCGCGCCTGTGTCTGCGCTTGCCCGGAGGCCGTGATGAGCTTCACCCTTGCCCTTGTGGGCCGCCCCAATGTCGGCAAATCCACATTGTTCAACCGCCTGGTCGGCAAACGCCTGGCGCTGGTCGACGATCAGCCGGGCGTCACGCGGGACCTGCGCGAGGGCGAGGCCAAGCTGGGCGACATCCGGTTCACGGTGATCGACACGGCGGGGCTGGAAAACGTCACCGATGACAGCCTGCAAGGCCGCATGCGCCGCCTGACCGAGCGCGCGGTCGAGATGGTCGACATGTGCGTGTTCATGATCGACGCGCGCACCGGCATCACCCCGGCTGACGAGATTTTCGCCGACATCCTGCGGCGTCGCGCGCGCCACGTGATCCTGGTCGCCAACAAGGCCGAGGGCAGCGCCGGCGAGGGCGGCTTTCTCGAGGCCTATTCGCTGGGTCTGGGCGAGCCGATCCGCCTGTCCGCCGAGCATGGCGAGGGGCTGGACGAGCTTTACCACACCCTGCGCCCGCTGGCCGAAGGTTTCGCGGAACGCGCCGAAGCCGAAGCCCCCGAAACCGATGTCGCCATCGACGCCGACAGCGAAGCCGACAATACCGGGCCAGACGACTCCCAGGCACCGCCGGACTGGACGCCGACCCTCAAGCGGCCGCTCCAGGTGGCGGTTGTCGGGCGGCCCAATGCGGGCAAATCCACCCTGATCAACCAGATCATCGGCGAGGACCGCCTTTTGACCGGCCCGGAAGCCGGAATCACGCGCGACAGCATTTCGCTACCCTTCGCGTGGAACGCCACGCCGATGCGGCTCTTTGACACTGCCGGAATGCGGCGCAAGGCGCGGGTGACCGAGAAGCTGGAAAAGCTGTCGGTGGCCGACGGGCTGCGCGCGGTAAAATTCGCCGAGGTCGTCGTCGTGCTGCTCGACGCCGCCATCCCGTTCGAGACCCAGGACTTGCGCATCGCCGACCTGGCCGAACGCGAAGGCCGCGCCGTCGTCATCGCGGTCAACAAATGGGATATCGAGGACGAGCGCCAGGACAAGCTGAAATCCCTGCTCGCCGCCTTTGAGCGCCACCTGCCCCAGTTGCGCGGCGCCCCGCTGGTCACCGTCTCGGCCAAGACCGGGCGCGGCATGGACCGCCTGCACGAGGCCATCCTGCGCGCCCACGCAATCTGGAATCGCCGCGTCGCCACCTCGCGG
>TARA_R110002124_G_scaffold2783_9_pt1 | contig 20419 bp, 16 predicted proteins | sample TARA_R110002124 | Tara Oceans TARA_R110002124 (sample SAMEA4397445) | marine metagenome | biome: Polar Biome; feature: [SRF] surface water layer (ENVO:00010504); material: water (ENVO:00002006), including particulate matter (ENVO:01000060) such as... | depth 5 m | reverse complement strand
CTGCGGGCGTAAGCGGGGGCGGTGCCTGGGATTCGTTTGGCTCTGCGCTCTCGGGTTCAACTGCCGCGGGCTCGGGCACTACCACCACTTCCTCGCGCACCGGAATATCCGGTGTCGGTGGCAGTTCCGGTGGTTTCGCGGGAACCACTACCTCTGGTAGTTTGGCGGCAGGTTCTACCGGCTCTTCCTCCCCTGACCAGAACCAGAAGGCGACCAGCGCCGCAATCACTCCCAGCGCCAGCAGTAGCTCGACAAAAGGGAATCTGTTGCGCTTTGTGTTTCGACTTAACACTTCTTCAGGTTCTGCTCTCATTTGCGGTTCTCCTTCACTGGGTAGCTCTGTATTGCGATAGCGCAGAGACAATCGTACACCATAGTCTATGACAAAATACTCTGTGCAGGGTTCACCAGCCAGTGGCGCGGGATTTTTGGTTTGAATGTCGCAGGACTATCAGCTGCCGCGCATTATGGCTGCGCGAGGCTGGAACTTGGTACGACTCGGGGCAAAGTCGTGCGGTGTATTGCGGCTGGGGCAGGGGTCTAACCGTTGGAAACGCCCTTGCGGGTGCGGGTAGTCGTTTTCGGCACCACGCTGATTTTCTGGCGCATCATGGCCTTTTTCAATTGCTTGCGGCGCGCTTCCTCGACCTGGATATTGGTGGAACAAAAGAACTGATCCAGAGCCTCTCCGGTATCGGTAGTGCATCCAAAGGACTCGCGGCCCTCCTGGATCAAAGCCATCACCAGCAATAATTCGCGCTGGTCCAGCCGAATGGTGGCGCCCTGGGCGCTGTGTTCAATTAAACTAATCATCACTATCTCCACGTAACTATTACAGAACATAGATCAGTGTAGAGCTGCAACGTTCCAAGTATAGCGGTCGGCGGCGATTACCGATCTAGGTAGTTTTTAACAGTGGCTTTCAGAAAATCAAACCAAAAACTGGAGAAAAGTACAGAAACTTGCCGAAAGTGGTGACTCAGTCCCGGATATCCGGCACACGGGCGGCTTTCGCTGCTGATACTGCAGCCACGCGCGTGAAGGCGCTGCGCCGGGTGAGACGGGGTCACCCGGCGCCAGGAGCCGCGGAGTGGTCAGCGCAGATTCGGGTGTTGTCCGGGCACGGCTCAAACCGCGTCTCGCCTGTAGCGATAGATAACTTTATGATAGCAGGGCAAAGCGTAAATGTCGGAGCGACTATGTCACAACAGCATCAAGCGTCACCAATGCCACTGCAGGTGGATATTGTTTCCGATGTGGTCTGTCCCTGGTGCATCATCGGCTACAAGCAGTTTATGAAGGCACTGTCAGTGCTGCCAGGGCAGTTTGACGTGACCCTACACTGGCATCCTTTTGAATTGAATCCCCGCATGCCGCAGGAGGGCCAGGATTTGCGCGAACATCTGGCGCAGAAATATGGCACCACGGCGGAGCAAAGCCGGGTTGTCAGGTCACGTATGTCGTCGCTCGGTGATTCACTGGGTTTCACCTTCGACTACTTTGAGGGAATGCGCATGGTCAATACGTTTCGCGCGCATCAATTGCTGCACTGGGCCGCCACGCAGGGCCGCCAGACTGAACTCAAGCTGGCCTTGTTTGAGGCCTTTTTCAGCCGCCGTGAAGATGTAAACGACCCGGCGCTATTGTCTGCGGTGGCACAGAGGGTCGGTTTGGATGCCGCTGAGGCACAGGCAGTGCTGGCGGACCAGCGCTATGCAGCGGCGGTGCGAGAGGAGCAGCAGTACTGGTTGGAGCAGGATGTGTACGCGGTGCCGACGTTCCGCTTGCAGCAGCAGTACCTGGTTCCCGGTGCTCAAGAGGCGGACGCTTTTGTGCGTCTGCTGGAAAAAATACAATCCCGGGCGACTGCCTGACTAGCGGCTGAGCCGTCCTCCATAGAGGCACTGCCGGGGGAGCTTGAGGCGAACATCATTGCTGCATAATCAGACGCTGGAAATAGGGATTATTTATCAGGATCGATTGCAGCGCAGGATAGCGGTGTGGCGTATTGTGCAGCGGAACCTGACGCTGCCCCGGGTCCGGTGCCTGGCCAGTGATCGCCTGCCGGCGCTGACGTGGCAGCGGCCATCAGGCAGGTGGCCTCGTCAGCGGCGTCCGTCTTCTCCGGGCAACCCGTTGCGGTAATTTACTTTATCTGCCGCGGTCGCTAGAGTTGCGTCTCTAAATAATGAAAGTACTGTTAATCTTGGGTCTTTATGATAAATCGGAATAAACCTTTACTGGCGATGGCGCTGTTCCCGCTTTTGGTCGGTTGTGTCACCCAGCCGCAACTGGAAAAAGCGCAGGACTCGCGCCTCGATCAGGTCGTCTCGCAACTGGACAAATCCCTGGCAAACCAGGCGTCGACGAACATGCAGCTAGAGGCCCAGCAACGTCAACTGGAACAGCAGGAGAAAAACCTGCTGGCATTGAATACGAGCCTGAAAAAGGCGCTCGGCACATCCAAGGCCAAGGAGTGTCCGAAAACCGCGGCCTGCCCGGCAGTACCGGAAACCTACAACAAGATGGTTGTGGGTGGTCTGGAACAGGTGTGGTTTCCCGAGTTGGGCCTGGCACTGACGGCCAGAATCGATACCGGGGCGGCAACCGCGACCCTCGATACACAGAAAATCGAAGAGTTTGAGCGCGACGGCAAGCCCTGGGTCCGCTTTTCCATCATCAATCCTGAAACCGAAAAGCCTGAAGTGCTGGAGCGCCGCCTGGTGGACACAATTGGTATTCAAAAAGCCGGCTCAGATAAAGTAATGCGGCGCCCTGTGGTGAAGATGGGTATCGTCATAGGCCAGAGCCAGCAGACAGCGGAATTCGGCCTGAGCAATGGCTCCCACACCACTTACCAGCTGAAAATTGGTCGTGACATCCTCAAGGATGTCATGGTGGTGGATGTCAGCAAAAAAAATATCGCGCCCTACGTTGCGTCCGAGAAAGCGCCGGATAGCACCGGAGACAATAAGTGAACCAGAAGCGGACGTTTTTCAGCATCCTTGCTCTGATTGCGCTGAGCGGTGTCGCGATTGCGGTACTGCGGCATTTGGCGACTGGTATCCCGTTCCTGCCCGGGCAGGAACAATCGGTATGGCTGGTTGAGGCCCGCGTGGACTTCGAGGCGGATGGCGGCCCTGTGACGGCAAGCCTGAGTCTACCCGATGCCCGGATGCCGGGGTTTGAAGTGTACGAGGAACAGGCCGCCTCACCGGGCTACGGTTTTGCCATCCTCACCGAGAACGGCAACCGCCGCGCGGAGTGGACCAAGCGCGCTGCCCAGGGCGGACAGTCGCTTTACTACAAGGCGCAGCTGGTTGAAACCGGCAGTGACACGGCCAGCAGTGTTGACGACCCCGGTGTTGGCGAAGTGCGACCGGACTACTGGGAAGAGGCGCAGGAACTGGCGGCCGGCGAGGTGCTTGACCTCGCCCGTGAGAAATCCAGCTCGCCCCAGAGCCTGACGCGTGAACTGGTCAAGTTACTCAACAGTCCCGGTTCCCAGAATACCGCCCTGCTGCGCTCCAACACAGCGGATCAGGCAGATTTGTTGATGCTGTTGCTGGACCGCGCCGGCATTGCGACACGCTCCGTGATGGGCCTGTATCTGGAGGATGCCCGGCGCCGTCAGACCCTGACGCCAATGGTGGAGATCTACACCGGAGAAAAGTGGCTGCTGGTCAACCCTGTATCCGGAGAATTCGGCGTGCCGCCCAACCTGCTGTTGTGGCATCGCGGTGGCGTGTCGGTACTTGATGTCTCGGGTGGCAGGAATTCGCGCGTGCACTTTTCGATGATTCGCCAGACCGTTCCCGCGCTGCAGCTGGCACAGGTGAAAAACAGCGAGAGCGTATTTACCCGGTTGGGTGTTCAGCACCTGCCCATCGAAGAGCAGAGTATGTTCAAATTGCTACTGCTGCTGCCGCTGGGGGCGGCGGTGGTGGTCTTCATGCGGGTCATCATCGGACTGAAGACTTCGGGCACCTTCATGCCGGTGCTGATCGCGCTGGCGTTCTTGCAGACCTCACTGGTGGCGGGTCTGATCAGCTTCGTACTCGTGGTGGCCGCGGGGCTGGCACTGCGAAGCTATTTGTCGCGCCTCAACCTGCTGCTGGTCTCGCGAATTGCCACCCTGATTGTGTTGGTGATTTTCATGATCTCTGCGTTTAGCATCATCGGCTACCAGTTGGGATACAGTACCGGTATGACAATCACCTTTTTCCCCATGATTATTATCGCGTGGACGATCGAGCGGATGTCGATATTGTGGGAGGAGGACGGCCCCAGCGAGGTGTTGCGCCAGGGCGGCGGTAGCCTGCTGGTCGCCGTGATCGCGTACTTGATGATGCAGACCCCGATTTTTGTGCACCTGACCTTTAATTTCCCCGAGCTCAATCTTGTGCTGTTGGCATCGATACTGGCAATGGGACAGTACACTGGGTACAAGCTTTCGGAACTGCGGCGGTTTCGCTCCATGGATGATCTCGGATGACAAAGGCATGGGTCTCAACCCGGCGGCTGAAGGAATTCGGCATGCTTGGCATGAATTGCCGCAATGTCGATTTCATTAATCGCTACAACCAGCGCAAGCTGTTCCCGCTGGTCGACAACAAGCTGAAGACAAAGTTGCTGGCGCAGGAGTACGACGTGCCGACGCCGGCGCTGAAATTTGTGGTGCGCGAGCAACACGAGATTAGTCATATCGAGCGCGAACTCGCGGATCTCGAGAGTTTTGCGCTCAAGCCGGCCAAGGGCTCGGGCGGCAAGGGCATACTGGTTATCACCGGCCGCAAGGGCGATCAGTTTGTGCGCAGTTCGGGCGCACTGATGAGTATCGTCGATATACGCCGTCACATGAGCAATATTCTCGCCGGGCTTTACTCGCTGGGCGGCACCGCCGATGTCGCGATCATTGAGGATCTTATCGCCTTTGACGACTGCTTCGCCGGTTACTCCCATGAAGGCGTGCCCGATATTCGTATTATCGTGTTTCGCGGCTACCCGGTGATGGCAATGCTGCGCCTGGCAACGGCTGCTTCCGACGGCAAAGCCAACCTGCACCAGGGTGCCGTGGGAGTGGGGTTGGCGCTGGACACAGGGCGCTGCCTCAATGCAGCGCAATTCGGTCGCCCGATCAAGTTGCATCCGGACACCGGGCGCCCGCTGAGTGACATTCATATCGCCGGTTGGCGGGATATCCTGTTGCTCGCCTCCCAGTGCTATGACATGACGGGCCTGGGTTATATCGGCACCGATATTGTGCTGGACAAGTTTGCCGGTCCGCAGCTACTGGAACTGAATGCACGGCCCGGTTTGGCCATCCAGATCACTAACGGCCGCGGTTTACTGCCCCGTCTGCGCCACATTGAAAACATGACGGTGAACCGGCGTTTTCGCACTGAGCACCGCGTGGACTACGTGATGCGTCAATTTGCCGAGACGGATCCGTCGGCACAAGCGACGGAGTAGGGCTGTGTGGCGCGTCCCTATTACCCGCAGCCGACGATGACTGTGCCTGGTGAAATGGACGATGCGTTTTTCTCGATTGATGTCGACAGCGGCGACGTTCTCGACTGCAATGACGCCGCTGCCCAGCTGCTCGGGGTGGCGCCAGCCGCCCTGACAGGTGAGGTGTGGAACCGCGTCATTGCCTGCGATACGATCTCGCACAGTATACTCACGCACGCATTGCAGGCGGGGCGACGAGTGATGTTTCCACCGCTGATTCTGCGGCCCCGCGGGGGCACAGAAATTGCCGTTGGGGGGCTATTGCTGCCCGGCCAGTCAGCCACCCGGCGCCGTGTTTTCAGTCTGCGGTTATGGCCACTGTCAGATCAAAGCTCGCTGTGTGTGCCCACTGCTTTTACACCCTCGGATACGCTCGCAGTGCTCGGCGTGGACCAACTTTGCTATGACGCACAGTGGGGCGCCGCCGACACCGCGCGCCTGATGGCGGATATCCGGGACAGCCTGCTGGAAATCGTGCGCAGTGGCGACACGGTGAGTCAGCCCATGGCGAGCTCGGTGCTCATTACGCTGCGCGATGTGGATATTGAAGGGGCGCGGGATATATGCCGCGCCTTACTGTCCCATATTCATCGCCAGCATACGATACCGGGCACGTTGACCGCGGGCGCCCGCATCTGTGTCGGCCTGGCACACGGAGCCCGTGGCAGCAGTGCACTGGCTACGCTGGTGACGGCCAACAATGCACTGTTGCAGGCACAGTCTGTCGGCGGTCCGGAGCCGATCCGCGCGGCGTCAGAAGACGATCACAAGCGTATCACCGGGACACTCATTAACCGTGCGGGCATTTTCAGTGAGCCCTGCCCAGGGCAGCCTACCGAGCCGCCAGGCACCGGGGTGCGCGCGCCGCTAGTCGACCGTCCCTCGCCCAAGAAAGCTGCCCCCCCGGTCGCCCCCATTGAGAAAGACATTGAGGGCTATGTGGTCGACAATATGGAGGGAGCCGTCGATCAGGCTATTTTCCTATCGAAGCTGGACGTTCCGGTGGCGATTATCGGTGCAGCCGGCACTGGAAAGATGTACGTTGCGCGGGTTATTCATGAGCAAACCGCCGCTGCCGCGGATATGCTCGTGGCCATCGACTGCCGGGAGTTTCGCAGTCGCAGTGCGGCGCATACGCGCATCGCACGCGAGTTGGCACAGGGGGAGGGAAAAACACTGGTGTTCAAATCGCCGCACCTGATGCACGCGGAGGTGCAACTGAAACTGGCCCGGCAGATCAGTACCCGGACACTGGCAGATGTCAGCCCGCCGCGCTACCTGCCGCAGCTTAAATTGATCGCGCTGTTTCCGGAGAAACTGGAGGTCCTGATTCGTCGCGGCCAGTTGGAGACACCGCTGGCCAGCGTCTTCGCCGGCTATCCAATCACGGTGCCGCCGATCAAGGATCGCAAGCAGGCGGTGTTGCGCTGGGCGCACAAGATTCTCGTGCAGGAAGGTGTATCGCGGGACAGGGATATGAAGGGCTTTACCCCCGACGCCGAGCAGGCGATGCTGTTGTACGATTGGCCCGGTAATATCAGTGAAATGCGCCAGTGTATTTATGATGCGTTGGAAAAAACCGATAAGGACTGGCTGACACCGGTTGATCTCGGGCTGTTCACCGGAATCAATCCCGATGGTGTGCCCTACCAAGCCGAGTCAAAACCCTTTCTGTCCACTGCGACTGCCGAGGACAGTGAGGACGAAACCTATATTCCCTCAGCGACAGAGGCGCTGCATGTCGCACTGGGTGAGGCCGTACACAGCTTGCTGGCGCTCAATATGATCAAGCCGCTCGGTACCTGGCTGGAGGACGAGTTAGTGCTCGCGGCGCTGGATCGGTACCGCGGCGATCTGCGCCAGACAGGGGAGTTTTTGCATACCAAACCACGTAACATCAGTCGCTGGCTACCGAAAATCGCCGCGCGTGAGGACGAGCGAAACGGCAGCGCATTATGGCAAAAGCCCCACCGCTTGCTGCGTGAGTGGGTCCGGGAGACGCCGCAACTGGAGCAATCCCCATTGTCACTGATGGCAGATCAACTGATGGCCCATGTGAACGAGCAGGGTGGTGCGCTCGGGTCGGCAACACGTGCCCGCATCATGGGTGTGTCAACGCCAACCTACCTCAAGCGCTGCCGCGAGGCCAGTAATAACTGACAGAGGATTAGCCATGGCGGGAAGGAAAACGAACGAGGGTGTGCAAGCGAGGGCATCCGGCTCTGCGCAGCGCAGTGGCAAAACTGTGGAGGATTACGCCCGCGAGTTTGAGCAGGGCCGGGTCGATGAGTTGCCGGTGAGCCTGGGCTTCTCAGCACGCTTGAATATGTTGTGGGATCTTGCAGGCGCGGCGCCGCCGCAGACCGAGGGGCGCGTGATCAGTGTGCTGGGAATCAACCGCGACTGGCGTGAGTCGGAGGTGCGCAAGTGGTTACAGAAAGATGTTCTGCCTCCGCGTATCGATCTGCACAATATGGTGACGTTTCTTGTCGCGCAGTTGGACCAGGGCCAGGATGCGCGCCGCTGGGAGGCGTTTCTTGTGTACGGCTCACCAATTGTATCGTCGCCTGTCAACCAGGCGTTGTATCGCGAGGACCAGACACGTCGCGAAATCGCCTCCACCATTTTCGCCCAGATTACTGATGAATACGGGATTCCGCCCTCCGCCTATGAGGCCGACCAGGTCTTCCAGCGCTGCCTGACCCTGATGCACAAGTTCAACATCTACGAACTTCGTGACTTTCAGTCCGGTCACCTGGAGCCCTTCAAAAGCGTTATGTTTCCGGGTGCCTGACAGGTCTCTGAATATCGGCCTGGTGTTGGCGGGCACCGCCCGTGACGCAATGGTCGCGGCGCTGTCAGTGGCCGGGTACGAGGTGCATATCGCCGCCACCATCGACCGTGTGCGCACATTGATCGCGCGCGATGCGGTGGACGCCTGGATATTCGATGCGAGAGCCGAGGATGTGCTGGACCTGCTGCTGCCTACCGGGCGGTTTCTGCTGCCGGCCGATAATATTCCGGATGCGGAGGCCGGCGCCAGTTTTCGCAACTGGGTGGAGGGTTTGCTGACACAACTGGGTGTGGCCCTGTCGGGCGGTGCGGCGCCAGCACAGTATCATTCTCGCGATCACTGGCCGCAGGTCCGCGGTGTCTGGTTACTGGCGGGTTCGGCCGGTGCCACGACGGCGATCCAGTCCTTTCTCAACAGTTTTGCACAGCCGCCGCCGGTGGCTTTTTTGTATGCCCAGCACCTGGACGCGGCACAGCAGCAGCTGCTGCAGAGCTTTACGGTGCAAAACCGGCAGTTCACGCTGTGCATTGCCGAGGGTGTGCAGGTGCTGCAACCGGCCCGGCTGGTGATGATCCCGCCGCGCCACAAGGTGGCGATAACGGCCTTTGGTCGCCTGTCCAGCACGCGCGAGAACTGGACGGGTCCGCATACGCCTGACATCAGCGAATTGCTGGTGATTCTGAGCGCCGCACAGTTGCCGTCCCCGGGGGTTATTATTTTCAGTGGGATGGGCAATGACGGTGCCTCGGCATTGCCCATCTTCGAGGCCGCAGGCGGGCGCGTCTGGGCGCAGTCACCCGCGAGCGCTGTCTGCCCTGCAATGCCGCAGGCAGCGATAGACAGCGGGCTGGTGCAGAAAGTCGGCGATCCGGCGGCGCTGGCCACTGCGCTTGAGGCGTTATACGCGCCCTGAACCCTGTTGCAAAGGGTCGCCGCCAGTGACTGCAGCGGAACTACTTCACAGAATTACACGCTGCTTTCTTATAGTGCTTTTTTGAAAAAAATCTTTTTATATCAATAGTATAGATTGATATCTCCCGCTCCATACACGTTTTCTACGCGCGTATTCCGCCCACTTTCTGGAGAAAACTCCAGTTTTCACTTGCCGGTAATGCGGGGTATGGAAATACTACAAATTCATAACCCACTGGAATAACTACTCAGGATATGAGGGAAGTCATGAACAACGAAACAGTACAGCTTGATATCAGCGGCGTGAAGATCGCGGTTATCGATGATGCGAAGACCATTCGCATGATGATGTCCCACACCCTGCGCGGCATGGGCTGTGAAGTGGAATGCGCGGAGGACGGTTACAAGGCGCTGGGCATGCTGCGCCGCTTCAAGCCGGACCTGATCTTCCTGGATATCACCATGCCTGAACTGGACGGCTACCAGACGTGCACACTGATTCGCAATGCCGAGGACACACGGCATACGCCGGTGGTGATGTTGTCCTCCTCTGACGGCATTTTCGATATTGCCAAGGGCCAGGCGCGAGGCGCGACTGCCCATGTCACGAAAATTCCGCCGGAGACCGTGCTGCGCGAACTGATTTACAACCACACGCTCAGGAAGGCGGCTGCCTGAGTATGAGTCTTTCCGCTTTTCAGTCGCTGGAACTTCTTGAGCGCCTGCACGCCTATGACAACGTGCCCGCGCCCGAAGTCGCCCCGCGCCCGGTGACCTGGGTGGGGAGTTCCCTCGGCATCGCCAATGTGCCAGTGCTCATCGGCGCCGGAGAAATGGACGAACTTATTGAAACACCTGCGGTGACGACAATACCCGGCACCAAGCCATGGGTACTGGGTGTGGCCGCTTACAAGGGCGGACTACTGCCCATATTCAGTGGCGATGTGTTGTTTCGCAAACGTCCCTACATCGGTCGCGTGCGCGACTGGTGCATGGTGATTCGTCGTCCCGGTATGTATTTCGGGCTCACCCTGAGCCATGTCCAGCGCGATCTGCGGTTCCCGATCGAGCAGCGGATTATGGATCACCCGGTGGACCCTGATTTTGCCGACTACGCCCTCGGAGGCTTTATGTACAAGGGTGAATTCCTGGCAGTTCTTGATATCGACAAGTTGGTGGCGGATGAGGAATTGGCAAATGCAGCCGCCAGAAAAGTTTCTTCCATTAAGGGGAAAAGCAATGAATAAGGCATTGAAAATAGGTGTGCCCAACCTGTGGCTTTCGGTCATGGCGCTGGGGGTTCTCGGGTGTCTTGCGGGCGTGGTCTACGCCCTGTTCAAGACACAGTTGGATGCGGGAACGCTGGCGGCGCTTATCGGCGCGCCGGGTGTGTTGGCGGTCGCACTGCTGGCCTATCGCGGGCAGCGTCGACGGGTGGAGTACACAGAGAGAGGGGTTGCGGAGATCAACAGAGCCCTGGTCAAGATCGCCGAAGGAGACCTGACGGTGCGGGTGCCAGAGGACAATTCGGTGACGCGCGATATCGCCAGGGAGATCAACGCATCCACCCAGCGCCAGCGTGAGCTGATCCGCAATATCAAAACTCCCTTTAAGGTATCTACCGAGGGTATTAACAAGATTGGCGGAATTGCCGAGGGCCAGGTTGAGAAGGGCCGCGAACTGACGCGCTCGGTGGTGGAGTCAACCACGGCAGCCACCGAGATGGTGCGCACCAGCGAAGAAATCAAGCAATCGACGGCGGAGGCTGCGAGGACGTCCGAGCGCAACCGGCAACGGGTCGCCCAAGGGTATGAGCTTACCAAGGATATGTCCAAGGCCTCGGCGGATGTGCGTGAATCCGTGCAGGAAACCTCCAAGTCGGCAAAACGACAGGGCGAACTGATCCAGTCGGTCACCGCGGCGGCGGAATACATTCAGGCGCTGAATACGAAAATCTCGGTGGTAGCCATCAATACTCGCATCGAGGCAGAGAAAGCCGGAGAACACGGTCGACCTTTCCTGGGAATTGCCGAGGCCATTGGCGACCTGATGCGTGAGGCTGAGGAAGAGGGGCGCAAAATTATTTCACAGGTGCGGATGCTACAGAATTTGTCTGCTGACAACCTGTCCAGCATGGAAAACACCGTGGGGACTGTGGTGACGATTCTGGAGTATATCGACCGTCTTGATAGCTCGCTGGAAGAGATCAACGCGGGTTCCTCGGCTATCACCAAGATTATTACCTCGGTGGATGATGCGGCCGGCCAGTCCGCGACAACCGCGCGTCATATGAACAGTTCGATGGATGCGATACGCGAGCGCAACCTGGATATCAGTGAATACAGTGAGTCTACTCTGGTCGGCGTGAGCGCTCTGAAGACATCCATGCGCGAAGTTGCCGAAAGCCTCAGCCAGTTCCGCATCGAGGAGGTTACCGAGGCTGAGCGCACACTCGCTGCCATCGAAGACCTGAAAAAAGTGCAGGGTGCGAAGAAAGTGTACCGGGAAGAAGAGATGACAGCGCTGGAGAACGCTAAAGTTGCGCAGGTCTCTGTGTGAACGCAGGGCTTCCCGATCGCCCGCCTGAGCTCTGCAACCGCCAGTTGGAGTTGCTGATGCAGAAGTTGCATACGCATGCAGGCATCAGGATAGACAGCACCAGGTCTGTCATTGCCGGATCGATTCAGGCGCGCATGGCGTATCTGGGTCTGCGTGATGTGGAGCGCTATCTGGCGATCTTCGATGAGAGCATCAGTGCTCGGGCGGAATGGCTTGCGCTGATCGATCTGCTTACGGTGAAGGAGACTCGATTTTTTCGTCAGCCTGATGCCTACAAGTGCCTGGCGCAGTATGTCGATGAAATTCTCAGCGTGGGTCCGACACCGAGTGAACTGTCGTTCTGGAGTGCCGGTTGCTCGCATGGCCAGGAGCTCTATTCAATGGCCATGGTGGTGGAAAGTGCTGTGTCACGAAGCAAGCCATGGTTGCAATGGCACGGCATCGGTACTGATATCAGTTTCAATGCGATTCGCCAGGCGCAACACGCGATCTATCCGGAGGAGGCGATGCGCTTCATCCCGGCAGAATACTGCGAAAGTTACATGGATCACAAACTGGGTGGTCGTCGCAAGGTGACCGATACGATTCGCGCAAGAACGCATTTTTTCCACAGTAACCTGCTGCATGTCGACAGCGCGCCGTTCGCTGATTTCAATATCATTTTTTGTCAGAACACCTTGATCTATTTCGAGCGCGAACGGCAGCGCTGGATCATCGATCAGCTGGTCAGGCGTCTGCGTGTCGGCGGTTTACTGATTCTTGGTGCGGGTGAAGATGTGTCCTGGTTAGGTCAGAACGTACGTCGGTTGGAGTGGCCGGGCGTATGCGCTTATAAGAAAACTGGAGGTTGAGCGAGTGAATATGAAACCGGACATCGTGTCCCTGAAATGGGTCATCAGCCTGATCAATGAGCAGGCCGACGCTGCTGAGACCGCCCTTATTGAGTACGGCCAGGACCCGGCGCAGAAGCAGGCGCTGCTGCGCTGCATGTGGTCTGTGCACCAGATAACTTCCACCCTGCGCGCGCTGGGCATGCGCAAGGCGGAGATGCTGACGCTGGAAATGGAGCGCAGCCTCAACTTCCTGTACAAGGACAAAGTCCTCGGTGAGCGTCGCAAGCTGGCCATGGGCGGGCTTATGCAGGCGCTGAAGATTATTCCCGCTTATCTGGAACACACGCAGAACCAGCGAGTCGATACCGGTCGCGGGCTGGAAAAATTTGTGAATGACCTGCGACGCTGGGTAGGAGAGCGCCCGCGCCCCACCGCATTCTTTTTCTATATGGAGATTGATCCTCGCGCCGGAATTACCGCGGATGCAATGCCCGCCGCCGACGAGGAGATCAGGAGCCGTGCCAATGTGATGCTGGCGCTGTATCTGGAAATGGCGAAACAGGCGCTGCGCAAACGCAATGTCACCGAGAGCATGAAAACCGTGGCGCGGATCGCCAGGAAAATGCAAATTCTGATGGCCGGTAGCGAACAGGAGCGGTTCTGGTTCACGATGATTGGTTTGTGCGAAGGAATTGCAGGCGGCCTGATCGCCCCCGATGAATGTATTGCGCAAATCTTCAAGTCCGGCGCTTTTGCGATCAAGTTCGCGCGCGAGAATGGCAGTGCGATTGATGAGTCCATCGACTATGACAGTTATCTGCAGCAAATGCTGTACTACATCGCATCGTGTCGCTCCAGGCCCGTACATATCGCAGCTATTCGACAGGCGTTTGGGATTACAGACAGTACGATCGGCGATGCCAGCCAGGGTCTGGTGCACAGCGATGCTATTGTTATCGCGTTGAAGGGGGCATTGCAGTATCTCAACAGCGCGGTCGAATACCTGTCCGCCCACGATCTGGTGACTGTTGCCAGGCAAAAACCTGAAGACAAGGATGTCAGTGTGCTGGATGCGGTCGAAGCAGCCGAGCAGCGTCTGGTGGCAGCGGGACAGTTGCTGCATGCGGACTCCCTGAGGAAAGTACAGCAGCAGCTCAGGCCTTTCTTCAGCGGCGGCGTCACCGAACTACAGAAGATTGCCGATAGTGTGCGCGAGATTACCGTTGGTATCACTGATGTTAAAACAGATATCGAACATAAACTGCAGCACGGTCTGAACAGTTCCTATGCCGGCAAGGAATTCGAGCTGCGGGAAAGTGTAGCGACGGCGACTTTCCGACAAATGGGCCTGGTGGAAAACTACCTGCACCAGATCCTGCGGCGCAAGGCGCTGAAAAGTGCACTCGACAAGAAACCGTTCGACAGGGAGAGTGTGCTGCGTTTGACCACAGCACTGCAGCGTCACCTGAACAAAACCGACAAGGGTGATGAGGAATTGCGGCAGGCGATCAGGGATGCGGATAACGGCGACCCCGATCTCGATCTGCTCTACAGTCTGTCACTGGACTATCTTGGCAAGTTGGAATCTATTCCCGACCGCAAGGCGATCAGTGATTCCCTGCAGCTGCTGGATGAGATCTCTGGTGCGCTGCTCTTTGCAGGGATGGCGCGCGAGGGAGCGGTAATCGAACAGTGTGCCAGATGGTTGTCGGCAGCGAGTGACGCGGGCAGTGTGCGCGAAGACGATGCCTTCCGATGTTTTGCGGATGCGTTTGCGCAGATCGAGATGCACCTGCAGCGATCGATACTGGATCCGCTGGATGACACCTCACACATAATCGCACTGGCTGAGCAGCGCGCTGCCGAGCTGGACAGGGCGTTAGCCAACCTCTCACCGGGGCGCAAGATTACAGAGATTGTCGCTGCGACAGGCGCGGGTGCGCTGGAGGAAGATCTGCTGGTTCAGGATGTGGAGATTCCAGAGGAGTTTCGCGACGTTTTTATTGAAGAGTCAGAGGAGATGGTTGCCGAGCTGGGCAGACTGACCGCCGACTGGTTGCGCGACCCGGACAATCACGAAGTACTGCGGGATATACGCAGGCACTTCCACACATTCAAGGGCAATGGGCGCGCAGTGGGTGCCAATGTCCTCGGGGAACTGGGTTGGGCCGCGCAGGACATGCTGGATCGCTCCCTGGACGGAGAGCTGGTAGCGGGCGCCAGCATGCAATCCTTGGTCAACGAGGTGGTAAGCGCGCTGCCTGACCTCGTGCGCTCTTACAGCAACGCGACAGGGCCCGATATCGGTCGCATTCGCGAGTTGACCAATGCCTGTTTTTCTGTCGCCACTTCCGGCGATACGCAAGCGCAGGAGACCTCAACCGGGATCACAGGGGTGATCAACGCAACCGGTGGAATGGCAGAGAGCCTGGCTGCCCCAACCAATCTGACGCATTAGTCCGGTCGTTGTTAACGCTCACACCGGATAGGGAGAACGATTGTGCATACTGATAAGAAACTGGACGAACTGGACTTCAATTCGGCTGCAGATCCAGAAGAGAGCGATCAGGAGAAGAGTCTTCGATGGCTACTGGACATGGATCTCTCTGAACCCGAGGAGAAACTGTTCACAGTTGCCGGTGATGATTACCTCGACACCGAGCTTTCAGTCTACGAGGCTGAAGTTGCCGGCAGGCCACTCGTTCGCGGCAATGCTGCCAGCGACGATCTGGCCAGCTACGTGGAAGAAGAAATTGTTGTCTCATCTGCCGGGGCGGGCGCGGATATCTACAACCGTCAGCAGGCGACGTCAGAGGTTGCTCCCGCGCGAATGGCACGTGACGGGTTCATGGCCATAGATTTCTCCAGCGGTCGTGAGGGTCTGCAGGGTAGCAATGGCAACCACGTGGAAGAGGGGGCCGATATTCTGGGCCTGGCCGGCGACGACGACATCGGTGAAAAGTTTGTGTCGATCAAGCGGGTCAAGCCAGCCGCGTCGGGTGGCACCGCAACAGGAGCGGTTGCCCCGCACAGCACTAGTGTGGTGCGCTCGGAGGCCAAGGTAGCGGCACCTGTAACGTCGCCGTCATCGCCCCCGGAAACGGACAGCGCGCTTGCGATCGATGCGTCGGTTGCGGAGCCGACTGGCGATGTAGTCGCCAGTGGCGAGGATACTGCCACCCCAGCGAACTATTCCGACGTCGAGGATTATGTGGCAACGCTGCCCGAATCTATGAACGACGACGAGTTTGACAGCTACCTGCTGGCAGGAAAGAACCTGCCCGATGGTCGCGGCGATCCCGAAGATCTGGTGGTCCAGCGTGAGCAAGGCGTAGTGTCTTTTGATCCTTCAAGCGATGTCCTGATCGATTATCACGAAGACTTTCATGCGATGGGGGGTTCTGATCAGGGTTCGCCCAGCGCCAACTTTGCGGGCGAATCACCGGTGGTGCCGGTCATGGAAGACCTTGTCAGTGCCGATCAGGCGCTGTTGCAGCAGGACGGTAGCGAGCCGACGCAGCCGTTGTCTATGGCGGCAGAGCCCGAACCGCCATTGGTCGAGCAGCCAGTTGCTCTTCAGGATGCGCCTGCAGACTATGATCTGGCGCTGGACGCCGGCTTTGGCGAGGATATTTTCGGCGATGACTTTGTACAAGGTTTCGCCACGGCGCTGCCGGGTGGCAGCGATCTGGTCACCTCCGATATTGAGGCGGTATTCGCCGACCTGTCACAGTTGGATGACAATCGGGACGAGATCTGTGGCGTCGGCTTTGACGCCTTCGAAACGGTAGCCCCGGTGGAGGCAACTGCCGAACCGTTGGCGCAACAGGTGCCGGACTCCTTTCAGGAGGATCCAGGGTCGGAACAGCCGGAGCCGGTCGCAGCTGCGCCCAGCGCCGAGCCTGTCGACGATATCGATCTTACGGCGTTCGACGGTACCTGCGTTGACGGATTTGTTCCCGACTACATCACGTTCAACTACTCCACCCAGAGCAACGCGGAAATTTTTACCGACTTCCTTGATGCCTTTATTGAAGAGGGTTCTGCCGAGGTTGAAAAACTTGAGAATGAAGTCGGTGAATGGGAGCGGAATGTCACGAGTGAGCCGCTGTTCGCCAGCGTATCCAGAACCCTGCACACGTTGAAAGGCATCGCAAAAGGAGTCGGATTGCAGCGGTTGGGAACTCTCGTCCATAATTTTGAAACACTGCTGGAGAAAATGCCGAGGCCGGGTGGCGATGAGGAACAGAACTATTTCCGGATCGTAAACGCCTGGCTTGATGCCATCGTGCGCGGTGTTGAGTACGTCGAGGATAATCGTGCGGATGTGGCGAGTGAGTTCCCTGTGCCGGTCGCCCAGACACGCCCTGCTGCGGTCGCAGAGAGTGCAGCTGACCAGCAGGCTGAGGACGCCGCGCCGCAGCAATTCGAGACAGGAATCGACAGGGAGGAGATCAAGTCAGCCGGGCTGTCAGCGCTGGAGAAGAAGCGTGATCAGCAGTTGGCGGATGAGGGTGCCAAGGTACTGGCGGCCCAGCAGTCGGTGCGAATTACATCCGAGAAGCTGGATCACCTGCTGAATCTCACCAGCCAGGCGCAGCAACTCGGGGTGCGCGCATCACAGAACACCAGCCGCAGCAAACGCTCTTCCGCCGAACTGCAGGCGCGGTTGTTGTCGGTGCGCACGCATATTCGCAAGATTGCCGACCGCGCCCTGCTCGATGTCAATGCCCGTCCCGGCAGTTCCACGCCTGATATGGACGCGCTGGAGATGGATCAGTACTCAGAGCTGCAGGAGGCCGCCAGCATTCTGCGGGAGGGAGTGGAGGATCTCGCCGACCTGGTCGATGTGGTCAGCCGGCAGAATATGCAGATAGAGACATTGCTGAAACAGCAGTCCTCGGTGATTTCGAGTATTTCTTCATCCATTCAGGGCGCCAGGGTTGTGCCTGTCTCGCGACTTATGCCGGGCCTGCGTCGTATTGTGCGCACTGTCAGTACCGATCTGGGCAAGATTGTTTCGTTCAAGTCATTGAATGAAACCGGCGCCCTCGACCGCGATCATTACGCGCGGTTGCAGGTGATATTGGAGCATATGGTGCGCAACGCGCTCGATCACGGCATTGAGACACCTGAGGAGCGGATGGCCATGGGCAAACCCACCGGTGGCCGCATCACGATCGATGTGCGCAAGTCCGGGGCGGACTATCTGGTTCGTCTGGCTGATGATGGCCGGGGCATTGATCCCGATGCGATTCGCGAATCAGCCTATGAGAAAGGCCTGGATGTGGATGTAGACGCACTCAGCGATGAGGAAGCCATCCGCTTGATATTCCACAAGGGATTCTCCACTGCCAGTGCGCTTAGTGAGATCTCTGGCCGCGGTGTCGGCATGGATATCGTGTTGACTGAGCTGCAGCAGATCGGCGGTGATGTACACATTCAGTCAGCCGTCGGCCTGGGTACTGCATTTGAGATTCGTATTCCCAGCAACGTGTCCGTGAACGGTGCGTTGCTGGTGCGCTCGGCGGGAGAATCCTATGCGATTCCGCTCAATGGCCTGGTGGCGGTGGAGCAGGTTTCGGTTGATGACTTTTTCGCTGCCATTGAGTCGCATAGCACGCTGTCAATTGCCGATATGGAGTGCGAGCCGACCTACCTTGCCACCCTGTGCCAGGGTGTGGGGCTGCCCGATCGTAGCACCTGGGGGAAATTTGTGCCGGTTATTGTTGCCGGTAGTGCGGATCGCCATATGGCGATTGCGATCGACAGCCTGGAGGAGGCACTGGAGTTGGTGGTTCGTTCGCTGGGCTCGCAGTTTTCCACCGTTCCCGGTGTCGCCGGTGCGGCGACGACAGCGGAGGGCGAGGCGATTATCGCGCTCGATCTCAATCTGCTGGTCAGCACCGTGGGTGCGGATGGTATCGCCCCCGTCGCCGTCCACCAGCAGACGTCTACCACGCTGCTGGCGCTGGTCGTCGACGACTCCAGGACGCAGCGTATGGTTGCCACCAGTCAACTGGATACCGTCGGTGTTGAAACCATTACCGCTGAAAATGGCCTGGTGGCAATCGACTTGTTGAATGCGGCGCACCGGTTGCCGGACGTGGTGTTGCTGGACGTCGAGATGCCGGTGAAGGACGGCATCCAGACGCTGCGTGAAATCCGCAAATCGCGTCGCTACGGCCACTTGCCCGTGATTATGGTGACTTCCCGCACCGGTGCAAAACACCGTGCGCTGGCGGGGGACGCGGGTTGCAACGGCTATATGGGCAAACCATTCAACTTCCCGGAGCTGATTCGGCGGATCAATGAACTGACCGGGCATGACTTGCAGCTGACCTAGGGGATGACGATGACTGAAGACACAAAACTGTGGTGTGCACTCATACCCTGTTCCCGAACGGATACCTGGGCAGTGCCGCAAAACTGCCTGGCAGAAATCGTGACCCTGCACACGGACACGTTGCGACCGCCCGCAGAGATAGTCTGGCGTGAGCGCACGGTGCCAGTGCTGGACCTTGGTAGTGACGACGGCTCTGAATGGCAGCAGCCCCACCGGGACGCAGGTCTGGTGGCAGTTTTTCTTGGTCTCAAAGGTGATGACTGTGAGTACTGGGGGCTGGCGATTCGAGGCGATGGCCTGCAAGTCGCCCCCCTGGTGCCCGCTGAGGTAGAGGATGTCCCCGAGCGCGCTCGGGAATATGCCACCGCCGCTTTTATGCTCAATGGCCGGCTTTGCCAGGTGCCTGACCTGGACAGGGTGCAGCAGAAAATCGCCGTCAGTTCGATGGTCGCTTGACACATATTGGAGAGAAAACCGTTGCATTTAGATGAGATAGCCAGCTGGATCAATTCAGCATTTGGTGACACTCCGCCCCGTCTCGCCCCGGCAGACGAGCAGGCCCTGAAGCGAATTTTTGGTGACGCCGGCTTCCAGCGGTATTTACAGGACCAGGTCAATCGCCAGATTATTCGCGATTACCTGACCAATGCTGTGGTGCTGGGCGAGATACCGGAAGGTGGGCTGGCGGCATTTGCATCACAGATGGCGTCGGAAGACAGTCGCGCCACGCTGGCGCTGTTTATGCTGATGAGTTCGGTCGAGGAAGCGAGAGATCTTCCTGTTGTGAGCGGTGATGTCGAGGAGCTGAAACCCCTGACACCGGCGCCACCTTACATCAAGCTGGTGACCAACTGACACGCGCAGGCTCGTCCTGCGCCCCCCCTGGTGCTGCTGCCAGATCACCAAAATTCAGTGTGATAAAAAGTATTTATTAGAAAAATATGGCATTAGAAAGAAAAAATACCGACAAAAACAAAAATAATATAAAAAAATGGCTAGAAAAAGACCCTATATTGTAATTGTCCAAAAAAAAGGCGTGCCGTGTGTTGCCGCCCCCCTCGTGCCGCCTTATAACTTGGCTGTCGCCGCAGATTCAGTGGTGATCTGGACGGGGTGCACAGGGTCGATTGCATCGCCCCCCCCCTCCCGATGAAAAGACAGAATCAAAACTAGAGATCAGTGGGGTATGTAGCGATGTTAACAATAACTCCGACGGCTGTGTTGGATAAGGAGCCTGCCGAGGGCCCGGAAGTTTTCGCCGTAATAGGTGGCAAAAAGGTTTTTCTGCCTGCAGAGGCCAGATATGTGATGCAGGATATGCGCGGGCTTTGGTATTACAGCTCTCGCAAGCCGCGTCCAAAAGAAGGTGATTGGACGCCCAACAAAACCAGTATTGCCTGCCTTACAGAGCGCGGCTATGTGCGTGCCCTGAAGACCGACACTGTGCAGCAGTGGCTCGACACT